>Ga0116111_1000594_pt1 | contig 28763 bp, 21 predicted proteins | sample June2015DPH_8_10_FD_89720 | JGI IMG/M metagenome (GOLD analysis project Ga0116111, IMG submission 89720) | Peatland microbial communities from SPRUCE experiment site at the Marcell Experimental Forest, Minnesota, USA - June2015DPH_8_100 | ecosystem: Environmental > Terrestrial > Soil > Wetlands... | reverse complement strand
GTTCATTGGGTTCTCCTGTTTGAAGTTTCTGAGCCGGCTGTTCAGAGCCGGTCTCGGCATTGTACCCTTCAGGAGAACCCTTCGCCATTTCAGCCCTTATACATTCAAACAGGCCTCCTGGCCGGCCTCCTGGCCTGTTGCAGTGGGCCTGCGGCCCGCGAAATTTCATGAAAAATGAGCGGGAATGGCAAGCTTCGCCAGACCTTCGCTTTTTCAGGCTCTCGTGTTTTCAATGGTTCGGGGTGGTTTTTCGACCCTGTCATTCTGATCTGGCGAGAAATCTTGGCTAACTTCCCCCGCCGTGGCCCGTCTTCCCAAATAGGTGCAACGCGCCCCCGTGTAAAATGGAAATTGAACTTCATCCTCGTTATTTGCGTCTAATCGCGGTGATACGGAGAATTTGGTTGTGAAGACTAAGTGGAAAGTAATCATCACTCTGGCGGTCGTCGTCCTCCTGGCCGCGGGCGTATACGCCAGCACGATTTATAGCCAGCGCGGCCTGGTCACGGTGCAAACCGGGTCCGTCGTGCGGCAGGATCTGACCAGCATCGTCACCGCCTCCGGCGAGATCAAACCCAAGAATTACATCAACATCGGCGCTAACGCCATGGGCGACATCACCGAACTGCTGGTGCGTGAGGGCGACCACGTCCACAAGGGCCAGTTGTTGGCCAAGATTGAGAACACCCAGCCCACTGCCGATGTCGAAACCCAAAAAGCCAGTCTGGCATCCGCCGAGGCCGATTCCAATGCCTCGGAAGCCGGCTTGAAAGCCGCCGACGACAACCTCGCCACCATGCAGGCGGCCGTGGTCGAGGCCGAAGCCGATCTCGCCCGCACCAAGCAGGATGCCGACCGCGCCGCGGACCTCTACAAGGAAAAACTCGGCGCCCGCCAGGACTTCGAGAGCAAGACCGCCCTCTACAACGCGCAGAAGGCCGCCGTGGACCAGGCCCGCGCCCGCCTGGTTCAGGCCAGGTCCCAGCGCGAACAGACCGCCGCCCAACTCACTTCCGCCCAGCGCCGCATCAACATGGCCAAAGCCGTCCTCGCCCGCAGCAGCGACATTCTCCACAAGTACGATTCCTACGCCCCGCTCGAGGGCGTGGTCACCAACCTGCCGGTGCGCGCCGGTGAGTCCGTGGTTCCCGGATTGCAAAACCAGACCGGCACCCTCATCATGACCATCGCCGATATGTCGCTGATCACCGCCGAAGTGAAAGTCGACGAAACCGATATCGTCAACGTGAAGCTCGATCAACAGGCGGAGATCACCATCGACGCCATTCCCAACAAGACCTTCAAAGGCCATGTGACGGAGATCGGCAACACCGCCATTCTGCGCTCCACTGGCGTCGCGGCCTCGCAAAGCGCCATCTCCAGCCAGGAAGCCAAAGACTTCAAGGTGGTGATCGCCATGGACAACCCGCCGGATGAAATCCGCCCCGGACTCTCCTCCACCGCCAAAATCACCACGGCCACGCGCAAGAACGCACTCACCATTCCCATCCAGGCCCTCACCGTCCGCCAAAAGGGCGATCTGGAACCGAAGAAGCCCGGAACCCCCGCGTCCGGCACACAGCCCGTCACCAAGCTGGATCCAGTCGCCGAGAAGGCCCGTAAGGAGGAGGTTCAGGGCGTCTTCGTCGTGGCCGGCGGGAAGGCCACCTTCCACAAAGTGGAGACCGGCATCACCGGCGCCACCGATATCGAGGTGCTGACCGGCCTGGACGAAGGCGCGCAGATCGTCACGGGCACCTACCAGATCATCCGCACCATCGCCAACAACGCGCAGGTCAAGGTCGACAACAAGCCCGTCGTCGAAGCGCCCAAGAGCTAAGCGCGCTACAATCGAGGGACAGGAATCATCATGTCAGCAGTGGCCGAAAAAAACGAACTCATCCTCCGGGGCGAACAACTCAAGCGGGACGGTATCGTCATCCGCACCTACAATCTCTGGAAGACCTACATCATGGGCGACCAGGAGATCAATGCCGTTTCCGGATTGGATATTGAAATCAAGCGCGGCGAGTACTGTGCCATCATGGGACCTTCCGGGTCGGGGAAATCGACTCTGATGAATCTCATCGGCTGCCTGGATACGCCCACTTCCGGCCAGTATTACATCAACGGCAACCTCGTCAGCGAGATGTCGGACGATGAACTGGCGCGCATCCGCAATAAGGAAATCGGTTTCGTTTTCCAGACGTTCAACCTGCTGCCTCGTGCCACTTCCCTCCACAACGTCGAACTGCCGCTGATCTATTCCGGCATCTCCTCGGAGAAGCGCCTGGAGATGGCCAAACTGGCCATGCGCCAGGTGGATCTGGAAGCCCGCATGTACCACAAGCCCAACGAGCTTTCCGGCGGCCAACGCCAGCGCGTCGCGGTGGCCCGCGCGTTGGTCAACAGCCCTTCGATTCTGCTGGCGGACGAACCTACCGGAAACCTGGACACTGCCACCGGCAACGAAATCATGGGCCTGTTCGAGCGGTTGTACCAGGCGGGCAACACCATCATCCTGGTGACTCACGAGCACGATATCGCTCTCCATGCCCACCGCGTGATTCACCTCCGCGACGGAAAAATCGAAAAGGACGAGCGCATCAGGTAGCGCCGGCGGTCTTGCCGCCGGTGTGGGGCAGGCGCTTTCGCCTGCCAACTCTCGTCCCCCGTCTACTGCGCCACTTTCGCGATCAACACCAGAAACAGGGCCGTATCGGGCCCGTTCAAGCTGCTCCTGCCCACCACCAGTTTCTGCCCTTCCTTCACGTCCACCACATCGGTTGAGATGCCCGTATTCACGTAGTTCGGTTTCTCGCTGGCGCCCCCAACAGGCACTCGCAATCCGGCGTGCAGGCTATCCAACCGGATCATGCTGCCGTCGCCATCCAGGCTGGCCGACCGGACGCTAAAAGTCGTCAGGCGGCCGCCCGTCAACTGCCCGCTGGCGTCGGCGCTTGCGCCCGAGCGCGAGCGAAGCGACAGCACATCCAGCATCACATAGTTCTTGAACGGGAATGCGCTCTTGAGAGTCGCCACCGTGCTGTCGAGTTCCTTGGGAATGGGGCTGCCGGTGACGTTCGACTGGTCGCTCGCGACCACGAAATAAACCGTCAGATCGATGTCCTTCTGGCCGGCCGAGGGGACGTCCAGTTGCTTGATGGCGTCCTCGGCCGTGGTCACGCGATTCCGCTGCCCGCTCAGGGCAATCACTTTCATGCGGCTATCCACCCGCAACTCCACGCCGAAGTCGTGGAGCAGGTTGACGACCGACTGCGCGTCCGCATACTTCAACGTGACCAGTTTTTGAATCCGCTCTGTGGGGTCTTGTCCCACCTGCGCCATGGTGGGCATTACGATCAGTGCCAGCGCCAGTAGCAATCGTTTCATTTCAGTCTCCTTTTTTCTCCGCAATCCAATAAATCACCACGTCCGGGTTGTCCGTCTCCAGCTTCACCAAAATGATCTCCGCTTGTCGGTGGGGCAGGCGCTTCCGCCTGCCAACCTCTCGGGGGGGCAGACCCCCCGGTCTGCTGCCGGCCCCCTGGCCGGCATCTCTGGCTCTCTCAACCGTCGCCGGCATCACCATCGCCACCCGCGGCGGCTCCGCATGTGGCCGCACCGCCATCAACACCACCGCAACCGCCGCAATCCCCACTCCGTAGACCCAAACCTGCTTCCACCATGGCGCGCGCCCGCTCTCCAGTTGGGCCATCACGCGCGCCCGCACCGCCGCGTAGTGCGCCGGCGCAATCTCTTCCTGGTGCGCTTCCCGCAGCCACTCCAGACTTTGCTTCAGCTCGCTCCAAAACACCTGGCACCCCGCGCACGCGGCGATATGCCGTTCCGTCTCGCCGGCATCGGCCGCCCCAGCGTCGCCCGCCGCATAAAGAGCGATTCGTTCTTCCCATTCCTGGCAGTTCATATATTGCTCCGGAAATACCGCTCCATAAACGCGCGCACTTTGATGCGCGCTTTCGAAATCTGCGAGCGTACCGTGGCTTCGCTCGATCCGAGGGCCCGCGCCACTTCCTCTGTGGAAAGTCCTTCCAAATCTCGCAGCACCATGGCCGCGCGCTCTTTTTCGGAAAGGAATCGCAAGCTCATAAGCAATGCGCGCCGCCGCTCCGCCCGCGCAGCGCTTTGCTGCGGGTCGGCGCCGGTGGCCGCCAGTTCCGGCATTTCGTCCACTGCCACCGACGCCGGGCGCTTGCGCGTCATGTCGTGGCACACATTCAACGTGACGCGATACAACCACCCTGGCAGGTTCTGCATGGCGCCGATCTTCCCCAGGTTGCGGTACAGCCGCAGAAAGACTTCCTGCGAGGCGTCCTGTGCATCTTCCAGCTTGCCCAGCAACCGCGCCGCCGTCATCAGAACCAGGCGCTCGTGTTGGCGCATCAGCCTCTCGAAGACCGCCAGGTCGCCCGCCTTCGCTGCGGCGATCGCGCGCACACCATCGTCGGGGCTTTCTACCGGAGCGGCCATCTCGAGCAGTGCCAGAACGTTCATCCTTCCCACTAGATACAACTCCGCCCGACGCCAAAGCGTGTATGGGAAATCTTGTTACCCTAAAGCTTCCAAACCCTATGACCGACAAACTGGCCATCCCGGCGGACGAATTCCGGCGCATAGCCGGCCAGGCGGTCGATTTTCTGGCCTCCTATTATGAAACCCTGGAGGAGCGGCCGGTCCTGATCCCGACCACCTCCCAGGAGATTCGCCGCAGAATCGACGAGCGCCTGCCATCGGCTGGCGCCGATTTCGAAGAACTCCTCCGCACCCTCCGCGATGTGATTTGCGAATATGCCCGCCACAACGCACACCCTCGATTCTTTGGCTATGTCTCTTCGCCGGGGACCGCCATCACCGCCATTGGAAGCATGTTGGCCGCTGCTCTCAACATCAACTCCACCTGCTGGCGGTCGGCCCCCTCTGGCACGGACGTGGAGCATTTGACCATCGATTGGCTCAAACAAATGCTCCACTATCCGGCGGAGGCCGCCGGGCTGCTGACCAGCGGCGGCTCCATGGCCAACTTCGCGGCGCTCGCAGCCGCCCGCAGCCGCAAGGCGCCCGTCAACGTGGTGCGCGAAGGCATGGCCGCGGCCGGCCGCCGCATGTGCCTCTATGTCTCCGAAGAAGGCCATTTTTCCATCGCCAAAGCCGCTGGTATGCTCGGCATCGGCGAATCGAACGTCCGCTCCGTGAAGACCGACGACGAATTGCGGATGGATGTCGCCGACCTCTCGCGCCTCATCGAAGCCGATCTGGCGGCCGGCCATCTGCCGTTCTGCGTGGTGGCCAGCGCTGGAACCACCTCGACCGGCGCGTTCGATCCCTTGGGCGCCATCGCCGATGTCGCCTGCCGCCACAACCTCTGGCTGCACGTCGATGCCGCCTACGGAGGCTTCGGAGCGCTCGCGCCCTCCGCCTGGCACCTCTTCGAGCATATCGCCGAAGCCGATTCCGTGACCCTCGATCCCCACAAGTGGCTCTACCTCCCCGTGGGCTGCGGCTGTGTGCTTTACAAAGATCCCGCCGCCGCGCGCGCCGCTTTCCAGCACGGCGCCGAATACGCCCGCGTCATCGGCCTGGAACGCGACGAAGCTTTCGCGTTTTGGGATTACGGTCCCGAGCTCACGCGTCCTTTCCGCGCCCTGGATCTCTGGCTCCTCATTAAGTACGCCGGTGTCGAGCGCCTCAGCCAGGCCATCGAAGAGAACATCGCCTGCGCCGAATACTTCCAAGGCCTGGTGAACGTCAGTGACGATTTTGAAATGCTGGCGCCGGTGGGTCTTTCGGTTTTCTGTTTCCGCTACAAACCCGAGAATTTCTCGGGCGACCTCGACTCACTCAACGAGCGCGTGCTGGTGGAGTTGCAGCGCGCCGGCAGCACCTATCTATCGAATGCCAGGATCCACGGCCATTTCGCTCTGCGCGGCTGCGTGTTGAATTACCGCACCACCAAAGCCGACATGGAGCGCGTCCTGGAAGACGTACGCAAAGCCGGGATCCTGTGTGCTTGACTTAGGTTCGGATTTGCGCCTATGCTAAGGACCGACTATGGAAGGGGACCCTAAATGAAAACTTTGGCCTTTGCCTTGACGTTTCTCGGTGTTGCGGTTCTGACGGCGATGGGGCAGGCATCCAACGTGGTCAACAGCAGCCGCAGCAACATTAAGGACAATCTCGTAATCAGTCAGGGTCCGGACCGGAAGACGCACTGCACCGTAGCGGATAAACCCTGCACCAAGGATCAAGTAACACAGCTCAACACCGCGCTGCCCGGCATGAAGACTGTAAAGTCCGGCCCGGACCCCAGGAGCGTCAAGAGCATCTCGCTCGCGAAGGACGGCTCCTTGATGTGCGAAACCGCGGCCGGAACGATTCCTTGTACCGCCGCGCACATCACGGATTTGAAGGCCGCGGCGGCGCGGGTAAACAACGAACTCGAGAACCGTTCAGCTCCCCCAGTAGCTAAGTGAACTCGCCAAACCTGCCACAAGGGCGAGTCACGGCGTGAGCCGTATGTAATGCGTGCCCCGGAACGGGGCGTAAGACTTACACGTCCAGATTCTTCACATCCAGCGCATTATCTTCAATAAACTTCCGCCGGCTCTCCACATCCTCGCCCATCAGCGTCGAGAAGATTTCTTCGCTTTCCACCGCGTCTTCCAGCCGCACCTGCAGCAGCGTGCGCTTCTCCGGGTTCATGGTGGTTTCCGCCAATTGCTCGGCATTCATTTCTCCCAGCCCCTTGTAGCGCTGCACCGACGCGTCTTTCTTCCCCTCGGCCTTGACGTAGTTCAGCAGTTCGCCCCAATTCGGCAGCGACTCCCGGTGGTCGTTTTTCACCACCACAAACGGCGGTTCGTTGTACTTGCCGATGGTCCTGGCCAGCGTGCGGAACCGCCGGTATTCGGGCTGCGCGGCCAGCGCCAGGCCCACCGTGCGTTCCGCGTTAGTGGAATCGTGGAATGTCACGCCGTAAGCCGAATGCTCTTCATCGCGCCGCATCTCCGGATTCAGGCCGAGTTTCTTTAGAGTCTCGAAAATTGGCTGGAGGTTGTTTTCGTCCTGGAATTCGGCTTTGTGATCCACGTGGAGCTCGATATTGGCCAGCGTTTCCACCACTCGCGGATCCCGCAACCGCCGCTCCACTTTGTGGAACATCTGTTCGTACTCGTCCAGATTCAGCAGGTAGGCGCGCAACTCGCCACCTTCCAGCACCGCTTTGGGAGCCACGCCGTCGCCGGTCGAGTGGATCTCCAGCCTCAGGTTCTCCGTGGCGCGGCGCATGATCTCGCGCGTGAATTCCTTCTCGTCTTTGATGTATTTCTCGCTCTTCCCCTTCTTGATACGGTAGAGCGGCGGCTGCGCAATATAGACGTGCCCGCGCAGAATCAGCTCGTTCATATGGCGGAAAAAGAAGGTCAGCAGCAGGGTACGAATGTGGGACCCGTCGACGTCCGCGTCCGTCATGATGATGATCTTGCCGTAGCGAATCCTCGTGGCGTCGAAATCGTCTTTGCCGATGCCGGTCCCCAGCGCCGTGATCATGGCGCGGATTTCCTCGTGGCCCAGCATCTTGTCGTACCGCGCCTTCTCCACGTTGAGAATCTTTCCCTTGAGCGGCAGGATCGCCTGGAAACGGCGGTCACGGCCTTGCTTGGCCGTTCCTCCGGCCGATTCGCCCTCCACCAGGAAAAGCTCGCAGCGCTCCGGGTCTTTCTCCTGGCAATCGGCCAGCTTGTGCGGCATGCCGCCCGATTCCAGCGCTCCTTTGCGCCGCGTCAGGTCGCGCGCGTGGCGCGCCGCTTCCCGCGCGCGGGCGGCCTCAATGGCCTTGCCCACAATCTTGCGGCCCACCGTGGAATTCTTGTCGAAGTACTCTTCCAGCTTTTCGTTGACGAATTGCGTCATGAAGCCGGCGATGTCGCTATTCAGCTTGCCCTTGGTCTGCCCTTCGAACTGCGGCTGCGGCACTTTCACGCTCACCACCGCAGTCAGTCCTTCGCGCACGTCGTCGCCCGTCAGGTTCTCTTTGACGTCCTTGAATAGGCCTTGGTCCTGCCCGAACTTGTTAATCGTGCGGGTAAGCGCGGTGCGGAAGCCCGTCAGGTGCGTGCCGCCGTCCACGGTGTTGATGTTGTTGGCGAAGCTGAAGACGTTCTCCGAGTAGCCGTCGTTGTACTGGAGGGCGAATTCCATGGTGAGCGTGCCGGCATTGTTCGGAAGTTCGCGCTCGGCTTCGCAATGGATGGGTTTCTCGTGCAGCACCGCTTTGCCGCGGTTGAGGTGTTTGATGAACTCGGCGATCCCGCCCGTGTAGCAGAATTCCTGCTGTTTTTCCGGATCGCTCCGTTCGTCGACCAGCGTGATTTTGAGGCCCTTGTTGAGAAAGGCCAGTTCCCGCAGGCGCTGCGCCAGGGTGTCGAAGTTGAACGTCGTCACCTGCATGATGGTGATGTCGGGCTTAAACGTGACGCGGGTTCCGGTTTTGCGCGAAACCTTGCCGGCTTTGGCTAGCGGCGCCTTGGGAATCCCGTAGGCGTACTCCTGTTGCCAGGTGTAGCCATCGCGCCAGATCTCCAGCTCCAGACGCTCCGAGAGCGCGTTGACGACGCTCACGCCCACGCCGTGAAGGCCGCCCGAGACTTTGTAGCTTTTGGAATCGAACTTGCCACCCGCATGCAGCTTGGTCATGACCACCTGCGCGGCGGAGACACCCTCTTCTTCATGCATGTCCACCGGAATGCCGCGGCCGTTGTCCACTACCGTTACGGAATTGTCGTCGTGGATAGTAACGTTGACTTCGGTAGCGTAACCTGCCAGAGCTTCGTCGACGGAGTTGTCGACCACTTCATAAACGAGGTGATGCAGGCCCATTTCGCCCGTCGAGCCAATGTACATGGCAGGGCGCAGCCGCACCGCCTCCAGTCCCTCAAGTACTTTGATACTTGTAGAATCGTAAATATCGCTCTGTGCCGCGCTGCCGTCGTTTGCCATATTTGCTTGCTTGGAATCCCGTGGGTTTGCTCAGATGCGCATCGGCATTACTACATACCGGTACTGATCGGTCACACCTTCACCCGCCGGCCTGAGCTCGCCCGCGCTCTTTTGATCTTTCAATTCGAAGGTGACCTGGTCTTGCGCGATCACGCGTAGAAAATCGAGCAGGTATTGGGCATTGAAGCCAATCTCCAAGTCCGGTCCCTGATACTCGCTATTGACGCTCTCTTCGCTTTCGCCCATCTCCACCGATGAGGAGAAGATGCGGACTTCATTCGTGGTAAATTGCATGCGTATGGCGCGCGACCTCTCATCGGCGAATTGCGCCACACGCTCAATGGCTGCGCGGATTTCCTCTTTCTGGAGGCGGGCGGTCTGTGTGTGGTCTTTCGGGAGGACCCGTTCATAGTCTGGGAAATTGCCCGTCAGCTTACGGGTAATGAGTAGCCGGTGGCCCACTTGGAAGAAGAGATGATTATCGTCGCCAGCAAATGTCGCAACTGCATCGGTGCCTTCCGAATCGGCCAGTTTTACCAGCTCCGCCATTGCCTTCCTGGGCACCAACGCACGGTAGTTTTGGCCTATTTGGCCGCTTTCACTTGCACTTGCTTGCACATATGCCAGACGGTGGCCGTCCGTAGCCACCATAATCAGACCTTCCGGTCGGATGATTAACAGCGCGCCATTCAGTGTAAACCGCGATTCTTCCATCGAGATTGCAAACTGTGTACGCGTGATTAATGACGCTAAGGTCTTCATGGGGATGTCTGCGATTTTTGTCGGGGTTTGTGGAAGTTCTGGGAAACTTTCCCGCGACATTCCCGCTATACGAGTCTTTGATCGTCCACACGTAATGCTAGCCCAGTGGTTATCAAGGAACTTCATGGTGATGTCACCTTCTGGCAACAACCGGACGAAATCGAGCAACTTACGCGCTGGTACCGTACCAGCGCCTTCCTTTTTGACATGGGCTAGGCAAGAACAGCGAATCCCCAGTTCGAGATCGGTAGCCGTAAGCGTGATGCGGTCACCAGAAGCTTCCAGTAGAACATTCGAGAGAATCGGGATGGTGGTCTTTTTCTCCACCACTCCCTGTGATAAACTCAGTTCCCGCACCAGATCGGCTTTGCTAACGGTGAACTCCATACGGCTCAGCTCCTATACTATTGAGACTGTCTTGAAATACCCACTATCAGAACCGCATTCATAGGGCCTGTGTAAACTGTTGAAGACACTCTAAATTATACTAAATTCAACCACTTTTATCTACAGGAAGTTGTGGGTTGACGGGTGGACGCATCTTCAAAACTGGCTTCGTAACCTAATTTTGCACATTTTCCATCAAAGTCCTTTAGGTTGACCTGTGGATAATTACAACAAGTTCATTGTAATGAGTCCATTAGCCTGTGTAGTATCCTGTTTAATTCAGGATCAATATGACGTTCCTTGTCAATTTTGTTTACGGAGTGGATGACAGTCGTGTGATGCTTCCCCCCAAAGGCTCTGCCGATCTCAGGTAATGAAGCGCTGGTCAGTTCTTTCACCAGGTACATCGCGACCTGCCGGGGGTATACAATCTTCTTGGTGTTGCTCTTCTCTTTAAGCTGTGAAGGCTTAATTTGAAAGTGCTCAGCCACTGCCTTTTGGATAGAATCCATGGTCACCCGGCGATCCTGCACGTGAACCAAGTGCTTCAAGACCTGCTGGGCCATGTGCAGATTGATGGGTGTCCCCGTGAGCGAGGAGTAAGCCATGAGTTTAACTAGTGCCCCTTCCAACTCGCGCACGTTGGATTTGGTTTTAGAAGCCATAAACGAGCGCACATCATCCGGCAGGTGGATGTTTTCAGCTTCGGCTTTTTTATCGAGGATGGCCATTTTGGTTTCGAGATCGGGCGCCTGAATATCGGCGATCAAACCCCACTCGAAACGTGACCGCAGGCGCTCAACGAGACCGGGGATTTCCTTAGGCGGCGAATCGCTCGAGATGACGATCTGCTTCTGATGATCGTGCAACTCATTGAAGGTGTGAAAGAATTCTTCTTGCGTGCGCTCTTTGGTGCCAAGAATCTGGATATCATCGACCAGCAGCACATCTGCTTCCCGATAGCGCTGATGAAACTGCTGCATCCGCTCGGTGCGAATACAGGCGATCATCTCGTTCATAAAGCGTTCGCTCGATGTATAGATGATGCGCATACCATCGTGCTTGTCCATCAACTCACGGCCGATGGCATGCATTAAGTGCGTCTTTCCCATACCCACGCCACCGTAGAGAAACAGCGGATTGTAGCTGCGCGAAGGGTTGGTAGCCACGGAGCGAGCGGCCGCGTGAGCAAACTGATTGCACGCGCCTACCACAAAAGTAGCAAAAGTGAATTTGGGGTTCAAAGAACCAGCAACCGATTCCGCGTCGCTGTTCTCCACCGTGGCCAAAGCTTGGTGCATGGGGCCGCGAGTCGCTTCGGCCTCATACGTAACGTGTTTCACCGGCAACGCCAGTTCTTGAATCGCACCGTGTATCATCGCTGGAAACTCGCGTTCCAGCCAAGCGCGTGTTTCACGATCCGGGACGGTAACGAACAGCGTCGTGCCGTCGAGACCGGCAAACGTCGTGCCTTTCAGCCAATTGTTGTAGTTCTCCGCGCTGACCTTTAACTGTAGAAAATTCCGTATCTGGTCCCAAGCATTCATTGATTTTTACACACCACACACGCTGGATTTCCACACTATTTTCCACAACAGTACGGAACCATCAGTATGCTTTGTCTAGAAAGAATTGCCGATGGGATTCACCCTACCCGCGCCCCGTCGGCGGAACTTGCTCCTTCAACCGACGAAAAGTAGTCTACCACACAGAAATACGTTTCCCACAAGTTTATAAGTCGTTTCAGATCAATGGCTTTACCACAACGTTTGACAGCAGCTTTGTTCTTGGGGGAAAATAAAAATTTCCATCGAGCGGGAGTAACTCAGTTGGTAGAGTGCGACCTTGCCAAGGTCGATGTCGCCGGTTCGAATCCGGTCTCCCGCTCCAAATTTCTCCTCCCTCCCAATCGCCATCATGAGACCTCTCTTCCTTATCTTCTCCTCCCTAATGCTCGCCGTCGTTGCGTGTGCACAGGATTACAAATTGGAAACCATCTCCACCGTCGCACCCGGTTTGCCCGCCGCGTACGCCGCCGTCATGGATTCGAGCGGCTATCGAGTGGTCGGGCCTGCCGGCGTGTGGTGCGAAATCTGGTTTCGCAAGTCGATTCCCACCGGCGCCAAGCCTGCCGATGATAGCATCGTGCTGCCGGTAGCGCAGGGAACCCTTCTCGGCATCCTGCGTTTCGCCGCCGCGGGCTATGACCGCCGCGGCCAGACCGTCAAAGCCGGCGTATACACGCTGCGCTATAGCACCTATCCCATGGATGGCTCGCACCAAGGTGTGGCGCCGCAACGTGATTTCGCCGTACTCACGCCTCTTTCGGCCGATGCCGACCCCAATGCCGCGCCTGCTTTTGACCCGCTGGTGGATGCCAGCATCAAGGGTGTCGGCACTCCCCATCCCGCTGTGCTCTCGCTCGAAGCGCCAGCCGGCGGAGCTCTTCCGGCAGTCTCCAAAGAAGGCGACAGTGATTGGGTGCTAAAGGTAAAAGTGGGAAGCCTGCCGATAGCCATTATCGTGGCCGGCAAAGTGGAAGGCTGATGTCACGAAAGTTGCTGGACCGCCTGGACGAATGGAAGGGCGGCTTCGGCCCAATGGGCGAAGGCCAACTGGAGCGGCTGTTGGCCGAGATTGCCGGGCACCGTTTTCGCGACGCTCAATCGCTCATCCGCCTGCACGAAACCCTGCTCTTTCTGCGCGCATACCCCCGCAGCGACAAAGTGGCGCGGTTGGCGGATGAGATCCTCTTCTCCTTCGCGGACCGCATCGGCGACGACCTGGAGCCGTTCGAAGCGCCGGATGTGTCGGGTATCGCCGGCACCTCGCTGACGGCGATATTCAGCTACGAAGTGGCGTGGCGCCTGGCAGCCCGATATCCGCGGGCGGTCGAGATCGCCTGGGACCGCTACGATGAACCAGACCGGATGGGCAACGTAATCCGGCGCTTCCTTCCGATGCTCGACGAAGATTTCCCGGTGGAAGCCCATGTGCCGTTTCAACAATGGATCGCGCAAGCGCACGGCCGCGGCTCGAGCGACCTGGCGTGGCTGCTGGAACGGCTGGCCGCTTGGCAACTCGGCGATCGCTCGCGGGCCGAACTGTTCGAATCCATGCAGGTGCCGCTCACCTGGCGCATGGGCGCTTCGCCAGCGTCGCGTTCGCGCCTCCGGCTGCCGGTTCGAAGCTTGTACCTCCACCGCGAACCGCTGCTGCGCCGCAGCGACGTTTCGCTCGAGCGCGAGTTGCATGGCGCCCCGCTTCCCATCCGCCGGCTGGCGCGGCCGGAAGCGCGCCGCATCCTGGACCTCATTCTGGATACTTCCGCGATGCGCTACCGCGAACTCTACGGCTTCAGCCATCCGGAAGAAGCGCAAGTCTTCCACGCCGCCGCCGGCCGCGGCGTCAATATCTATTTCTTCGGCGTGCCGCCCGAGTGGCGCTTGCCGTTGCGCGCGTACCACGGCGGCATGTTTTTCAAGAACGGCGTGCCGGCCGGATACGTCGAGTTGCTCTCGCTGTTCGAGCGCGCCGAGGTGGGCTTCAACCTTTATTACACGTTCCGCGAAGGAGAATCGGCGTGGATTTACGCGCGCCTGCTGCGCCTGTTCCACCAGGTGCTGGGCGTGACCTGTTTTTCGGTGGATCCCTACCAAATCGGCCACGAGAACCCCGAGGCGGTTGGTTCCGGCGCATTCTGGTTTTACCGCAAGCTGGGCTTTCGCGCGACCAACCCGGAGGTGGCGGCCCTGGTGGAGCGCGAAGAGAGCCGCATGCGCCAGACCCCCGGCTACCGCAGTTCGCGCCGCACCCTGGAGAGGCTGGCGGAAGGCTACATCATCTACGAAATGCCCGGTACGGAAAGCGGCGACTGGGACCATTTCCGCATCCGCACGCTGGCGCAGAAACTGCAGTCGGATGTGGCAGCACTCCGAATGCCGGGCCCAGTGGCGCGAGCCAAGAAACTCGGCACGGAATCGCAGTATCTGCGGTTGATGCAGCGGGACAAGCGGCTGCGTGCGGCTTTCCTCAAGTGGGGAGCTACGCGGCAACCGCATCATATTCAAACCAGTCCATGCGACGCGCACGGTTGAGGTGCTGGCGGTTCTCCTGCGCAACGAACGCACCTACCAGTAAGGCAACCTTCGCCGCTACCGGTGTTTCTGGCGAAGTGCGACCCTGAACTACCCCGCTACTCTCTCGATCGCCTCCGCCCCGCAGATGGCTTCCACCTGGGCGCGGAATTCTTTGTCGGGGCGGACTTTCGCCGGGACATCCAGCAGCACCGAGAAATCCCGCGGCGCTTCCAGGCGAAGACGCACCTGGGTATCGCCGGGCTTGCGCTGGAATAGCTCTTCGAGAGCTTTGGCGCGGTCCACGCCGCCGTTGCGGCCCAGCCAGACGCGGATCGAAATCACCGCATCGAAATCCACGCGCGCATTGTCGAGCGGGACGATGTTCTGCACCGAAAGTTTGGGCGGGCCGTTTTCTTCCGGCAGCGCCAGCGCGGTGACCAGCACCACCTGGTCTTCCATCACTTCCGGCGCCAGGCGTTCGTAGCTGGTGGCGAAGACCAGGGCTTCCACGGAGCCGTTGCGGTCCTCAACCATCATGGTGGCCCACGGTTTGCCTTCGCGGTTGCGTTTGCGCGTGATGCCCGTCAATACGCCGCACAGCTTCACTTCCACTCCCTTATTCAGCCCTTCGAGCGTGGAAGTGTCGTGGGTCGAGAGCTCGGAGATCTTGTCTTCATAGCGGTCCAGCGGATGGCCGGTCACCCAGAAACCCAGCATCTCTTTCTCGCCGGCCAGTTTTTCCTTGTCGGTGAAGTCGGGGACACTGGGAAGCGGCGCGTCGGGGTGTTCTTCCATCACTTCGCCGAACAGACCGCCCTGGCCGCTTTCGCGATCGCGCCAGGCGCGCTGGCCGGATTCCATGGCGCTATCGAGCGCGGCGATTTTCTGGCTGCGCGTGCCCGCGAGCGAATCCATGGCGCCGGAGCGAATCAGGCTTTCGATCATGCGGCGGTTCACCGCGCCCATATCGACCTTCTCGCAGAACTGGTCGAGCGAGCGGAAGCTTTTCAATTCCTCGCGGGCGCGGCCAATGGCCTCGACCGCCGATTGGCCCAGGTTCTTGACGGCGCCCAAGCCGAAGCGGATGGCCTGGCCATCGGGCGTGAAACTCCAGTCGCTGTGGTTGACGTCGGGCGGCAGAATGGTTATGCCCATTTCACGGCATTCGTTGATGTACTTCACCACCTTGGCGGTGTTGCCGGTTTCGGAGGTGAGCAGCGCCGCCATGAAATCCACCGGATAGTGCGCTTTGAGATACGCCGTGACGAAGGCCAGGTAGGCATAGGCGGCCGAGTGCGACTTGTTGAACCCGTAGCCGGCGAACTGCTCCATGAGCTCGAAAATCTTCTCGACCTTTTTCTGCGGAAGGTCCCGCGCCACCGCGCCCTGAATGAAGCGCTGGCGCTGTTTGGCCATCTCCTCGGCATTCTTCTTTCCCATGGCGCGGCGCAGCAGGTCGGCTTCGCCCAGCGAATAACCGGCCAGGCGGTTGGAAATCTGCATCACCTGTTCCTGGTAGACGATGACGCCGTAGGTCTCTTCCAGCAACTCCTTCAGCTCCGGCAGATCGTACTGCACGGCGCGGCGTCCCCACTTGCGTTCGATGAAGTCGTCGACCATGCCGCCCTGAATCGGCCCGGGCCGGTAGAGCGCGTTGAGCGCGGTGAGATCTTCCAAACGGCTGGGTTGATAGCGCCGCAGGATGTCGCGCATGCCGCTGGATTCAAACTGAAACACGCCGCTGGTGAAACCCTTGGAGAAGATTTCGTAGGTGGCCTTGTCGTCGAGCGGCAGATCTTCCGGCACCAGCACCACGCCGTGCCGTTTCTCGATGAGCCGCAGCGCGTCCTGGATGAGCGTGAGCGTGGTGAGGCCCAGGAAGTCCATTTTGAGGAGCTGCAGTTTGTCGAGCCCGTTCATGTCGAACTGCGTCACAATTTCGTCGCGGTTGGTCTTGTAGAGCGGCACCAGTTCCTTGAGCGGTTGCGGGGAGATGACGACGCCGGCGGCGTGGACCGAACAGTTGCGCGCCAGGCCTTCCAGGCGCAGCGCCACCTTGAGGATTTCATCGACGCGCGGGTCCTTCCTGGCGGCTTCGCCGAAGCCGGGCTCCTGATCCATGGCTTCCTGGAGTTTGATATTGAGGACGTTGGGCACCATCTTGGTGAGGCGCTCCACGTCGGCGAAGGGCACGTCGAGCACACGGCCCACGTCCTTGATGGCGGCGCGCGCGCCCAGCGTGTTGAAGGTGATGATCTGCGCCACCTGCTCGCGCCCGTACTTCTCGGTGACGTAGTGAATCACCTCGCCGCGGCGGTTCATGCAGAAATCGACGTCGATATCGGGCATGCTGACGCGTTCAGGGTTGAGGAAGCGTTCGAACAGCAGGCCATATTGCAGCGGATCGATATCGGTGATAGCCATGGCGTAGCCCACCAGGCTGCCGGCGGCCGAGCCGCGTCCGGGTCCCACCGGGATGCCTTGCGCTTTGGCGTAGCGAATGAAATCCCAGACGATCAGAAAATAGCCCGAGAACTTCATCTTCTGAATCATCCGGATTTCCCGGTCCAGGCGCTCGGCGTATTCCGCCAGGTCGTGCTTGAGCATGCCCTTGGCGCGCATGGCTTCGAGGCGGCCGCGGCGCTTTTCGAATCCCTGGCGCGCCACGTACTCGAAGTAGGTGTCGGTGGAGTGTTCCGGCGGCACGTCGAACTTGGGAAACGGCTCCTGAATCTTTTCGAGCGCGACGTGGCAGCGCTGGGCGATTTCCCAGGTGCGATCGACCGCGTCCTCCAATTCGCCGAACAGTTCCATCATTTCGTCGCGCGACTTCAGATAGAAATCCGGCGTGGCCCACCGCATGCGGTTGGGGTCGCTCATGTTCTTCCCGGTCTGCACGCAGAGCAGAATCTCGTGCGCGCGCGCATCTTCCTTGCGCAGGTAGTGGGAATCGTTGGTGGCCACCAGCGGCAGTCCGGTCTCGTGCGAGAGGCGGTTGAGTTCCGGGGTCAAACGGCGGTCCTGCTCGAGGTGATGGTCCTGGATCTCGAGAAAGAAATTCTTGCGCCCGAAGATGTCGGCGTAGCAGTGCGCCAGGCGCTTGGCGTCGTCGTACTTGTCGGAAAGGATGGTCTCCGGAATGTGGCCGCGCAGGCACGCGGACATACCGATCAGCCCTTTGGCGTGCTGGCTGAGCAGGTCCATGTCGATGCGCGGCTTGTAATAGAAGCCGTCGAGATAGGCGGTGGAGACCAGATTGATGAGGTTGCGGTAGCCTTCCTGGTTCTCGCACAAGAGCACCAGGTGGTTATAGCGATCGGTATCGGAGCGGGTCTTGTGGCCCTTTTGCGAGACGTACACTTCGCAACCGATGACGGGATGCACGCCGGAATTCCTGGCGGCGTTATAGAACTGCACCGCGCCGAAGAGGTTGCCGTGATCGGTCATGGCGACGGCCGGCATTTTCTGTTCGGCCGTGATCTTCATGAGCTGATCGATTTCGCACGCCCCATCGAGGAGGGAATAATCCGTGTGGCAGTGCAAATGGACGAAGGGCATGATTGGCGTCTGGCTCCTAGCCGGGGGAGGCTGTCTGGAAACGAAGTACCTTTTCATTTTACTCGCGACGAGAGGCCATGCCGGAGATTTTCGGGGAGCAGCGGATCGGGTAGGGGTATGGCGAATTGGTACAGGGCGATTTTCGCTTCTCTCCCGCTACGTGCCGACACAGGCCGGACACGTCACATTCGCACCCGCAAGCATTAACATTCCTTGCGATACCAAACGCGAACAACGGCAGTCGCCGATAGCAGACTTGATCGTCGCGGGTCAACCCCATGCCAGACCGATAGCGCGCCCCGGCGTCACGTCGTGTTGCCGCCGCAAGCAATGAATCTTCACATTCCATGCCCGCCGCCAACGTATATCCTCTGTCCGGTTACCCATCGGGCCTGATGCGAGGCAAGAAAGACGACAACATCCGCAACATCTTCGGGACTGCCGATTCTGCCGAGCGGAATTGTGGGCAGGATCGCGCGCTCGAGTTCTGGAGTGATCCATCCGGTCTGCACCGGTCCGAGCGATACTATGTTGACGTTAATTCCGAACTTGCCGAGTTCGGCTGCCGCGCTCCTTGTGTAGCTTTCAAGCGCAAACTTGCTTGCTCCGTACGTGATCTCGGATGGGAACCGTTCAGCTCCGGCCGTGCTCACGTTCACAATCCGGCCCCATCGCGCTCCCCGTTCAATATGCCTACGCGCAAACTCTCCCATCATCAGAGCCGCCGCACGGGTATTCACGGCGAACACTCGATCGAAGACGGCGGCGGCTATGCTACCGGGTCGATCTGTCCACAACTCGACGAGCTTGTTGTTCAGTTCCCCACCGGGTGGCACAAATGTGTCTCCCTCCCAGTGCGCCGCGTTGTTGACGAGAACTTCGGCCGGCCCGAGCACACGCTCTGCCTCGTCGAACAATTGTGGAACCACGCTCGCGTCCGCGAGATCGCCCTCCCATGCGTGCGCGTCCGCACCCATGTTGCGAACTGCAGCGAGCACTTCGTTGGCGGATTTGGTCTGTTGGGAGTAGTAGAACGACATACCCGGCGGGGTGGCGTCGTCGGCTCCTGCGTGCTGCCTTCGAGTATCAGTTTGCCGAAAGTAGTGCAGGAACACTCTTGATCCCTGCGCGGCGAAGGCTCGCGCAACTGCCGCACCAATGCCACGCGGATTGTTGGCGCCGGTAATCAGAACAACTTTCTCTTTGAGCCCCGGATCAGTCATGATGTGCGCCGGCGTCTTCAGTATTGAACTCGTGGGGCGCTGCCCGGCCCCCGCCCCGCAGCCTCACAAAGAGCGAAAATTCACCTCGATGGTTGCTTCCAGCGTCACCGGCTTGCCGTCCCGCAACGCTGGCTTGAATTGCCACTGCTTTACGGCTTCGATGGCTTTCTTATCCAGGCCCATTCCGAGGCCGCGGAGTACCTGGAACTCGACAGGTCGGCCGGCGTCGTCGATCAGGACCGACAGGCGCACGGCGCCCTGGATCTTGGCACGGCGCGCCTCTTCGGGGTATTCGGCGGGGACGCTCCGGAGCACAACCGCCGGCACTGTGCCTCCGCTATGTGAGGGTAGCATGACCTCGGCGATACGGTCGCCACACTGCGCCTCGCCGGTGAGGGCTTCGCCATTATGGAAAACTTCGCCAATCAGCGGACCATAGACCACTTTGAGCCGGAACTGGACGGCGCTGCCGGACGCGTCGTGCACGGCAAACGTCAGCAGGTTTCCGGTCAACTCCGGATTCTCGATCTTCGCCGGTTGGTTGCCGCCGAACGTTACGGTGCCCGACACGGACCGGTCTGCTTGATGCAAGTTCAGGGAGATGCTGGCGGCGCGGTTGTTCAGCACCATGATGCCGCCCCATTTACCGTGAAAATCGGTGGCGGCCAGCGTGAAGGTGGCGGCGATGCCAGCCACCAAAATGCGCCTGAGCATTTCGCACCTCCCAGTACGATTTTACGCCGGCCTTGCCGGAGCCTCAAAATGTTTTATCGCCACCCCCTAGAAAAATCTTCTTGACAGTTCCCGCACCCGCTTGTTCCACTTGACTAAGTCTCTGCCCATGGCCGTTGACCCCGCCGTCAACGTTGTCGGGACGCGCCAGGCCTGCGCTGTCCTCATCCATCGCACGCAACTCAGGAGAAATCACGATGACGAATCGTCTGGTCCATCGCCTTGCCATCGCTGTATTGCTGCTCCGCGCGGCGCCCATTTGTCTGGCGGACGACGGACCAAAGGCCGACCCCGCCGGCATTGCGACCGGCGATAAGTCGAACGTCGTGGACGCCGCCGGCAATTCCTTTACCGTCGGTGCGCCCACCGACCCGAAGGCCCCGGATTACGCCAAGAGCAGAAAGGATTACGAGGACTACCAGTCGCAGGCCGCCAAAGAGCCGCTGGCGGTCAAACTGGCCGATTCCGTCGGTCATCTGCGCGTCGCCGCCAATTTCGCCTGGACGCTCAACACCGGCTACCTGGTGCTCTTCATGCAGTGCGGCTTTGCGCTGCTCACCTGCGGGCTGATCCGCAAGAAGAACGCCGCCCATCTGATGATGCTGAACTTCGCGGCTTATGTTTTCGCATTTGTCTCCTACTATGCCATCGGCTACGCATTCCAATTCGGCGCCGTGGCGGTGAATGCGGCGCCCGCCAATCTGGGCGGCGCCGCGACAATGAACCACTTCCTGCTGGGCGGCGGCCAGTGGGGATTCCTGGGTGGCAAGGGCTTCTTCGTCACCGGCCCGGCTTACGACGCCAGCAGCAATTGCCTCCTGCTGTTTGAAGTGGTCTTCATGGAAACCGCCGGCTATATCATCGTGGGCGCCATCTGCGAGCGCATCACCTTCTGGGCTTTCCTGCTATGCGAGTTGTTCGTGGGCGGCATTCTCTACCCGGTCTTCGGCTGCTGGGTGTGGGGCGGCGGCTGGCTCTCGCAGGTCGGCTCCACTCTGCACCTGGGCCACGGCTATGTCGATTTCGCCGGCTCCACGGTGGTGCACGCGGCCGGCGGCTTCTGCGCCATGGCGCTGGCCGTGGTGCTTGGCCCGCGGCTCGGCAAGTATGGCAAGGACGGCAAACCGCGCGCCTTCCCCGCGCACAACCTGGTCTACGTCGTGACCGGAACCTTCATCCTGCTGTTCGGCTGGATGGGTTTCAATCCCGGCTCCACGCTGGGCGCGACCGATCTCCGCATTTCGGTGGTGGCCGTCAATACCAACCTGGCCGCCATCGCCGGCTCGGCCGCGGCCATGCTGGCCTGGTACATGATGTTCGGCAAACCCGATGTCACCATGGCCTGCAACGGAATGCTGGCGGGCCTGGTGGCCATCACCGCTCCCTGCGCTTTTGTCGGGCCCACCGCGTCGGTGGTCATCGGCGTGCTCGCCGGGCTACTGGTCTGCTGCGGCGTGCTGTTCAACGAGCGCGTCACCAAGATCGACGATCCCTGCGGCGCCATCTCCGTCCACGGATTCTGCGGTTGGCTGGGAGGCGTCTCCGTAGGCATCTTCGCCGACGGCACCTATGGCGCCGGTTGGAATGGAGTGGGCGCGTCCAGCTACCTGGGACACGCCGGCCAGGGAGTCACCGGCCTGCTCTACGGCGATACGACTCAGTTTTTCTGCCAACTCGGCGGCGCTACGCTGTGCGCGCTGTGGGCCTTCGGCGGGACCTACGCCGTCTTCAAGACCGTGAACAAATTCAAATCCATGCGCGTTCCGCCCGAAGTGGAACGCGAAGGCCTGGACGTCCCCGAGTTCGGCATGCACGCCTACCCCGAGGACGCCCTGGTCACGCGGGAATCCTGATCGCCGGTGCAAGATGCGCGCGGCCGGCGAACATGCAAGATGTGGACAGGCCAGTCGCGAGTTCTTCGTGCGCCCCGCTCTTCACCTTTCGCGCCGCAGCAGCTTGTTGTAGGCCTCGTGGGAACCGGTCCAGCACCAATGAAAAACGTTTCCGTGCCGCCAAGCAAGCGCCCGGTGTGAGCGGCCGATGTCTACTGTCCAGACCTCGCCCTTTTGCTGAAGACCAAGGGACGGATGAAACGGGTTCTCTTGAGGGTAGCTGTGCCTGGAGGTGCTGCCGAAGCTGCCAGCTCTTACTCCTGACTCCCAAACTGCTTCAGGTCTTCCGGGCCTTCCTGCAAGGCGACCGGCTCTTTCCCTTGGACCAGTTCCCGGACCTTCTCAACGACTTCTGGATTGGCCAAGGTGGTGACGTCCCCGGTGTTCATGCGGTTCGAAATGGCCGAAAGCACACGGCGCATGAGCTTGCCGGAGCGGGTCTTGGGCATATCCGGGACGATGTAGATCGCCTTCGGCCGGGCGATCTTGCCGATGATGGTTTCAATGGCTTTCGAGACCTTGTCGACGATCTCCTGGCTGGGTTTCAGGCCAGGCCGCAGGCAGAGATAGACCACCGGTACGCGACCCTTGACCTCGTCCACCGCGGGCACGACCGCAGCTTCGGCAATTTCCGGAACAGTCAGGCATGCGGATTCGATCTCTTTCGTCCCCAGCCGGTGACCGGCCACGTTGATCACATCATCCACTCTGCCCAGAATGCGGAAATACCCGTCTGCGGCCAGCATCGCCCCGTCAGCGGCAAAATAAGGCCAGTCACGCCAATCCTTGCTCTTGGGGTCCTTGCAATACTTGTCGTAGTACACATCGACGAAGCGCTTATGATCATTCCAGATGGTCTGCATGATACCCGGCCAGGGATTGCGAATGCAGATATTGCCCGCCTTCCCCGATCCGGCAGTGACTTCCTGGCGCATCTCGTCGTAGATGACCGGATAGATTCCAGGCACGCCAGGGCCGGCACTCCCGGGCTTCATGGGATCCAGCGCGGGCTTGGTACTACACAGGAATCCTCCGTTTTCCGTCTGCCACCAGGTATCCACAATCACTGCCTCGCGCTTGCCGACTGTGTTGTAATACCACCTCCAGACCTCGGGCTCGATCGGTTCTCCGACGGTGGTCATGTGCTTGAAGTGAATGTCGTATTTCTTTGGTTCATCGACTCCGGCCTTGCGGAGCATGCGAATCGCCGTGGGTGATGTATGGAAGATGTTGACGGCCAGGCGCTCGGCAATCTTCCAGGGCCGTCCCGCATCGGGGTAAGTGGGGACACCTTCATAGATGACACTGGTGGCGGCCAGGGCCAACGGTCCGTAAACAATGTAGGAGTGACCCGTGATCCAGCCGATGTCCGCCATGCACCAATACACGTCCTCGGGATGGATGTCCTGAATGTACTTAGACGTGCCCGTCACATAAGCCAGGTATCCGCCGGTACGGTGCTGGCATCCCTTGGGTTTCCCGGTGCTGCCGCTGGTGTACATGAGAAACAGCGGGGCTTCCGAATCCATGGACACGGGATCCACTCTTTTCCCGCTGAACTTCCGCAGCTCGTCGTCAACGAAGTGGTCACGGCCCTCCACCATGGGCCAAGCGGAGGCATACTGGCCCGGGTGCCGTCTCCAGACCAGGACCTTGTCCACGGTATGGCCTTCCTGGGCGGCGATGGCAACCGCGGTATCCGCACCGGCCTTGTGGTCCACCATCTTACCGTTGCGATAGTAGCCATCGATGGTGATGAGGACCCGGCTGCCGGAATCGGCAACTCGCGTTCCACAGGCCTCTCCGCTGAAGCCGCCGAATACCACCGAGTGGATGACCCCAAGCCGGGCGCACGCCAGCATGGTGATCGGCAACTCGGCGAGCATGGGCAGATGAATGGTGACGCGGTCTCCCGTTTTCAGCCCCGCAAAATCGCGAAGAAGTGCCGCCATCTCATTCACCCTGACGTACAGTTCCTGATACGTAATCGTTATGGGCGCTTCGTCTTCCGGCTCCGGCACACAGATCAGGGCGGCCTTGTTCTTGTACTTGGCCAGGTGCCGGTCGACGCAGTTATAACAGGCGTTGAGCTTTCCGCCGACAAACCACTTCCAGAAGGGGGGTTCACTGGTGTCGAGCGTGGTGTGCCAGTGCTTGTCCCACGTCAGCATCTCCGCGTATTCCTGGAAGCAATCCGGGAAATTCTCCTCACTGAATCGTCTGTTTACGTCAGGATCGGCCAGATTCGCCTGGCTGATGAATTTAGCGGGAGGATAGTACAATTCCTCCTCCCCCCAGTGGACTGCAATCTGGGCTTCGGTGGTCTCACGCACCACGTTACGATGTTCACGAATGTCCGCCATGTCAATTCACCCTTTCATGTCTCTGAGATTATGTTTAAGCTGTGCTCTGTTTGGCCACGGGCCGCTTGGCCAGCAATTCGCAAACCAGGGCCACGGCGGCCAGCACGGCCGCGGTGTAAAAGGCTGCCTCGTAATTGTGATACTTGTCAAACAACTTCCCGCCGATGCGTGCGCCGATGATGCCGGCCACGCCCCACGCGGTGAACAGCATTCCGTAATTGATGCTCGCGTTCTTGGTGCCCCAGAAATCCGCCGTAGCCGCGCCGTTCACGGAAAGCTGCGTCCCGTAGCACCAGTAAACCACGAATACCATCGCGTAGAGCAGCGCGCCGTTGCCGCCCACCGCGTATAGAATCGGCATGGCCACCATCGAAATCCCGATCATCACGCGCAGCGCGTTGATGCGGCCGAGTTTGTCGGACATCCAGCCCGAACACCATTTGGCTGATCACCATCAGGCCCGCCGAGCAGCCCAGCGCATACGCCACCCACATCAGGTAGAAGGTGGGCGTGCGCAACACTTGGTCGGGGCTGAAGTCATGCGTCGTGGCGGCCGATTTGGAAGCGGCTGCCGGCACCCAGCCCTCCGGTTTGTAACCGGCCGGCGGGTTCCTTCAACAGGAACGCGCCAATCATCGTCATCACCAAGCCTTATCAGCCAACCAACTATCGCATTACGGGGGGCGGAGCTTCCAGGACCGCCGGTGTGCCCACGCAGCCCGCACAGGGCATCACTGGCATCAATTCTTCCTGATCTTCTATAATATCCCGAGCCTGCCGCAATCGAACTAACGGGCGGTACTGAGCAAAAAGAGAGGCACGACAGATCTGATCATGGGCAAACGATTCCTTGGCGGGGTTGCATTTATGGCAGTGGCTGCCGGCATTTACGCGCAGACGTCCGCTCCGCCCACACAGCTCGATGACGGCCGCCGCTTGGTGGCGCAGCTCAAGCTCGAACCAACCGCCGATGCCGTTCTCTTTCAGACTACCGGTTTGGACCGCTCCAACCAATTGATGCAGGCGGTAGTCGACGCCGGGCTGAACGGCGATGCCACGCTGGACGACTGGGCGAACCTGCATCGGGCGGTGGCGGGGCAGGCCGAACTAGCCATCCAGCTCGGCAACTTTGGCGGAGCGATCACCCGCCTCAGTGTTCAGGAAGCCTATTACAACGCGCTCGAGAGCGACTACGATGCAGCGCTAAAAACGGCCATGCGGGTTCTCGAAATGGAGAAAGGGCACCTGCCCGGGTTGGTCCCTTTTGGATACACCGCCATGGGAGACGACCTGCGAAAGCTTGGCCGGGCCAACGAGGCGCTCGATGCGTATCGGGAGGCCAAGCGCCTTGGCGCCGCACTCGGTGGAACTGCGGCAGATGCTTCAAGCCAAGGATGGTTCGCAACGCTGTGGTTGAAAATTGTGGAGACCGAAATCCAACTCAGGGACCTGGACGCCGCCCGCACTGAGGCCAACCAGTTCCTGGCGGCGGCCCCAGCCGGCGTGGATGCCTTTCGCCTGAGAGCGCTAATGGCGTCCGCTGACATTATGGTTGCCGAAGGCCGTTACTCTCCGGCCATCGATGCGATCAAACAGGTGCACGCGCTGGTGAACAACCAGGATCCGATGTCGAGTCTCAATCTGGAAGTGGCGAACATAGCGAGTACGATTGTCTCCGAAACGCTGGGGCCGTTGGACTATGAACAGGCCATGACCACGGCGAAGCGCATGCAGGCGGAACTGGGCGACATCTTCCTGGTGGAGCCTCTGGTGCAGGCGAGCCTGCTGGTCCGGCGCCGTCTGGCCGGGGACCTGGATGGCGTCCTTCGCCAGCTCACGGGGAATCTGGAACAGTCTCGGGCGGCCGGCGACAAGTTCGGGCAGATAGAAGCGCTGGAGGCGCTGGCGGCGACCTATTCGGGATTCAACAGCCAGGACAACCAGATTACAGCGCTCGAAGAGGCGCTTGATCTTACCCGAACCGTGCTTCCGCCGAACGGCCTTCCGGACAAGCCCGCCATGGTGGGGTTGTACTTCGGCGTTCTGGACTTATTGGGGTCGGCCTACGCGGACGCCGGCCAGTTCGGCAAGGCGGGCGTCATGTTCCAGGAACTGGAGGAGAAACTTCGCCTGCTGACCACGGCAAGAGCCCGGCTGTACGCGATGCGGTATTTCGGAGCGGAGATATTGATCGGTCAGGCGCGCGTTCTGGAACTCGAGTCCAAACGAGACGAGGCGAAAGAGCTCTTGCTGAGCCTGCTGGCAGGCAAGGCAGGCGAGGTGCGCTTCGACCGCGGAGCGGTGCTCGAACAACTGGCGCGCCTGGAACGGGACGCGGGCGATGTCCCAGCCTCCGCCGGCTATTATGAGCAGGCAGTCGCGGCGTTTTCCCAACAGCGCGAGCCGAACCGCGAGCTTTTGGAACATCTGGAATATGCTCGCTACCTCCTCACGGCGGCAAGCGGCGTTCCCGATTCCCTGGCCAAAGCCAGGACCCATCTGGACGCTGCCGCGCAGCAAGCCGCAGCGGTCAACCAGTTCCAGGCGCGATGGCGCGTTGAGTATGAGTTCGGACTGCTGGCGGAGCGTTCCGGCGATCGCGTGGGCGCGATCGGCAGGTACAAAGCGGCGGTGGCCCGGCTGGAAGAGGTGCGTGCCGGCCTCAGCCAGCAGGCCGGGCGGCAATCTCTGCTCGACAACGATATCGTGCAGGATCTCTATGCCGGGCTGACCGGCCTGCTGACCGGCGCCGGCAACTCTTCGGAAGCATGGCAATCCCTCGAACGGTCCAAAGCTAGATCCTTTCTCGAACTGCTGGGCGGAAGAGGCATGGCTTCCGCGGACGCCGCTCCCGAATTGAAGGAGATCCACGAACTGGAGCGGCAGGTTCTCAACGCCAAGGTGGAACTGGAATCGGAAGATGAGCCGACTCAGACCCGCACCATGCGCGATCGGAACGTCTTGCAGGCGGATCTCTACCGTCTGGAGAAGCAGTTTGCCCTGGCGCGCCAGCAAGCCTCTCTCGGAAAGACCCGGGCCGGGCAATCCGTCGCGCTCGGATCCATCGCTCTGGACGCCGCGCAAAAGCTCTTGCCTGCGAAAACCACCTTGCTCGAATACGCATTCCTTCGGGATGGGGTCACGGCTTTCGTGGTTACGCAGTCCGGCACAAAACAGTTGCGCTGGCAGTTGAATCTGAAGGAACTGGAACGAAAGGTAAAAGAAGACTTACTGCCGCTGCTCGCTTACCATTCCTCCGATGCGGACGTTAACGCGAAGCTGGCCGCGGTATCCCGTCTGCTGATCGATCCGGTGGCGAAGAGTCTGCCTCGTGAAAACCAGCGCTTGATCATCGTCCCGACGGGCTACCTGAACTATCTGCCGTTTGAAGCGCTGAAGCTTCCCGATGGGCGGTCGATGATCGACGCATTCACCATCAGCTACCTGCCGTCGGCGTCCGCTCTCCAATTCATCGGCGCGCGAAAGCCCTTGCTGGGCAGCCTGTTTCTTGGCGCCATCGGAAACGTGAGCGTCGAGGGAGCGCCGGCGCTGCCTGGCACGCTCACCGAGGTAAACGCGATCTCGAGACTCGAGCCCGGCGCTACGCGCGTAACCGGCGAGGATTTTACGCATGATAGAGCGCGTGAGGCCCTGACCAAGTACGATGTCGTGCACTTTGCGACGCACGGAGATGTCGATTCCAATGCGCCTCTTTTTTCCGCCGTCCTGACCAGCCCCGGCGAGCACGGATCGTCGCGGCTTTGGCTCTACGAGATTCAAGCTCTGAAGCTGCAGGCGGGCCTGGTGGTTTTGAGCGCCTGCCAGACGGGAAAGGGGCGCGTCCGCGGCGGTGATGAGGTTGCCGGATTCACACGCACACTTCTGCTCGCCGGGGCGGACACGGTGGTCGCGAGCCTTTGGGATGTGAGCGATGAATCCACCGCGGAACTGATGGAGGGATTCTATCGATCGCTTCGAGCAGGCCAGCCAGCCGCGGCCGCCATGCGCTCGGCCATCCTGGCCGTGCGCAAGAAGTTCCCGCATCCCACGTACTGGGCGGCATTCGTGATGACGGGAATTTAGAAGCTGTGATACGATCCCTATGATTCGATGAAGCAAAACTATCTGATCGCAGGAAGCCGCACGATCTTATGTTTGGCACTGCTGGCAGGCGGCACACTCTTGGCCGCCGATAGCAACCCGGATGGGTGGGTGGTGGCCGTCGGCAAGTGGACTCGCGGTGGCCAAGAGCTCCTGCAATACGACGCGGTGTTTGCCAACGACAAATTGCAGGGGGCCTCGGGAACCATCGTGGTGGCTCTGAAAGACGGGCAATCCCCGCATCAATATCATTGTGACAAGTTCCCTTGCACAGTCACCATTCCTGGATTTCGGCCCGTTGCGGATTCCTTGCTGGCGAGGCTGGGGCGCGCTTTTGGTGAACTCTCGAGCCACCGCGATAGCATGCCCGTATCGGCCATCAGCCGCGGCAGGGACAGGGAGTCGTTTCGCCAGGCGGTGCTGGAGTTCAACGGGGGCCGGTTGGATCTCAAGGATGCCGTCGGGTCGATCAATCCCGGCACGTACACCGTCTCTCTGCGCCCCATCGAGACTGCCCCTTCCGCCGCGCAAGGGCCCTTGAGCGGATCGGTCCATTGGGAACCACCGGAGCTCACGTTTGCCGCCTTCCCCGCCCTGGCGCCCGGCATCTACGAGTTGACCATGGCATCGTCGGAAGGCGATAGCCTGGGT
>Ga0116111_1000593_pt1 | contig 28802 bp, 29 predicted proteins | sample June2015DPH_8_10_FD_89720 | JGI IMG/M metagenome (GOLD analysis project Ga0116111, IMG submission 89720) | Peatland microbial communities from SPRUCE experiment site at the Marcell Experimental Forest, Minnesota, USA - June2015DPH_8_100 | ecosystem: Environmental > Terrestrial > Soil > Wetlands... | reverse complement strand
TTCGAGCTTCACGACTCTAATTCCCCCCACACCATCGGCGGGAACACTCTCACCGGGAACACTGCGGACAACACAACCTACTACGGTTACCTCGACAACTCGGTCGGTTCTGGCACCTCAGGAACCGCTAACACATACGCCTCCAACGAGTGCAGCGGCCACGGTACCCCTTCAAGCCCAGCCGGGCTCTGCTCGACCTCCCCTCCACCAATACCAGCGTTTCCGTTCCCATTCGCCATACCGACCGTGCTCGCGGCTACAGCACTGATCTACCTAGGGATGAGGAGAAGGCTGCTGGGGGGACAGACGGCCCCCTCCCAATAGGATAGCTGACACAGCCCAGGTCATTCAGTGCGCCGATGGCTCTATCTTCTCTTTCCTTTCCTTTACATGACTGCTGCAGGCGGCGTCCGAATCAAGGCGGCCTACGGCTGAGACTCCAGCAGGCGACCTCGAGAGTCCTGGGACGTTTGAACGCCCTGGCTATGGTCTGTACTACCGAGAATGGAGCCAGACTCTACAAAGTCTATACTTGACAACGGCCAAAAAATAGCGAAATGACGCAGAGGAGGTCATCGGCTAGGGTTGCGGCCGTCTTCGTCCTACTCCTCTTTGCTCCGCCGGTTCTTCTATCGGGTTTGTTCGTCCAACCGGCACACGCTCAACCGCAGGTGTGCACCACCACCTATGATCCGACTGACAACGTGCCTGACCAGCAGTTGGCGATAACCAGTGCGGGCGTCTACTGCTTCAACGCTGGAACCTACGATACGCAGATAACGGTCGACGCAAACGACGTCCTCCTGATCGGACTGGGTAACGACTCAAGCTTGGTCACCATACAGCCCACCTTCCTCACCGACAACGCCCCAGATCTGGGCAGTGGTTCGCCAAGCAGCGTGCCTGCCATCATCTATGTCGCCACGGGGTACACGAACGTGACTGTCGCGGACTTGACAGTAGACGGGTCGCTAGCGGGGTCGGCAGCAGCCAGCGCACTTCCATCCTGTGATTCGAGTTACGGTTGCTATTTTGGAATACTCTTCTGGGGAGCTTCGGGGAACGTCACTGGAAACACCTTGACTGACGTGGACACGTCTGGTTACACGCCGACCCCAGAGGGCGTTGGGATTTCTATCGGGACCCCCGTTTGGACCGGAGGTCCTTGCACTTCTGGTTGCCCCTATTCCTCCAGCGTCATCATCTCCTTCAACGAGGTGATCGGTTATGCCCAGAATGGAATTGAGTGCGAGGACGGAGGCACCAGCTGCGCAATTTCCGACAACATCCTCACTCCTCAATACGACTCGAGATGGTACATTGCTTCAAACGGCATCGAAATGGGCAGAGGGGCGACAGGAAGTATCGTTGAAAATACGATAAGCGAAGACGTCTATGCCGCAGGCGGACCCGACCTGTTCACCCAGGCACAGGCGACGGGCATCTTCACCAACGAGACCGTTGGAACCGTTGTGGTCTCGGCGAACACCCTCTACGGGGACGACGTCGGCATACGCTTGCAGGGCGACGCCGGGACGGTCAGCGCGACGTCCAACGAGATTGACGGCAGCGCATTCGTTGGCTTGGCCGTCGTCGACGAAGCTCAGTCGGTGAGCGGCTACACATTCAGAAACGAGCCGGTGGGCATCGAAGTCGCTTCGAACGACCCAGGCTCCCCCGCCGTGGTCACGATCGGCTGCAACGTCTTTTCGAACGTAGCGACCCCGACCGCCACGGAAGCGGTCGACGGGGGCAGCGCGCGGATCGACCAAGTGTGCCTGCTAGCGGGTCCAATAACTCCTTCGAGCCCGAAGATAGACATCGGCGAGGCCATCACTCTGACGGCGAACCCATCCGGCGGCACGGCCCCGTACTCTTACCAGTGGTACACTTCACCTGGCTGCAGCGCCAGCCCGATCGCCGGCGCGACATCCTCCACCTACCAGGCGTCTCCGGCGTCCGCGACGACGTACTACTACGGCGCGAACGACAGCAGCTCGCCTGCGGGTTCAGTTTGCTCTGCTGGAGACCCAGTCACGGTCAACCCCACGCTGACGGCTCCCGTCATCGCAGCCTCGTCTGGGGCCGTAGACCAGGACCAGTCTGCGAACCTCACGACTACGACGCCCTCCAGCGGAGGGACGCACCCCTACGCGTACCAGTGGCTCGAGGAGGCTCCGGACGCCGACGGCTACTCGGCGATGACCAACGCCACTCTGTCAGACTATACCTTCGCGACCTCGACATCCACGACCGTCGGCAACTGGTCCTTCGAACTGCAGGCCAACGACAGCGCCGGCGAATCCGCGACTTCGGCTGCAGCGACGGTGGACGTCAGCGCCGCTCTCTCGGCTGGTGGCATTACGCCGGCCTCGCCGAACATCACCAGCGGAGACTCGATTACACTGACGGCCAATCCCGCTGGCGGCGTACCTCCGTACGCGTACCAGTGGTACGTGGATCAAGGCTGCACCGACCCCTTCTCCTTTGCCACCTCTTCGACGTTTGATGTCTCGCCATCCTCGACGACGGCCTACTACTACGGGGTCAGCGACTCCAACGCCGCCACGGCCTGTTCGGCCGGCGACACCGTGACCGTCGTCTCCTTCCCGCCAGTACCGGCGTTTCCGTTCCCGTTCGCCATACCGGTAGTGCTCGCGGCCACAGTGGCAATCTACATGGCGATCAGGAAGACCGTGCGGGGAGGACAAGCGGTCCCTGTCAAGCAGCGGACACAACCCAGGTCATCGCCACGATAACTCTATCTTCCCTTTCTACGTGAAGAGTGGGAGTGCCGAGACAAGCATGCAAGCAAGCGCGATCGCCGGCCAGTAGGTGAAGAAGGGAAGTGGACAGGAAGGCAGCGGCAGGACTCGCAGCGGGATTGGTTCTAGCAGCCTCTGGTTTCGCTGTCTTCCTCATCTACCTGGCAGGAGGGTATGGCCCCCTCTATCTCGTGCCGTTGGGGGTCCTCCTGTTTTCAGCCGGGTTCTATCTCTCAGTGCCCTATCTGAAGTTCCTGCAGCCATTCAAGAGGACCATACCGTTCTTCGCCGCTGCCATTCTCCTCATCGCCTTCATCTCGCCGAGTGAATGGCAGAATTCCGTCTTCGGCTCGGTCTACGGTTCCCTGCTCATGCTCCTTTCGAGAAGACTCGGGGTTCTCGTGCTCAATGCAGAGGGGATAGGAGCTGTTGCAGGAGGGGGCTCGACCATAGTCCTTCCCTCGGCCTCCAAGGTCGCAGCTGTGACGGTAGCTCAGGCTTGTGGAGGGGTGGAGGAAGTCCTAGTATTCTTCGTTGCCTTCGCGCTCATGTTCGTGGACGTGGGGAGGAAGGCGCCAAAGAAGGCGCTGGTCTTGCTTCCGCTAGGATTCGTCGGTACATATCTGGTCAGCATCGTCAGGCTCGACGCCGTGATAGTGACGGGCTATCTGTACGGGTTCGACGCCATGGAGACGGTTCACCTCTACGCAGGAGTACTACTCTATCTCGCCTTCATCTCGGCCTTCTGGTATCTGTCGCTGAAGTGGATCGGTACTGGAAGCAGCGCCGGGGCGACTTAAATAACTGCACGCAGCAATGTGAAACGCATGAACTGGGCGCGCAAGAAGGTAATAGTAACGGGCGGGGCCGGCTTCATAGGGTCCAATCTGGTAGATGCGCTCCTCGAACGCGGAGCGGAAGTGACGATTGTGGATATGCTCCAACTTGCACGTGGCTCACTTTCGTGGAATAGAAAGCTAACAAGGCTCGAGGGAATCTTCCGGAAACATGGCGTAAACGAGATTCCGCTGGAAATATGCGACTTGGAAACAGAGAAGCACAAGTTTCAGATAATTGCTACCAAAGCAGATACTGTGTTCCACCTGAGTGCGCTGTTCGGAGGCAGGGAATTCGTTGACACCAGGCAAGTCGATTGCTCGAAGATGCTCTCCGTTGATCACAACGTGATTGATGCGTGTTACCATGCAGGCGTAGAGAGGGTTCATTACGCATCGTCCGCGTGTGTCTATCCTGATTCGCTTCAAACTGACCCTAGCTACCTTCTGAAGGAAGACGATATTCTCAGCACGGGGGATGGTTGGAAAAGCTCCGACAATCTATATGGTTTTGCGAAATTGATGGGGGAGTTGCAGTGCGTAGTATTCCACAAGGAAAAGGGATTGAAGACGTCCGCGTGCAGATACTTGACGGTCTACGGCCCAGGTGAGTTTGACACATCGCATGCCATTTCAGCTCTAATCGAGAGAGCCCTCGACAGAGCGGATCCCTACGTCGTATGGGGCAGTGGCAATCAAGAAAGGGGGTTCACCTACGTGACAGATATCGTCAAGGGTTCAATTGCCGCATGTGAGAAAATCGAGGATGGAACAGCCGTCAACCTGGGCTGGGATAGGCGTTACAAGATTAGGGATGTAGCCACCATGATATTAGAAATCTGCGGCCACAAACCAACGATGCAATTCGACGAAAGCAAACCCGAGGGGCCGTTCAGTAGGGCTCTCGATGTCGCCCGCGCCAAGAAGCTCCTCGACTGGACCCCAATCGTCGATCTAAGAGAAGGGTTGACTAGGACGATTGAGTGGCACTCAGAACAACGCGAAGAACGGCTAGTGAAGAAAATCAGCGCAGATTAGGAAAGAGCCTAACGCCACACCCAATGCAGTGAATTGCTGTCAGCAATGGCGATACCTTGCTCTCGGAGCACATCGAGAACGGAATAGGGTTGGTTTCGCTTAAGAGTCCTAGTGCTCCTCTGAAAACCAACTGTCCATTTAGGAATGAATTCTAACAGCGACATGGTTGATCGAGTCGAGAAGCTTGGCCCAGCCATAGATGTTAACGGCGCTCCCTAACCCATGGACAGCCTGGGCATCATCCTCTCTAAGTAGGTATTGGTGATTTGTCTGCAGTTCATTAGGATAAACACAGGCGCTACTTGCGTAGTGAACCCTTTCTAGGCCTTCCTCCGAACAGATTCTAATTGTATTCTGGTCAACTGAAAACATCGCTGAACATTCCGCTTGCTTCTCATCTACGAAACCTCTTCCCCCAAAAAACGCGGCCAAGTGAAAAACGATGTCGGCATCCTGCGCGACTTTCCGAAATTTAAGGGGTTCGAACTGCAAATTGAAGTTGGCAAGATTCGGTTCAGTCGCACGGTTCTTGCATATCTCTCTATAGTCTGAGCTTCTCCTTGCGAAGATGCGCTCGAATGTCTAGACTATCGACTACTCCAACCTCTGCTCCTTCACTCGGCAGCGAGTCTACAAGATGCGAGCCAATGAACCCTAACCCGCCAGTCACCACCACCTTCCTACGTTTTCAATTCATTACCCTTCACTCCGTCTGGTCTGATTCAAGGCTAGGTATTCTATTAGCATCCCGGATCGTGCCCAGTTCGAACTCAATCGGGCCTTCCCCTGAGTGACACAAATCACGACACCTGAGGTTGTGGTCGCAACCCCCGCGGTCACCTCCAAGCTGGAATTCATTCCAGACAACGGACACAAGTAAAGCAATGACACGACAAGCCCTATCGGTTTGCGGATTGGTTTTCGAAGGCAATGTCTTATGCCATGTCATAGGTATCGGAAGATGGTTAGCGTCCTATTCCATGATGGAACAGGTTAGGCCCATCAGACTGTCGTTTTCCAGGAACTGAAGTCTCTCTAACTGTCCGCCATCCTAAGCTAGTGAGAAGTACTTCAAACGGTGATTGTCGTTCCATTCAGCGCGAGGTCTGACCTTGCGAATCAAAAAGGATGAACGAAATGGGAGAAGGGGGAACGGGGGCGCCTAGGAAATTGGGGGGTCCTGCAGCAAGACAATTCGAACAAGGTCAAGTGTAGCGTTGGTGCCAGTTGCGTGGAAGTCAACAGCTATCCGCCAGATAGGTGCGTCCAAAGGTATTCCCAGAGTGTTCACGTTCACGAAGAGTGTCTGTAGTCCCTGCCCCGTAGTGTTAAGGTTCCATCTTCCAATAAATTGATTTGCGCTATAGAAATCCACCGACACCGCAAGGCCGTTTTGGGAATTTACGCTAAGGACCAAATACGAAAACGAATTCAATTCTAGGTGGAGGCCTTCGACTTGCATCCAACCATCAGTCACGTTCGGCCACAAGTGAAAGACAATTACATTCTGTTCGCTAGACAATACTCCATGTTCAGCAGTCCAATTGAGGTCAGTGATACTGTAACCACCGTTTGGCACTGCGGAGTTGGGATTCTCGACATATTCCCACAGTCTGCTCCATGTTTGTGCCTGAGAGATTGTGAGGTTATCAAGAGCGTATACCCCAGGTATCAATTGATGCAAGATCTCCAACTCCACGCCGTTCGGCTGATAGAAGTTTTCAATTGTTCCCGGATTATCAATAACGAGCACCCGATAGTTCGAGTAGTTGTTTATTGGGGCAGGAGTGAGGCCAGGCAGCGGATTCGGTGTTGAGATCACTTGACTGGGAATGCCATTGATTAAGCTGTACAGGCTTCCAACGTAGATGAATGAAGATACCATATCGATGCGTAAATCGTATAGGCTCCACTCTAGGTATGAAGGATAAGGGCCATTCGGCCATTCGCCACTCAACACCAAAATCAGGTGTTGATTCCCATATGTTTGCGAAATCCACTTCAGCTCTGAGGCCAGCGGATTGGGAGGATTAAGTGGTTGAAAGAATCGTTCGTCCCAGAACCCATGGCCCCCTGTAGTTTCGCGCAGGATGGCAACAGAGAAGAGTAACACAAAGAAAACCACTGCAAGCAGTCGAAGTCTATTCAGATGTCTTCACGGCCTTCCGCTTGGCTTTCTAAGAATCAGTCGGATAACCCACATAGTGCCCATAGCCGAGATAATTGGCAAAGGATAGTTCAGTACTTCTCTGTACCCTTCGGTACCTCCCAAAAATATCGAAATCGTAACGAAAGCACACCAAGAGAAGATTAGGTTCCGAAATGATATGTCAGCCTCGGTTTGGTTAGGAATTGTTAGAATTCCGAATAGACCGACACATGCCAAGAACAGGATGAGCAAATTGTCAGCGAAAAACGAATAGAACGGTTCATCAAATAGTGAAACCCAGAAAGTCGGCAGCAGGTGGGATACTTCTACCCCAGCGCCAAACCCTGCAAATGTATTCGAGGCAAGCGTGGACAAGTCAAAAGGAAGGCCCCTAGTTAGCTGGTTAGTCGCAAATAAGACACCAGTAACACCGAGAAGGACTACTGGAACCAAGATTGGCATAAGAAGTCGTTTAGATTTCTGTAAGAACGATCCTTTCAGACCGAATGGGAGCAATTGCGTCAATATGAACAAAGCTGTGATACCTATGAACGTCAACACTATGAATGGGTATTGTATGAGCATTATCAATGTCAAGAGTGAGACAAATATAGCATACTTGCGTTGACCATGTCTCAGATACCTCAGGTAGCATGCGAAGGCAAGCGTCATTAGAGACAGACCCATAGCGTTTCTAAACAGGATGCTGGTCGAGAATTCTGCGTTGAGTGAAAAAGCACTGATGACGACGGTCAAGAGTACAGTAAACTTGTCCACTTTCGTGCCGGCCAAAACGTAATTGCAGAGAATGTAAAAGAGCGAAAGGAAGATTGCTTCTGCCACCAGAACTGTCTCCCAAGGCATCCCGAGAAAACCGAAGAGGTCCAGCGGTGCAAATGTCAAAACAAATGAAAGTGATGGACCAATGCTCGCCCCGGCAAAAGCCAATTCTGGGTGTTCTTGGATGACGAATAGACCATAAAGATACCCACCCGAATCGAGACCAATCAGTTCGTTATACCGAAAATATGGGTATAGTCTAAGCAGAAGAATCGACAAGGTCACCAAGAGAATCACAAATCGCTCCTGACGCTTTGAGACTTCAACAGTCCAACCAGTCGCAAAACGTTTCGCTATTGAAGGAAAATAGGATTTCACTAGGATAGAAAGGGGCAATTGCCAGAGCAAGGCATAAACGACACAATACACCAACACTAGGACAGATACCGGACGAAATGCCCATTCGAGGTCGATTAGACCTCGCGCGAGCGGACCCGCTGACCCAGTCGGATCTGATTGGTTGCCAATCATGACAATAAAAAGAAAGAATGAAATCAAGGCGCCCGCTATCTCTAAGGAGTAACGATACAGTACACGCATCATCTGCGGTCAGCCTTCACGCGGTTTCTTTCAAACGTCTTCGCGTAAATCCTTGACGGCCACCTTTCCTTCGACCAATGCAGGAATTTAAGAGACTCAGATTGACTTTTGCTACAACGTTGAGACGCGAGGATGAGAGTCATCTTTTGCCGACCGCAGACGTGACAGGGAGGACTTTGGACTCGGTTCAAATACGCTTCTTATCTTGTGTTACGCATTGTGATAGTAGACACTCCAATCCCGGATGAGGCTAAAGTCTGAACTCCCACTGCGTATCCAATGTGTCGACGACTGCGCGGGGGTCCAATGTCAGTACGGGGAATTGTCACGCCTAGATGGGACACTCGGTTTGCGTGCCACTACGCAAGCAAGTCCATTTTCAACGCGAGGTGACCTAATACCCTCTAGATATTTAGCGTCGGAACAACTCCAGAAACCACTGGGCTGTCTCGCGAAATGCTCAATGAATTCTATGTTGAACTCGTCGAGCAACTTGGACAGACCAAAAGTATCGTAAACTCTGTGTGAAGGGAATGTTTCTCTCTTCCCGAAGGGAACTGTTAGCAGAAAGGAACCGCCAGGGACTAATAACCGATGTATTTCTACGACGGCTTTCTTATCACCTATAATGTCTTCGTCATCGGCGTACCTTCCTAGGCCAATGTGCTCAATCGTTGATATTGCTGTGATGATGTCGAATGAGCAATTGTCAAAGCCAGTACTCCTGATGTCACCTTCTACGGATTTCACTCCAGGCAATAGGTGTCCATATTCGTAGGGTCTCACATCAATGCACCAGACACTATAACCGAGTTGGGCCAGAGCTATTGGCAATTGCGAACCTACCGACCCTACATCCAAGACCCTCTTGCCACGACCTTGCGCGATGGTGTTTGCATAAACCCAAGGATACTCCACGATTCTCGAAGATTTCAGGTCAGACACTAGCAACATTGATGGAGCGACACCTAGTCTTAGGGCAATCTTCCTTACAAATCGGTTCTTTTCAGAAATCCTCGCGAATGGACTCGTCAAAGCGGTTTCTTTTCGCGTAGTGATGTGACCGCCCTTTCGGAAAAGGTTTCCCTTGCATGAACTAGGTTCCATCTAATTGCCCCAAATTGGGCAAGGACTAACTTGACTGTCGAATTCGCCCAAAATGAATGTGGAGACGCCATCATGGCAAAAGCTCGGATGAGAGGCATTGTCGATAGCAGGTCAAGCAGAGTCCGAGCGACTATCAACCATAGCAGGCAGACGGGCAAGTATCGCAGGGGGAAGTTCTTCATGGCGAATCGAATTTGGTTTCTCCGCATGTAGTAGTACTTCCTTCGGCTGAACATGCCTATCGATGCACTACCGTAGTGCCAGTGGACGGCGGTGGTCACACTGACAATCCGATAGCCTGCCCTTTTCGCTCTCAAACATATGTCTGGTTCTTCAAAATAGAACTCGTATACTTCATCCAGAACACCAATCTCTTTGATAATTCGCTTTCTCATCATCATAACAGGCACATAGTCCACGTCAACGATGAGGTCGCTAGGTGCCCTTCGCCGGACGCCCAGAGCAGGAGTACTGGCGGTGAAGAAATCGATACTTCCGCCCACTGAATCTATCCGATTCGACCCATAGACGTATCTTTTCCCGCCGGCGATACCTATTGAATTGTCTCGCTCCATCACGCCCAACAAGTTCGCCAACCAAGAAGACGAAACCACGTCATCGCTATTCAAGTCCAAGACTACATATTCACCGGTTGCCGTGTAAAGGCCGAGATTGTTGGCCCGAATCGGGCCAATATTGCCAGCATTGATGAGAATGCATTCCGGAAACTCGTGCCGAACCATCTCTACTGAACCATCATTAGATTGTGCATCCACAACTATCACCTCGAAGTCTGCCAGCGTCTGGCCCCGAAGCGATTGCAAGCATTCTCTTAGGTGATGTTTGTCGTTGTAATTTGAAATGACTACTGAAACTGATGCCGGCAAGAGTTTAGCCAAGCGGTCATTGTGGGCTACATGAGGGTTCTAGTACTTTGCCCCTGATGGGGTGGGCGGAAGCTGTAGATATGATGAAATCAATCTCTGCTCCACGCGTCCCAGAATTGTACTTTCTTTCAAAGGCTCTTCGGCCATTGTCTTCCATCATTTTCCTGACATCTTGGTTTTTCTTCAGATACAGGATCGCCTCTCTTAAGGACAAGAAATCATAGTCAACGACCAGGCCATAATTCTCTTCAGCTGTGATGTTCTTGCAGACATTAGAGATAACAGGGGCCCCCAGCATCATGGCCTCGAAAAGCTTGTTCGGATTGGTGCTACGGTTCTTGAGAATGTGTTCATTCATGATCCCATATGCTGGCGTTGTGTTTCGTGAGTAATGTGGTATTCGGACGCAAGTGTTGTCCTTCGCGGGGATGATCGTCAGATTGAGCAAGCATTCCTTCGTAAGCTGTCAACAGTATTTGGGCCTGCCTTGACCACGTGAAGTGTTTCTCGTAAGCATTTCGTCCATTCATACCCATCTTGTAGGCCAGATTGGGATCCCTGATGAGTTGCTCCAATGAGTATCGTAGAGCTCGCAGGTCGTGGGGGTCTATATGAAAGCCACATTGGAATCCTTCTATGACGTCTTTCTTGACGTTGGTGATTATGGGCTTGCCGAGCATCATTGCTTCATAGATTCTCTGCGGCTCTGCATACTCATCGCGTGTCGTCAAGACGCTTCGCAGATACAGTACAACTACCACATTCGCCTTGGATTGTAGAGCTAAAGCCTCAGGATAGGAGAGAATTCCAAGATATGACAGGTGAGGAAATGAGCGCAGTTTCTTGACGAATCCCGAATCAACACGCCCAGCAAGGACCAACTGCGCACCGACCTGACCAGCGACTTGCGCCAGTTCAAGGTCGCCATTTTCTTCTCCGATGATACCCGCATGAACGATGACGAACTCCGACTTAAACAGATTGGGCAATTGATTGCGGCCGATGTCCGGGGGGGTGTTCATTACAACTGCAACCACCTTGGCGGAACTCCGAGTGTAAAGACGGGACCTTGCGACTGAAGGGATTATTCCGACATCGGCGTCCAGAAATATCTTGTCCTCAACCAAATGGACTATTCTGAATGTGGTTCTGTGTTCGAGCGGAACATAACTCAAAGCGAAACCGTCGTAGATATCAAAAACGAATTTGTTCACCAATCTTAGCTTCCAACAGACGTAACTCACAATGCCAGAATCGAGGTTGCAAGCATGGACAATATCAGGTTTGATTTGAGCTACTCTCAGAACGACCCAACACCAGAAGAAAGGGTACAGAAAAACTATCGAGAATCGTGCGTAAGGTGCCTTGAAGCTGAACCTGTGAAATGCTACCCTCTCCATCACCTCCTTCCCTGAAAACCCACCTTCTCTGCTCCATTCCAGGACATGTACTTCATAGCCCGCGTCGGAAAGTGTTTGGACCTCCTTCGTCAGTCTCGCATCAAGCAGCATTGTATTGCTTTTGATGATGACAACCCGAACTTTCTTCTTGACGTTCAATCGACTTGCCTGAAGACAGACACGCCCGTTCTGATTGATTTGGGGTCGTTCGAGTCTCTCACGTCCGCAACCCAGACATCGTGCCCTCTGCCTCTCAACTCCCTCATAAGGTTGGTTCCTATGAAACCAACCCCACCGGTCACCAAGATGTTAGCCAAACCGCTTCGCACCTTCGATGATATCTAGAATTCGAGCACTGGCGTGGCCGTCTCCGAAGGGACTCCTCCATTGTCTTTCCTAGCCTAGCATGAACATCGATTTCTCCAGAATCGTCTCTGGGTTGCCTTTCGGGAGACAGCTAGGCGGGCATGGGCGAGGAGCGGCATCCTGAGAGCTCAGGGTCTAATCCACGACTTTGCCCAGAAAACTTCGTAGCTTGCAAATCTTGATGACTTACTATTGCACAGCATGGTCTGGACTTGGCAGTCTTGAAACAATCTTCTCCACCACGGCGACCGCGTCGCGGGCCTCTTGGAATGAGACCGGAGGGGGAGTGCCGTCGATAATACTCCTCAAGAATTGTGATATGACGACATCATGTCCTAGCTTTCGTCTTCCAAAAACCGATTTGATGCCGTTGGTTGCAAACTGCCTCGTGTAGGAACCAATGATTCCAAGGCCCACCTTCGCAAGCGTTGAATATGCGAAGTCTCCTCTCTTCCAAGTCAAACACGTCATTGAATCCAGGTCGATTGTCATAGACCCCAGTTCTCCAATGACATCAATCCTTGCTTCCCAGCTATTGGTGTGGTAGATGGAAGCAGCAGTGCAAAACGCGTCTTTCCCAGCCATCGAGATGTAGTATTCATCAAAGGGAGTCCATGGAGTGCCGGTAGTGTTTCTTGCGGTAACTTGGACATCGTCTACGGCGCCAATCAAGGCCAACGTCATGTACGCAATGTGCGGCCCTGTCTCGGCAATGATACCTCCGGGAAGTCTGTGAACCCAATGATCTTTCTTGTCTAGGAATTCGGACTTCTTGGTTGTAAGCAACATATTTGCGCTTCTCACCTCGCCGATTTCTCCCGCTGCAATCTTTCTTTTCGCAGCCAAGAAAGCAGGATGGAAGATCTGGTTGTGGATAGTACAAATCTTCACACCGGAGGACTTTACCGCTGACTCGACGGCATCACAATCTCTCAAACTGGTCGCCAAGGGCTTCTCAACCAGTACATTGCACCCATGGCTCGCCGCGACACCTACGAGTTTGGCGTGCGTCTGCGCAGGCGTGCAGATGTCGACCAGGTTCAGACCTTCCCTCATTATCATGTCGTCAATGTCCGAATATGAATTTCCAATGGAGAATTCTGATGCCGTGTCACGGGCCAATCCTTCATTCACATCGCAGACAGCTACTAGCTCCACCAAATCACGCCTTGAGATCAAAGCGGGCAGATGCCTCTTCTTCGCAATTAGACCGCACCCTACAACACCGGCCTTCAGTCTCGTCATTTGGGACTAACCAAGCCACTTCACGATATAGACTGACCTTCTTCGAGAGTTCAAGAGCCCCGACCATCAAGGACGTTGCCGCACCCTTCCAAGAGCTCGAGGATATTGTGGCCTACGCTCTCGATTGAATAATTCCGCTCGACGATTGAGCGACCTGCTTGCCCCATCATATCTGCTATCGAGGGATTCTGTCTTAAGAAACGAACCGCTTCTGCCAGAGCAACGAAGTCACCGGGCCTGATCTTCATCCCAGACCCGGTTGTCTCAACGTACTTCGCCGCGTTGCCGTTGGAACAGCATATGATGGGCTTACCCGCGGCTTGGTATTCGTATATTTTTGATGAGAAGCCCAGCTCTATATTCGGCAATCCGCTCAGGGGCAAGAGGAGGGCATCAGATGTCAGCATTAGTCTCGCCGCCTGCGGCCTAGGAATGACGTAGCCCTTTATGGTGACATTTGTCAAACCCAATACTCTAGTGTCCTTCTCGACCTTCGGCAGCATTTCTCCTGCCCCTTGTAAGACAATCCGAACACCGACATCATCCTCGAGCAGCTTGGCCGCTTTCAACACCTGCCGGAAATCGTAAGCAGGCGAAAAAGCTCCTAGGTAAAGCACAACGAATTCGCCATCTTTACGGGTGGAGGTATTCGTCCACGGAAACAGGTCAAGATCGACTCCTCCCGGCACCGTGGCTATTCGAGCCGGTGGGATTCCGTACTTTGATCTGAGGATGGACCCGTATCCAGCGCTGATGGGGGCGATTCTGTCGGCCAGCGAGTACGCGAGCCGAGCGACAGACTCGGCAGCACCTTGGCCGAGACCAGACCGCAGCATACCCAAATCGTAGAGCGATTCCGGCCACAAGTCGTCTACGTTGAGGATCAAAGGTGATGAAGACACTTTGCTGTAGACCTTGGCTGGGAACGCAGATAGAACCTGAGGGTTCGAAGCAAATACCCCATCTATGTCGCGAACTAGGGGCAGGGCGAACAAGGATGAGATAATGAAGCTCAGAAACAGGACGAGCCTCCTCATCATTCCCTTGGACTCCAATCCGGGGACAAAGGTCCTGATGATGCGCACCTGACCTTCTTGATCTTGAACGAGAGGTTTCCACTTGTATCTCTTCGGAATCTTTCCCTCCGGGTAGTGGGGGAAAGCTGCCACCACCGTCACGCGTGCGCCGTTTGCGATCAGTCCCTTTGCGACGTTCAGAGCCCGGGTGGCACTTCCACCCAAATCCGGCGGGTAGATTTGCGAAATGATGAGGATGTGAGGTCTAGAACTTAGCACTGGCAGCTATGTTCTCCCAGTTCGACTTGAACCAATGATTCACTTGATCAAGACCCTTCCGTATGTTCGTTCTAGGACTATAGTCCACTGTTTTCCCCGCCTTCTCGATTGAGGCACGCCTTCTCGTGGATTTGTCCCAATCCCTCTTTGGTTTGAAATTGATGCTGGACTTGTTCCCTGTTAGTTCGTTAATCCAGTGGGCCAAGTCTATCACCTTTGTCTCAGTCTCCGATGCTAGGTTGATGGCCTCTCCTAGAGCGTCGTCGTATACGCCGAGCCGTAGAGTGCCGTCGACTATGTCATTGACGAATGTGAAGTCTCTGGTCTCTTTGCCGGTTCCTGTAATGGGCAGCGGTAAATCATTCATAGCCCAGTACATGAAATTTGGAATCACGTTCCTGTACCGACCAGGAATCTCACCAGGACCATAGACGTTGAAGTAACGCGCTATCGCAACAGGTAGCTCATAATAGTTGTAGAAGTAGTTGCAGTATAGCTCTCCCAAGAGCTTGTTAACTTGATAAGGCGTGTCAAGGTGTAACGATACAAAGTCTTCCCTGAGCGGTAGAGGGGCCTCATTTCCGTACACCGAACAACCCGAAGATGCAAAGACGAAACGCTCCACGCCGACCAGTCTCGCATATTCCAGCGCTCTGAGCGTCCCGAGCCCGTTCACGAGCAAGTCCGTCTCAGGGTGGTCCACGCTGTTCTGGTTTGCAAAGTGCGCGGCCAGATGGAAGACGTACTCGGGCTTGTAGCCGAACGCCCTCTTCATCATCTCTTCGTCAAGTATGCTGCCTTCGAGGAAGGTCACCTTCGGGTCCCTGGGGATGTTCCATTCGTACGCGGCAGAGAGGTCGTCGAGGATGACCACCCTTTCCGGTCCCGCCTTGATGAGGGCCCTGGCCAGGTTCGTCCCTATGCAGCCCGCTCCTCCCGTGATCAGTATCGTCTTCTTGCGGTAGTGATTCAGAACCTCGTGAGAGCTCATCTTCTTCGTCATTGCTCAGGGGGCAGCCTCCTGAACCATTCTATGGTCTTGGCGATCCCTTCCTCGACGGGTACTCTCAGTTCATAGCCGAGGTCCTTCTTCGCCCTGGTGGCATCGGGGGTCTTGACCCTCGTGGTGAAGTGCTCAGACTCCCTGTAGGTGACCTTTGAGTCGTCCTTGCCGAGCTGCTTGAGGATCAGGTCAGACACGGCCTTTATTTCGTATTGCACGTCCCCGCCAAGGTTGTAGACCGCGCCGACCTTGAATCGTTCAGGGATGTCTGCAAGGGTCCTGCAGATGTCACCCACATACTCGAGAGTCCGCTTGTGCCCGCGGTAGACGGTGTACGGCTGGTCGTTCATCGCGTTGTAGATGAAGTTCGGAACGAACCCTCTGTACGGGGTAACGTGCTCCTCGGGACCGTAGACGTTGAACAGCCTCACTCTGACGCTCTCAGTGCCAAACATCGCCGCCGAATTCAGGATCTGCATCTCGTTGACCCACTTGCTCATGGCGTAGTCGTTCATCTGTTTGATTTCCACAGCGTCCATCACGTCCTCTCTCATGACCCCGTCATAGTCTCCGTAGACCTCCGCGCTCCCGAAGAAGATCATCCTGAACCGCTTCTTCTCCTGCATCCTGAGTACGTTCTTGGTCCCGACCGCATTTGTATCCCAGAGGTTCTCGTAGTAGTCCTCGCCGTTCCACCTTCCGTATTCGGCGGCCGCATGGTAGACGTACTCGAAGTCGTGGCCTTCAAGAATCCTTTCGACCTGCCTGAAGACCGACACGTCCGTTCTGACCGACTTCGGGTCGTTTGCGTGTCTCACGTCCGCGATCCAGACGTCGTGTCCTCTGCCCCTTAGTTCGCGGACGAGATTAGTTCCTATGAAACCGAGCCCGCCCGTCACGAGGATTCTAGCCAATCCGTGGTCCATCTCCGATGACGTCCAGAATCCGAGCACTGGCGTGGCCGTCTCCGAAGGGATTCCTCCACCGCCTCTTCTTGCTCAGCATGATCATGGTCTTCTCCAGGATCGTCTCAGGGTCGCTCCCCGCCAGGACGTTTGAACCGACCCGCAGCGTTTCCGGCCGTTCGGTGTTGTCTCTCAGCGTCACGCAGGGGACCTTCAGGACGCAGGCTTCTTCCTGGACTCCGCCTGAGTCGGTGAACACTAGTCTCGCACCCATCAGAAGACGCAGGAAAGAGAAGTAGTCTTGCGGATTCAGGAGCTTGAGACCCTTACCAGGCCTGAAATGGCCTCTACCTAAACCCCTCTTTGACCGCGGGTGGACGGGCCAGACTATCGTCAGTCCCGTCTTCTCGTGGACCATCTCCAGGCCCCTGAGAATCCTCTGCAGACGCTCCTTTGCGTCTACATTCTCCTGCCGATGAAGGGTCAGGAGAAAGTACTCTCCATCCTGCATTCCACCTGGAATGCGGGTCACGCGCTTGGCAAGGTCGACGCACTCGGCGAGCGAATCGACGATCGTGTTCCCCGTCACCCATACGCTCTTGGCCGGGACGCCTTCAGAGATCAGGTTGCTTCTTGCGGTTCGCGTCGGCGCGAACAGATACTCAGACAGGTGGTCCGTAAGAATGCGGTTCGTCTCTTCAGGCATCGTGCTGTCGCGACTCCTTAGGCCTGCCTCGACGTGCCCGACCGAAATGTTCAGCTTTCTCGCCGCGAGCCCGCCAGCCAGGACCGAGTTCGTGTCGCCTTCAACGAGGACGACGCTCGGCCTTGTTCTGGCGAGGATTCTCTCGATGGCAATTAGCATCCCGCCCGTCTCCTCAGCGTGCGTCCCTGACCCAATGTTCAGGTTGTAATCGGGCTCGCGAAGGCCCAGCTGCTCAAAGAAGACGTCGCTCATGCCTGGAGAATAGTGCTGACCCGTGTGTATCACCGAATAGGGCAGTCGGCGTGAGTTCGCTTCTTTCATTATCGGAGCCATCTTGATTATCTCAGGGCGGGTGCCCACAATGATCGAAAGGTTCGTTCGACGCTCCCTCCAGTCTCTGTGATTGTCCGCTTAGAAGCCTGCGACCAATCGTTGCGTCGCCAATTCCACCGTCATCATCCCTGTCTGAGCCTGAGGACCAGGTTGTTGATCGAGTACAGCATTACAGCCCCGAGAATGAGGATCAACCCCAGAATGAATGCTCCAAGAGCGACCATCGCCTGGGGAATACTGAAGTAACGTTCGGCATTGTACAGCACAAAGAGGTTCAGCGATACTCCTACGCCAACCAGCAACGAGATGATGCCCGGGACGCCCAGGTACAGCAGTGGACTTCGCTCCGTCGCGACTCGCAGTATCGAAAGGATCACATATGTGCCGTGCTTCGCCGGGTGATAGGTCGAGGAGTCGTCCGCATAGGAGACATCGATCGGCACCTCGGTCACCCGCAGCCCCTTCTGCGACGCGTCGATCAGTATCTGGGAGTCCACCCCGATGGCGTGCTCCTTCACCTCGATCCACTCGATGGCCGTCCTCGAGTACGCCCTGAACCCGCTCTGGGTGTCGGTCAGGCTGTCGTGAGTCACCGCGTTCGTCAGGCCGTTCAGCGCCCCGTCGCCCAGCCTCCGGTGGTTCGGGATGGGGTTCTCCTTCAGAAAGCGCGACCCGTTCACCACGTCGGCGCTGCCGTCGAGGACCTGCTTCGCGAGTAGTGGAATCTGCCTCGGGTCGTTCTGCCCGTCGCCGTCCATGGTGATTACGACGTTCGCCCCGATCTCCTTGGCCTTGCGGAACAGGTCCTTGATGGCCACCCCCTTGCCCAGGTTGGTCTGGTGGCGGATCACGACCGCGCCGAGCCTTTCGGCGATCTCGCCAGTCATGTCGGTTGACCCGTCGTCGCACACGAAGACGTTGGAAGTGTGCCTCTGGGCCTCCACGACTACTCTCGCGATGTTCTTCTCCTCGTTGTAGGCCGGGATTGCTACCACCAGCGTGGCGTTTCCTGCTTGCACTTGCTGACCCTCCTGGATCACGGGCGAAAGTCCTTCCTGACGGGTGACTTGGCGTTCATTTTGAGGCGCAGGTGACAATGGAGGGGCCATGCTCAACGAAGTACTTGAAGTGTGGGGCCGCGTAGGCGAAGACGACCGGGACCGTCACCAGCGGGATGACTATCGCGAGGACGGCCAGCAGCCTGACCTGAGAAGACCGCTGAAGCCTCGGGATGCGGTCGACGAGCCAGACCATCCCGAACGACGAGACCAGCGGCAGAGGGAAGAGAAGGAGCGCCCTGTCGGAGTCCGAGATCGGGAACTGGCTGACGTAGCCCAGGACCCCGATCGCCACGGCCAGCGCGGACCAGGAGAGCAGGAGCCTCGTCAGGTAGCTGTCGGAGGCCGACCTGTACTGCCACGCCAGGACCCCGAGCCCCAGCACAGCCAGCCCCGCGAAGACCCCGAAGACCTCCAGCCAGTAGGTGGGGAAGACGCAATACTGGCCGCCGACGCCTCCGGCCACTCCGTGCAGGTATGCGTACGTGAAGGGAGATGATACCAGCGCCCCAGCCACGATCATGGACGAGCTCCACCGCCACGAGCCAAGAGCGGTCCGCCATCCGAGAAGGATGAAGGCCAGGGCCCACGCCAGGATGAAGAAGTCCGTCGTTTCAATGTGGGCGGCCCCGGCAAGCACCACGAGCGACAGGAACGCCCCCAAGACGGGCACCGAGGCCGAACGCCTGCGCGAGACTCTGATCAGCAACACGGTCGCCAGGATGAGGAGTGGAAACGCAAACAGTTGCGCGTGAAAATCTGCGCCCATCCTGTAGACGGCGAACCACCCGCTGGAGAACGCGACCGACAGCGTCGCCACCCTCCAGTCTCTCGACTCCAGCGCGAGGACCCCCGTGGCAACCACGGTCGCGCACGCCATGACCGCCGGCAGGACCACCTCCACGCCGTCGGCCGACGCCCCCAGATACACAGGGATACTGGCAACGATCGGATAGAGGAACTCCACGTTGTGCTGGGAAGAGGCGAACCACAGAGGCCCCTGGGCCACGACCTGGTTGATGTAGCCGACGTAGTAGTAGGGGTCGTACCCGAGCGGGACCCAGTCGGACCCCTTGGTGAGGTTCACGTACCAGAAGAAGGCCGCGACGGCCCCAACGCTCACGACGAGAGAGAAGAGCCAGACGCGCCTGAACCCCTCGTCCCCGGGGTCAAAGGCCACGGTCTCAGCGGACGGCGATGAGGGAGATTCGCTCAAGGGAGAGGGCGGTTCTTGTAACTCAACTGGTGCTAATCTTCTCCTTGTTAACTCGCTGGTGCTGACGGCGCGAGATATAGATTGAGATTAGCGAATAGGCGATGAGAGCCACGCCAATGAGCATCACGGGGTAACCGAAGAGCGGGGCGTTCGCTGGCGTTTGCGTGGGGCAAGAGCAAGGAAGGACACCACTCGGACAATTACAGGTCGTCTTCCAGATCCATTGGACACACAAACCATAGGTGAACATGGCGGCTCCCGCAATCAGGGCGAGCGCCTGCCGAGGCGTGAGCGGCACCTTCATTCTCTTTCGCTACTCTCCAACTGCCTGTGTTTCGGCGGTCGGAATTGGCTCGCAGGGCTACGGGTACGTCGTGGTCGAGGTGCCAGGCGTGGTCAGGATGGCGTACCCGATGAGCACGCCCAATGCGATGACCAACAGGACGGCGAGTACCGCTACGGCGGCGGAGATCCCGCGCCTCTTCGAGAGTGCGGGGAACTTCCCTTCGAGGGCTAGGACTAGGTAACCGAATAGCGCTGTCAGGTATATCGGCAGGAATTTCATCTTTCTGGTGATAACAACCACTAATTCGTTATTTAAGTCTGACAGACCCAGCACTAGGATTCCCCCACGGCAGAGCCTAGAGATTCCGCGTTCATTTCAGCGCCGCCGCCAGGAACCTGATGTATGCGGGGTCGTTCCTCCATTCGCGGGCTCGCTCGTTCCCCCAGGACACCGCCGCCTCCGAGAAGCTCCAGGCGAGCCCCCTCCCTCTCATGAGCGCGGCATACCCTCCGTCGCAGGAATCCCTGAGGTTCTTCAGGACCGATACCAAGGCCTTCAGGAGGTCGTGGCTCCGAAACTTCACGTCGAGTCTCAGGGCCAGGCCATACATCACCCTCTCCCTCCTGCAGAGCCTGAACCACGTTCCCGCCCTCTTCGCTCGAGCCATCTGATTCCAAAAGAACCTCTTTACTCCGAGGCTGCTGGCTGTGCTTGACGGGTCGGCCCCGGCGGGAGAAGGGTCGACCCTCAGAGAACCGCAGGATCGGTCGGCGGAAGCCGGCCTCCCCAGGGATTGCATAATCGGAGTGGAATCCTTTCAGTATTTAGATGTGCGACAAAGTGGAATAGCGAGCGCGCGCGTAAGCCGTGATAGGAAAGGAGGCAGCACATGCTAGGAGTTCAGACACCAAGTGCGCGCTTCTACAGTATCCAGCCGCAATTCCCGCAGAAGGTTTCCTCCCCTTCCACGTTTGCGCCGACCAAAGCAATAAGAAAGACCAGCACGATTCCAGGTGCTCAGGTCCGTGGACATGATTCATCTTCTGAAAGCACGCCAATCAGAGATGCTTTCATCGTCGCGCTTCCAGGGCCGACCAAGAGGGTGTATCAGATGAAGGAACTTGTGCCAATCGTCAAGCGGCCCACGTCTCCTGGTGTGCTTGCAGTGGTCGGCGGTCTGATCCTAATCGCGAGCGGAGTTACGTCGGGTTCGATATTCTTGACGGGTCTAGGTTATGTCAATCAGTATCTCGGACCGAGCATTGGTTCCCAGGGCGATTTGTTTGTGCACCTTGCTATTGCAATGCTCACTTTCATCGTCGGACTGGGCGGAATCTTGGTGGTTGCGGGAGGAGTTCTGCTACTTCGCCATGAAGGGTTCGCGGGAAGGCTGTTGATTGGTCTGGGGGGAGGGATGGCCGTCTTCGGTCTTCTTTTCTCGATGTTCGAAGCGCTATACGTTACTGGGTTTTCCGCACCTGTGTTTCATCAGACATACTTCACTTTGTACTGGCTTGGCTCGATTATCGCCACCATCGCAAGTCTGCTCTCCGATAGGGCGTGGTACGCATCGATTCTCACCAAAATCTCAAGTGTGTTCTCCAAGAGAGCTCGAAATCGTTAGTCAAGGTTGGTTTTCCACTTCGTTCTCTGAGATTTGCTTGGCGTGTCTGCACCCGCTCTGCTTAGTAGGCTGGCCTGTCTCAGTCTAGCTGCTGCATTTCTTTCAGAATCTTTTGCCGTACGTAGGGGGCGCCTACCTGAAATGTGAAGTCCCGGCCAGGGCGCCTCTCATACAATCACTCCCAAAGCCAAAGGAAAGAACCCACACAGGGGTTAACCCCATCGGATTCGAACCTGCGGCCTGGATTCGTTCTCAATCTGCAGCAGGTCGCAGTTCTATTCCGAGAGGTCGGGAGAGTCCGACCCGCGGCACGCCTGATTCCAACAAGCGATAATGCCAGAAGCACCACGAGGGGCTGGCGCTAGAAGTGATCTAATGCACTCATACAAAACCTGTTGCCAAAACAGTCGTTGAACGAGGCATCAGCCACAAGTTCCTTGGCCATTAGCACGCCGTGAGCCTTTTCGAGCACAGTGAAACCCCGAGACTTGTACGCATGAATCACATCAGCTGAACAGGGGATTCCCAATCTGCCAACCATAGGCTTTTGCGTTGTGCCCTCGACCAGTCCAATGAGCCCGAGCATCTCTTTGCCGTTCTGGGCGACAAGCTCTCTTATTCTGATGGACTCCTTTTCCTTCTTGAAGATCACGTACCCTCTTTCAGTCACTATGCACTCCTTGGTCGAGATCTCGTACTGCTTGAAGAGCATTCTGAGGTATTCTTCATCTCTGACTGCGAAGCCCGTTCTGCCCTTGACACACTGGCGGAATAGCTCAAGCATTCTGCTGTGATCCGGTTTGGCGGAGCTTCTGCGCTTCAAGACTTTCTGCAGTTTCGCCCTTGCCCCCAGGTATGCTGACAGAAATGGTGCGACGTCAAAGTAGCCCAGTCTCATGTATAGGGCGTGAGCTACGATTGTTGGGCTGGTCGTAAGGAGCGAAAAGCGATAGCCTTTCGTCAGGAAGTACTCGTGTGAACGCGCTATCAAAGCTGTGCTGATTCCTTGTCTCGTGTATTCAGGATGAGTCGCAACAGAATAAAGGCCTCCGACTCTTTCTTCAGTGCCCGAAGCAGTTCTCAGAGTGAGATCCATGACGCCGACATATCCGACTGCCTTTCCCTCCTTGATTGCGCAGAATCCCACGCTACCGTCTCTGAGTCTTGGATCCGTCCTGATGCTCTTCTCGAACTTGGCTGGGCTGAACGGCCACCCAAAAGCCTGTTCCAGCAAAGGAAGAAGGGAATCCTTCTGTTTCAGTTCGCTGTAGGCCAGAATCTCGATTTCCCTAGAGTTCATCTCGGATGGACCTTGTATGAGTATGCAACGCGCGTCTGACGGGGCGGCATGCCTTAAACGCCTTCTCACTCGAATAGCGAACGATGCAAGTCGTGGTGGCAATCCGTAGACAATCCCTATGGTCCGTTCCCATTGTGGCCATCAAGAAAGCAGACAGGATTCGGGACGCCTGAGGGCCCGGGCCCCACCGGGTCCGAACCCATTGCCTGGTAGGGAGGGGCATTACACCATATGGTCGAAAGCCCCCCGGGAGGCAGTCTTGGCTTCACTTCCCGTGTTCAAGTACCGTGGGGTTCGCCAATTCGTTCTACTGTAAAGGTAAACCACCAGGGTCATGAACTTCTAGAACACTTTCACTCTTGTCGCTCGCCTAAGAGCTGAGACATTGGTCCGTTTTACAGTACCCCATCGATGCAGTGTAGTTCGAGTCGGCGTAGAATGGAATGGTGACGTTGCCCAGATAACTCTGCGCAAGACTGAAGGGACCGGAGCCGGCACTGGGAACTGAGGCACGGACGACGAAACTTAGAGTGAAGCCCACAGGGTAAGGTGGGTACCATTGAGGGGGTGCAAGCAGCAGGAGACCGTTACTTTCAGACCCTCCTTGGTATGGTGCATGGTCCTCCAGCGACACCGAAAAGTAGCCAGGGCGAACGGTGGGGCAACTTATCCCGCAGGCCCCGTCACTGACAAAGACGCTCGGCGGCAATCCAGCACCAAAGAGGTTGTTCACTTCGTAGGTCGTGTCGACTGATCCTAAGCTAAGGTTCCCAATTACAGACACGTAGCTTCCGATGTAGAGCTGGCTTGGTGCCAACCGCGTCGTCACAGCCACCGTTGAAGAATAATAACTTGTGAAGGTGAGCTGGATCTCGATCCCCTCGGCTCCATTCGGTGTCGACAAGTCAACCTCCACGGTGTGCGCTGGCGAGCAGGTGGAGCTGCTCGTGATGCCGTTGCATGTGATGACAACGTTCTCTAGCTTGGTTTGGCTCGAGTATACGTGGTAACCGAGGTAGGTCGCTGCGGCGTAGAAGGACGCGAACGAGATGAGGGCGATGAAGACAACGGCTCCGATGGCTTTGAAATAGATGCTTCTCCTCTTTGCAACGACCGGCGAGAGTTCCATTCCTAATCCTTGGGGATGGCGGTACCCGTCCCCGAACTAATATCCATTCTCCGCAGATGCCTGTGCCGCTCCATCTGGCATAGCAAGAGGGGCATTGAACCACCTCGTCGAAAGCCCCCCCGGGACAGACTTTTCACACGAGACGAATCCCAAATCGGGGATTTGAACCCCAAAAAGCGGGGAGTTGAACCTAGAGTGCGATGCCCTTTCCCTTCGCGCTCTAGTTCGTCGCCTCTCAATCAGCAAGCAATGTCCAAACTGCGAGACCCGTAAGGCGGCTTCTACGTGTCAGAAGGCTGATGAGATCAGAGTGCGAAGGACTCACTTTCTCGGGGTGCTGCCGGGGAAGTAGTCAGGCAACATCACCAGCTGGACATCCGACCTCAACCAGTACGAGCTGCTATCACGATGACGGAATCCATAAGTAATCAGGGTAATCCGGGTCCCGCTTACTTGCCTGGGAACTTGGTCAGAGGGTTCCAGCCAAACCATGCCTTGGCCGTACTGACACTTGCAGTTCTCACAGCCTCTGCTTTTGTCACGTTGATAGTCGTGCCCTCCGCCACAGGGGCAGCCCCTGCGGCTCCAGCGCCTGCGGCGGATGCGGGCCACCAGGGGGTTCTGATGTTTGATGATGATTTCACCCGCGACAAGAGTCTCAATGAAACCGTGTGGCAACTCAACGGACCCACCGGGTCACTCTTTGGGCCCGACGACGTCGGTTCGAGCTGTCAACTTATTGCACCGAGTCCTACTTTTTCTTCAGCTGGAATGGGGATTGCTGAGACGAGTAATCGGTGCGAAGCAAGTACGATCCAAACCGTCGAATCCTTCACACCGCCATTCAATGCGACCGCCGTGGTCGAAGCAACCGTCTCGAATGGACACACGTTCGTCTTCGCCATTTCTTCAGAAGACGCCGATTCTGGCATTTCGATAATTGGCAACCTAAACCCCGACAATTGCAGCCATTTGGGGGACTGCGGTGACCCAGCGACCTGCGGCATCCCGGCTAACTCCAGCATAGCACCGAACCGGTGCTTCTACGGTATCGACGTCAAGACTGGAACAGCCCTGGGATGGCCTCGTTCGCCGAAACTGTACCTGACCCCAAGTCTGAATGTGTACTATACGGTACAATTCTCCGTCAACGCTTCGGGCACAGCAGAATACAGCATCAGCGAGGGAGGGAAGGTCTTGGGCACCTCGAGTGCCCATGTCGGAGCAGGTCCTTTCTACGTCATACTGGGCCAGGAGGAAGGGTCGCCCGATTCCAGCCCGGGGCCCAACCAGGCGTACTGGAAGTCTGCGATGATAGATTCGCCCCTGCCCCCATCGATGCTGCGCGTCTACCCCACGGAGCCGTCTTACGCGAACATCACGCTAGACTACAAGGATGAAATCCTCTCTCCACGCATTAGTGTCTCCGTCGCAGACAGCGAAGACCTTCCCGAGGGGCTGAACGTGACTCTAAGGGAAAAGGGTGAGACCGACTTCAACAAGTCCTTGGACGTGCTTTGGAATCCCACTGGTAACTTGCACATCGAAGTCAACGTGACGCTCGACTGTGTGGTGGGCAAGTGCATGCAGCCCGGGGGAACGCACCTTCCGATGAACTTCACCGTTACCATAACGGCTTCGAGCGGCTCCTACAGGCAGAATAGCACCATAGCGTTACAGCTCTTGAAGGCGAAGTGGCTCGTGATGCTGTATTGTGCCTCGGACGGAGAACTTCAAGGGGACATGAAGGACAATGTGATTGAAATGGCCGACGCGTCGAAGGAGAACCACGACCCGGCCGTTGGAGTGCTTGTGCTGTTCTACGCCTACACCAGCACAGACTTCCAGAACGAGCCGCAATCCGGCGGTAGCATCGCGCTGTACAAAATCGTGAACGGCTCGATAGATCGGGTGGGAGGCGTCTGGCCGGAGACGGATATCAAGGATCCCGCCACCCTGCACAAGTTCCTAAACGTCTCGATGGCCATGGACCCGGCCGACCATAACCAGCTCATCCTTTCAGATCACGGCGGTGGGATGGAGGGCTTCGGCATATACGACGAGACGTCCATGAGCGTCACTCAGCTGGCCGCGGCCTTTGACGACATCTCGCCCAAACTGGACATCGTGAGCTTCGATGCCTGCCTGATGGCGCAGGCTGAGGCCCTGTACCAGCTCGAAGGTGACGCGTCCTACTTCACGGCCTCAGAGCGTTCGGTGCCTGGACCGGGGTACAACTACACAGGGTTCCTCGATTCTCTTCTCCAGAACCCAGACCAGACCACGGGGGCCTACCTGAACGAAATCGTAAGCACGTACGGTGCGAAGTACTCAACACCCGAGGATGAGGAGGCGGAGGAGGTACCGACGCTCGCCGCCATCAACTCTTCGAAACTCGAGGGGGTCGTGCAGGGACTGGACATCCTCTCTGGTGCTCTCGTTCAGAGCTACGAAGAGCACGATGTGCTCTTCAACAAGACCATGGTGGAGGCGATCGCAAGTACGGTCCGCGCCGACGACAGCTTCCCCTACTTTGACATACGGAGCTTTGCCGAGAACATTCTCGCCAGTCCGCAGATGAACGAGAGTATCACGACCGCGGCCAAGGATCTCATAGCAGACGTCAAAGAAGCCGTTATCGCTAACACATCCACTGCGGAGATGTACGAGGGGCTCACGGTCTTCTTGCCCCCGAGTGCGAACTTCCCGAAGGAGCCGTACCAGTTTTACACAGGTCTCGAATCCCAACTCAACTTTTCTGACTCTGCCGACTGGCTCCCCCTGCTACAGAGCATCAATCGTTCCCAGCCGGGCGGGGCGAGCTGGACGCTCCTTGAACTCTTGCATCCAGGGCATCAGCTCTACCTGAGCGTGTATGATTCCGCGGGTGGGCACACGGGTTTCAACCCTTCCCTGCTGAACATGTCCCGCGAGGCGATTGATGTCATTCCTGGTTCGTATTACTTCGACTTCAACGATGGCACGGCGCTGATCATTCTGCCGTCCAGCATGCAGAACTTCAGGGTCGTTGTGGACGGCGCCGCGATGGAAGAGGCGAGCGAGCAATATACCCTCGCTTACACTGTGGTCCAGAACGGGGCCGTCACCTCCGCAAAGACCGTACAGGGCACCATAAGCCAGTACGCGCTCCAATCTGCAGCCGTGACGATTCAGAAAGGGGTCCTCGCAGTGGGAGCGACGACAGTCTCGACCTCCACCACTTCGACCACGTCATCGACCTCGTCCACGAGCTCTACAACTACGGGCTCGACTACCCTAATCACCACTCCCACATCTTCGACATCTTCGAAAGGTGGCGGAGGAATCCCCGAGTTTCCGCTCCAGGCAGGCTTCGTTCTTCTGGCCACGGTGGTCATTGTGGTGTCGTATGCCCTCGTCAGACGTATCGCCCCTCCTCGACTCTGAGTGAGTGGGCGCGCGCTCGCATCAAAGCGACCCCGAGGAAACTAGGCAGAACCGAGGCAGGAGAAGCCTTGGGAAAGGCTCACTTGCGTGTGAATCTCAGATATGCGATGAAGAACAGCTCCGCACTCTCTCCCTCGACCACGCACGATCGGTCGGCGGAAGAAGCCGGCCTCCCCAGGGATTGCATAATCGGAGTGGAATCCTTTCAGTATTTAGATGTGCGACAAAGTGGAACAGCGACCTCCTCATTCGAACCCGTTCCGGCCGGATGGGCAAAGAACTTCGGCACGAGTTGGGTTCGAAGCCAGACGGGTCGCAATTCCTCTCTGGCAGTTTCAAGCTTCTTTGGTTGGTCGGAGCTAGATTCGCGCTGTTTACTCGGCTGGTTGCGAGGTTCGCGCGTGTGCGCGGAGCCATGACAATCGATGGCGTGCTGCCATGGTTGTAGAGCGAGGAGCCAGCTAGGCAGTTTGCGTCTGCGGATTGACCTTGAAACGGGCCGTGACGACCGATCCCCCCACGGTGATCCGCGGCTCGACATCAAACGTCTTCCTCACGAATCCTTGGAGAGCGCCTTTCACGACGATGCTCCACCTGGGACCAAAGTCATGGAGCATGACAATCGTATACGCGCCGTCTTCCTGCGTTATTCTCGTCGTTGCTCCGGGATTGGTCTTGGACCTTCTGCTCATGGCCTCCAACGTCTTGGTCGGCGTGGGGTCCTGGAGGAAGAACTCTGCCTGCTCTATCCAAGAGGCGGCCACACCCTCTCGGCCTATTCGGGCGAGCGCCTCGTCATCCAACTCCTCGATTATCCTCATCAAGACTGGCCTGTAAAGCGGGATGAATCCAAACTCCCTCGCTTTCTTTCTCCAGCCAAAATACGCGCCAAGGATCGAATTGGCCAGCGCGTTGACGGTCGTGCCTTCATCAGCGGCTCCCTTCTTCAGAGAGCGGTCCAACGATCCTGAGAGTCTGAATGTCTTGAGAACGGACTTGCCCTCATCCTTCCTGGAGTCTGACAAGTGGATGGTCTCTGAGAGAAAGAGCTCCTCCCTAACCTACTTAGGTTTGCCCTTCCGGCATAAGATGTACACACCTGCCATCAGTAGTAATCAGTTATAAGACGGAATTATCCCTCCCCGGGCGAGGGAGAATAGAAGACTATCCGTAGTCGTATGGCTGTCCATGGCCTCGGGACCTCTGAGGTCATGGGCTTTTCTTTTTTGACAGGTAGGATGTCGATAGCGGAAGCTCTGATTTTAAAGCCACATCGATGATAAGACTGATAAATCCAAGTGCCATTGATCTTGGTGCTGGATGGCCAAATCGGCTAAGAGCCCTTTGG
>Ga0116111_1000591_pt1 | contig 28815 bp, 28 predicted proteins | sample June2015DPH_8_10_FD_89720 | JGI IMG/M metagenome (GOLD analysis project Ga0116111, IMG submission 89720) | Peatland microbial communities from SPRUCE experiment site at the Marcell Experimental Forest, Minnesota, USA - June2015DPH_8_100 | ecosystem: Environmental > Terrestrial > Soil > Wetlands... | reverse complement strand
GGCCTCTTGTGCTCGAAGTCCTTCGACGACGCGATCTTCCCCGAGCTGTTCGAGGCACGGTACGGCTTGGCCCGTGAGGACATCGTGAAGATGAATATCAAGGGCGTCTTCCAGGTCTGGACCCGCGACGGCGTCATGCACGAGGTCCCCCTGAAAGAGGCGTATCCGTGGACACGAGAGGGGTGTAACCACTGCCCCGACTTCGCGGCCGAGCACGCGGATATCTCGGCCGGGGGCATCGGCGCTTTCCCCGACTGGACGCTCACGATGGTTCGCACCGATCGGGGTCGGGAGCTCATCTCGTCGATGCACACTGCGGGAGCGATCGAGGTCCGTTCCGCTTTCGACGACGACCCCGGTGCGATAGCGCTGCTCCGCAAGCTCTCTCGCGTGAGCCGTCGGCGATGGCCCGAGGGCGCAGAGCTGGCTCCGAGGAGGATCCCAGTCACAAGCGCCTGAGGCCCGAGCCAGACCGGCCCTATGCACCCAGCTCCCGGGCGCGAGCGAGCAGTTTGTCGAACATTTCCGCCGTGAGCAGCCCGGTGAAGACGTTGCGCTGGCTCGGATGGTAAGAGCACAGCAACGTGCGGGGACCCCCCACCTGCGCGTGGGCTCGCTCATCTGAAGCGAGCCCACGATTTGGCGACAGGGGCACCTCGAGGCCGTGAGCGAAACGCTCCCGTCTTCCCTTCGGCCGGCCTGCACCATCCGGCAGTCGCCAAAGCGACTCGTAGGCGAAAGCGCCGAGGGCGAGCAGCACGCGGGCGCGCGGGAGCGCTCGCAGCTCTGAGGAGAGGTAACGAGCGCAGGTGTCCCGCTCGAGCGGAGTCGGCTTGTTGGCGGGCGGGGCGCAGCGGACGGCGGCCGTCACCCACGCGCCGGACAACGTGAGGCCGTCATCGATCGACCGGCTGAGCGCTTGGTTGGCGTAGCCGGCGCGATGCAGTGCTGCGTACAGGAAGTCGCCCGAGCGGTCACCAGTGAACATCCGGCCGGTCCGGTTGCCGCCGTGAGCTGCCGGCGCGAGGCCGACGATCACGAGCTGCGCCTCCGGGTCGCCGAAGCCCGGCAAAGGACGCTCCCAGTACGTTTCCTTGGAATGCGAGACCGGTGGATTGGACGCTGCGGCATGGCGCCAAGCCACGAGCCTCGGGCAGAGGGAGCAATTGACCACCTCGCGGCCGGTTTGCTCCAGGCTCCCGGCGGTCGATCGCACGGGCTAAAGGCTACGGTGTCGGTCGTGCCGACTACTCGCCGCAAAGCGCCCCGCCCTACGGTGGTGTGCTTTGTCCGCCACGGGACGACGGCCACGACCGGCAGGGTGCTTCCCGGTCGGGCACGGGGCCTGCACCTGTCCGATCAGGGCCGCGACGAGGCGGCGAAGGCCGGCGAGGCCCTTTCCGGCATGTCCGTGTCGGCCGTGTACGCATCGCCGCTCGAGCGCACGCGAGAAACGGCTTCGGCGATCTCGGAGCGTGTTGGCAAGCCCGTCGTGGTCGAACGCGGCCTCATCGAATGCGACTTCGGTGCCTGGACCGGCGAGTCCCTCGCGCAGTTGCGCAAGCTTCCTGAGTGGGAGACCGTTCGGTGCGTGCCCTCCAGTTTCCGCTTCCCCGGCGGCGAGTCGTTCACAGAGCTCCAGGCCCGCCTTGTCGACACCATCGGGAGGCTCGTCAAGGCACATCCGGGCGAGGTTGTCGTCGCGGTGTCTCATGCGGACTGCATCAAGGTCGCCCTCGCGGGCGCGCTCGGCGTGCCACTCGACCTTTTCCAAAGGATCGTGGTCGCCCCTTGCTCGATCAGCACAGTCGTGTACAGCTCCGGGGGACCAACCGTACTGGCCATGGGCGCGACCGGCGCGCCAGCGACGGGCTTGCCCCCAACGCGAAAGAGGTCGAGGTGACTGAGGATTTCGAGCTTGCAAATCCAGACCGGGTGACGATTGGGACAGTCGGTCCCGTGGGTGAGCGCGTCTTCCTGTTCCAGGTGCGTGAGGGTCCGATCCTGAAGACGCTCAAGGTCGAGAAGGCTCAAGTCTCCGCGCTGGCGCGCTTTCTGGGCCGGATGCTGGTCGAGCTTGAGCGGCCGGGGGAGCTGCCGTCCGGCGACGAGCTTGCTCTCGAGCCGTTCGGGGAACCGGATTTCGTGGTCCGTTCGCTCGGTGTCAGCTATGACGACGACCTCGACCGCATCATCCTCGTGGCGGACGAAATCGACCGGACCGAAGCCGAGACGGAGGTCGAATCGCTTTTTGGTCTCGCCGAGGACTCGGAACCTGAAGCCGAGGCGGGCGAGAGCGTGCGACTGGCGATGACGCGGGAGCAGGCGGCTGCGCTGGCAATCCGCGGGACAGAGCTCGTCGAGGCGGGCCGGCCCCCATGCCCGCTTTGCGGGTACCCGCTCGATCCGAGAGGCCACGTGTGCCCGAGGACGAACGGCCACCGCCCGCCGCTGACCTGAGCGGACCTGCCTGGCTCGAGCTCCTCGCCGTTGGGGAGCTCGAAGTCCTTGGCAGGTTGCCTTGGAGCTCGAACTACTCGTTTCTCGCGGCCGTCCGGCGGAGGGGGATCGAGCAGCGCGCCGTCTACAAGCCAGGGCGCGGTGAGCGGCCGCTTTGGGACTACCCAGGCGGCCTGTTCAGGCGCGAGGTTGCCGCCTACGAGCTCTCCGCGGCGCTCGGCCTCGGCATCGTCCCCGAGACGGTGCTGCGCCCGGAGGGGCCTCACGGCGAAGGATCGGTGCAGCGGTTCATCGACGCGGACTTCGCCGAGCACTACTTCACGCTGTTGAACGAGCCGCTCTATCACGCACAGCTCCGTCGGATAGCGGCTTTCGACCTCCTGGCGAACAACGGCGACCGCAAGGGCGGCCATCTCATAGTCGACTGGGAGAGGCGGATCTGGGGGATCGACCACGGTCTGTGCTTCCACGCGGAATCAAAGCTCCGGACGGTGATGTGGGACTTCGCCGGCGAGGAGTTGCCGGCCGAGGTGCTCTCGGGCTGTGAGCTGGTCGTCGAGTCGATCCCGAGTCCCATCGCGGCGTTGCTAGGCAGCGAGGAATGCGCCGCGCTCCGGCGCAGGGCCGCCGCCCTGCTTCGCAAGCCCCTGTTTCCGTCGCCGCGTGACGACTACCGGGCCTATCCCTGGCCCCTCGTGTGAAGCAGTGCAGCCGGATCTCGAGACTCAAAGTGTTGCTGATGGAGGCCGCTCAGCGGGCCCGCAGAGATTGCGGGGATGCGCCTTCCTCCTCAGGGAAGAGACGAAGGGCTGTTGCTTCTGGTTTTGCACGGGGCCGACGTCGTGCCGGCGAGGCTCGCAAGACACGGCGCTTCGCGTACAGGTCGGCGTCGGCGACGGCGAGGAGCTCCGCGACCGCGGCACAACCCGTCGACAAGTAGCTCGCCGTGCCCCAGCTGAACGACGGGGCACCCAGGCGCATGGCGCGGGCGATGAGTACCGATGCGTCTTCCGGCGAGGTGTCCGGCAGCACCAGGCCGAACTCGTCACCACCGAGTCGGTAGATGCCGTCCATGCTCCGGAGAGCTTTCCTCAAGGTGTCGACGAGGAGCACCAGTTGGCGGTCACCGGCCGCGTGACCGGCGGTGTCGTTGACAGCTTTGAGGCCGTCGAGGTCGATCGCGACGACGCTCAGGTCGAGCTCGGCACGAGCGCAACGGGCCAATTCCCGGTCGAGGTCGCGCTCGAAGGCTCGCCGGTTGGAGCACCCGGTCAACGGGTCGCTGAACGCCGCCCGTTGCAGCTCGTCGGTGGCTCCGCGACAGGCGTTGATCATGGTGAGGTCGATGAGGCGGGTGATCGCCCGCTGTCCGGGTTCGGTCGCGACCAGGCCCCGGAGCTGGACGAGCTGCTCGATGACGAGGACCGGTGACCCGACCCGAGCTCCCCACCGCGTCGCCGCGCCAGCCAGCGTGCGCCTGCGTTCGATCGGGACCGCCGGGCTGGTTGCGTCCGGCGGGAGGGGACTGTCCTGTGGGTTGGTCGCGTCCGGCGCGCTCGGGCCCTTGGTCCCCTTGGCTGGTCCAGGATCCCCGCTGGGCCTGCCCACCTGGCCCAAGAGCCTGGATGTGCCACCGGCAGCCGCCCCGAGAGCGTTGAGCAACAGCTCTCGTTCGTCGGCGTCTGCCCTACCCGAGGCGCACCGACGAGCCTGGCACCTCTGCCACCACGCCTCGGACAGCGCTTCGATCGTGGGGGCCTTGGGCATCATGTTCGTCAACTCTTTGGCTGATCGCTTGACAAGCCGAACCTACCATCGGGACGTTCCACCGCCGCGGATGCCACCGCCGCGTCCACGCCGCCACCGGCATCGTCAGCTGCTGCTCGGCCAGCTGGCAAGCTTGTACGCAAGAGGAGGAGGCGCGCGATGTCCGCGGATTCACCCGTTCGAATCGAGCCTGACGCGGCCGTTTTCGCACAGAACCTCCCAACGGTCTCGATCATCCTCCCGGTCCTGAACGAGGAGGCCCAGCTCGAGCGCTGCCTGAGCTCGGTGGCGGCGCAGAGCTACCCCGCGATCATCGAGATAGTCGTGGCCGATGGCGGCTCGACCGACGAGACCCGGTCCGTGGCGTCCGAATCAGCCAAGGTGCGAATCGTGGACAACCCGAGGCGCACCCGCCCTGCCGGTCTGAACGTTGCTATCGCTGCTGCTTCCGGCGACATCATCGTCCGAGTCGATGCTCGTACCGCGCTCGCACCGGACTACGTGGAGTGTTGCGTCTCGGCGCTCGAGCGGTCGGGAGCGGCCATCGTCGGCGGGCAGATGCGCTACGAGGCCCACGACGCACGCCAGCGCGGCATCGTGGCAGCCATGACCTCCCGTCTCGGAGCCGGTCCTGCGGCCTTCCGACGAGAAGGTGGGGAGCCACGCTATGTCGACACGGTCTACCTGGGAGCTTTCCGGGCGAGCACGATCCGCGAGATGGGCGGCTACGACGAGTGGTCAGGAGGTAACGAGGATGCCGAGCTCGCGTGGCGGGCTCAAGGCTTCGGCGGCGTCTACCTCGACCCGTCGATCAAGTCCTACTACTTAGGACGTGACGGGCTGGGGCCGCTCGCGCGCCAGTTCTACCGGTACGGTCACAACCGCGCCCGGACGATCCGCAAGCATCCCGGCTCGCTGTCGTGGCGCCAGCTTGCCGTCCCGGTGCTGTTCGTCGGGTTTGCTAGTTCGTGGAGGCGGGCCGTTCTGGAGGCCTATGTGGCGATGGTCCTCGGGCGAGGCGCTCTCGAGCTCACCCGCGACCCTCCGGCCGTGCCGACGCTGCTCGCGGCCTTTCCCACGATGCATGCAGCCTGGGGGTTGGGTTTTGCCAGGGGCATCGTCAAGAAGGTCACGGCGCGGGACGACGCTCAGGTGACATGCTGAGACGCCGCCGCAGGTTCCCGAGACGACGATTGGCCTATGGGCGTCGCTGGGAGTTGCTCGCATGCTCCGCTCCGACGGTCACGGGCCAGTGCCGCGCCCATTGCCGACCTTGAGGACCCGAATCGGCCAGTACCCGCCGTCCCGATCTGTGGGTGTCACTGTTCGGCGCCGAAGTTGCGCATGCCGAGGCCAGTAGTTATCAGCGTAACGAGTGCCTCCACGCGTGTGCGGAGAAGCATGACCCGCCGCCTGGTAGAACCTGAGGCAACAACGGCGGCTCTGGGATTGGTCCAGATCAGTCCAGACACAGTGGGGGAAGTGCTGGTGGACGCGGATCGTTTCAGGCTTCTTCATCCTGCTCATCCGGGAGTCACGATTACCACCCGCATCGGCTGGTCGAGTGGCGCTCTGAGTGGATCTGGAAGCTGCAGAACGCCACCTATCGCTCAACACACGTCCCCTGGGCGCCGATACATAGTGTCGAGAGCCCGGCTAGGAATGCCGTACTGTTGCTCCTGTAAAGGACGTGGGGATGGTGGCTACAGGACGCGAGACGGACCCAGGGGCGGTCGCTTTGGCAACGTCTGACGCAGCCGGGAGCTCAAACGCGCCCCTCGTTGGAGTGCGGCAGGCGATAGCGCGCGGCGGTGCCTGGTTTGCCATTGCATGGCTGGTGACCAACGCCTGTGGTGCGCTCAACACCATCCTCCTTGTGAGGTCGATGAGTCACTCGCAGTACGGAGTGTTCGTCATGGCGGCATCCACGCTGGCCATCATTTGCTCAGTCGCGAGTTTCGGGTTGTCTCAGGCCCTCGTGCAACTGTCTCCGAGGGTCGGCAGCGATGGTGCTCAGGTGGTCCTGCGGTACACCCTGCTCGTGAGTGTATGCATTGCCGCCATCGTCGCCGTGCTCACCGGGATCGCCTGCCTTGTTCTGGGTGCCGATCATTACCAGGCCCTCGCCGTGACTGTCGCGATCATGATCCCGATCGCTGTCGTCTCGCCATTCATGAGCTCGCTCTCCGGTTTCCTCCAGTCAATGCAGCAACCCAAGCGACTCGCCAGGGCTTCGCTCGTTGCACCTCTTGTCCTTAGCGCGACCGTCGTGGCTCTGTGCATGACCACTCACCCGGCAGCGACATGGATTGCGGCAGCTCGGACGGCAGCAATGCTCATCACGCTCGCCTTCCTCGCCGTCGTGGTTGCTCGCGCGGGCGGGCTCAGGAGGCTAAGGCAGGCATCGAGCCGTGACAGTGCTGTCAGCCTCGGAAGAGTCATCACACTCGGGAGTTCGCTGCTGGGCGGGACCTTGACCGCTATCCTGCTCGCCCAGCTGGATGTACTCTTTCTCGGCTTTGCCCGAGGCCGTGAGAGCGCCGCCTTCTACGGACCAGCGTCTCAGATCGCCGACAACGCCCTCACGATGGTGGCGATAGTTGGCACTTTCTATCTACCCACGATTGCCACCGTGCTCACGAGGAAAGATTTTCTCCAGGCAGGAGATCTGTATCGCTGGGCGTCTCGATGGTCGTTCGTCGTGATCGCTCCTGTGATGGCGGTGATGCTCACCTGCCCGGGTTCGGTACTCACGCTGCTTTTCGGGGCTGATTACGATCGAATGGCAACACCTGTTCGCATTCTGGCACTGGGTGTTCTCGTGAACGTCCTGTTCGGCTTTAACGGGATAACCTCCGACAGCCTCAACAAGGTAAAGCTCATCATTGGTCGCCAAGTAATCGCGATCGTGTTCAACGTAGCTGCCTGCGCAGTGCTCATTCCGAGCTTCGGCGCCATCGGAGCCGCTGTGGCCACGTCTTCGACATTGTTGGTCGTGAACTTGACTGCGAGTCTGTTCCTATTCCGTCAAACAGGGATCACGCCGTGCAACCTGAGGCTGGCCGCCGTAGCGTGTAGCCTCGCTGTCTCGGTCGCCTTCGGACTTGCTGTGCACGACGTCCGGATGGAGAACGTGCTGCGGATCGCGCTCGTAGGGTTCGTCACCATACTGCTGTGCGCTTCGGCTAGCTATCTTCTTTCGAATCGATCGGAAAGGCGAGCCATCAGGAGTGCATTTCGCGGCCGTCTGACGAAGCTCGCTTTCCACCACCTGTCTTCCCCAGCAGCGTAGCGTAGGAGAGCAATGATGCAATCGAAGCACACCATAAACGACCTTGCTCTCTTGGGTGGTCCCGTGACGTTCGATTCGCCGAAGTCGATCGGAAGTCTGGCCAACCCTGACCCCGAGAAGGTTCTGGCTTACTCACGGATCTTCTACGATCGGCACAGGTACACCAACAATGGTCCGGTCAATCGGATGCTCGAGGACCGTCTTGCCGCGTGGCATCAGACCGAACGATGCTTGACGTTCGCGAACGCGTTCTGGGGACTTTCGCTCGCTATTCGCCTGCTTGCTATCCCGGGACGATCCGAGGTGATTACGCCATCGCTCACATATCGCCGGATGGGAGAGATCATCGCTTCGGCAGGTATGGTCCCGCGCTTTTGCGACGTAGATCCAGAGACGCTTGCCCAGACTGAAGAGACGACCCGGCCGTGGCTTAACGAGGACACCGCGCTCATTCTTGGGGCTCATCCCACAGTCAACTGCTGTGACGCCGACGGATTAGAGCGGCTGTCTGCCGAGACTGGCGTGCCGCTCTTGTTCGACTCAGTGGAGTCGGCGTTCGAGACGACGAAAGGGCGACGGGTAGGTACTTTCGGGCGCGCCGAAGGGTTTTCTATTCACGCTACCAAGCTCATAAACGGCTTCGAGGGCGGTTACCTGGTCACGAACGATCACGAACTCGCTGACCGGCTGAAACTGATGAGGGGTTTCGGCATCCCAGAAGAGGACGAGATCGTTTGCTTCGGCATGAACGCCAAGCTCAATGAGATCCATGCAGCCATGGCCATGGCCAGCATGGATGACCTAGACGAACTAGTGGAGCGCAATCGCCAACGCTACCTCGCCTATCGCGAGCTGTTGGATGGGATTGAAGGACTCACGATTCGTCTGTTTGACGAGAGAGAACAGACATCGTTCAAGAACATCCTCGTACGATTGAACGGGGAGTGGCCCCTCTCGCGCGATGACACGCTGGCGATCCTGCAGGCGGAAGGCGCGCTGGCCAGGCCGTATTACTCACCCGCTCTCCATACTTACAAAGCTGGGTTTGAAACGAGGTCCGGTTACTTGCCTGTGGCCGAGCGGATTTCCCAGGAGTTCCTGCTTCTTCCCTGCGGCGATCAGATGGACCTGAGCGATATCACAGTCCTCGTGGAGCTACTCGGCTTCGTGGCGGCTCACGCTGTCGAGATCGGCAACGCTCGCAGCGCCATTAATCACCTGGAAATTAGTACCGGCTACGACCCGGTCGCCCTTCGGCGATCGCCTCGGCTAAAGGAATCACATGAAGAGTGACCTTGGTCAGTTCGCGGTCCTCGGTGGCGCGCCAGAGTTTGCAACCGAGCTGCATGTGGGTCAGCTGTACTTCCCAAAATGGGAGCAATATGAGACCGCGATGCGGGGAATCATCGATCGGAGGTACTATACCAACCATGGGCCACTGATCAGAGAGTTGGAAGCGCGGTTGGAAGAGTTCTTCCAAGTAGGGAATGTCGTGACCGTCACGAACGCCACTATCGGACTCTACCTCGTATGTCTCGCGTTGGGTTTGGAGGGCAAAGTCATCATGCCCTCCTTCACCTTCGTCGCGACGGCCCAAGCCGCCCTCTTGGCTGGGCTTGACGCCGTCTTTTGTGAGGTCGATCCGCACTCTCACCAGATGACGCCAGCTACAGCGGAGAAGGCACTGGAGGAACGCGTGAGCGCTGTGTGTCCCGTCAACCTCTGGGGGGGCAGCGCTGACGTTCCGGCACTCGACGACTGGGCACGCTCGCACAACTTGGATCTGTTCTTCGATTCAGCACACGGCTTCGGCGTCGAGAGGATGGAAGGAAAGCTCGGGCGGTTCGGCCGAGCCGAGGTCTTCTCGTTCCACGCTACGAAGGTCATGACGGCGACCGAAGGAGGATGCGTTTGCACCGACGACGACGACCTGGCGGAGCGCATCCGCAACATGCGGAGCAACTATGGCATCCGTCGTTCTATGCCGGTGTCGTTGACCGTGAATGCTCGTATGTCTGAGGCTCAGGCAGCTATCGCCCTCGCGAGCCTCGAAGGAATCGACGGACGCATCGCGAACAACAGAATGATTTTCGAGACGTACCGGTCGGCGCTGGATAGCGTGCCCGGGGTGCGGCTCGTCCAGCCGAGCAACGTCACTCGGAGCAACCACCAGTGCGTCGTGATCGAGATAACGGAGGATTTATTCGGTCTGCCTCGAGACGTCCTCTGGTCGGTGCTTCGCGCCGAGGGTGTGAGGGCGCGGAGGTATTTCAAGCCTGGAGTTCACCGGTCGATACCGTTCAACACGTTGTACCCGAAGTACCTGGAGGTGCTCCCGATTACGGATGCGTTGTGCGACACTGTGCTGCAACTTCCCATCGGAGCTCTTGTGACGACCGAGGATGCTGAGCGTATAGGCGGTCTGATACGCGACGTCCATGCCTACGCGGACGGACTGCTCGCCTGTGGCTGACGATCGTGGCCGCCTAGGCGTCATGCAGCCATACTTCTTCCCGTACCTTGCTCACTTCGGACTGATAGCCAACGTTGACCGTTGGGTTGTCTTCGATGTCACGAACTACACCCCGAAAACCTGGATGAACAGGAATCGGGTGCTGCATCCTTCTCAAGGGTGGATGTACGTGACGGTTCCTGTCGAAGGCTCCTCCCAACGCAAGCTGATTCGAGAAATGATGCTCGACAGTCCCGACGAAGCTCTCTCCTCGATCAAGGGAAAACTCGCACATTATAAGAAGAAGGCCCGATTCTATGACGACGTCGTTCACCTCGTCGAGCGTACCTTCTCTGAGCGCTCCGACGATTCGTTGGTAGCACTGAACGTCTCGTCCTTGCGGATCGTCTCCGAGTACCTCACGATCAACTTCGACTACCATCTCTGCTCGAAGATGGGCCTCGATCTGTCTGGTGTAGAACACCCCGGCCAATGGGCGCTTCGAATCGCGGAGCAAGTCGGAGCTACTGAGTACATCAACCCTGTCAGCGGGGCGCATCTGTTTCGCCCCGAGGAATTCGAGGCTTCGGGCGTAGAGCTGGGATTCGTCGAAATGCCTGCCATGCATTACGACCCGAAGCCTTATCAGTTCATCCCCTCGCTTTCTGTGCTCGACGTTTTGATGTGGAACCACCCCAGAGACGTCAGAAGATTCGTCCAAGAGCGATCGTCCGTCATCGCGGCAAAGGACGCGGTCCGTGCCTGACGATGAAACTCCGAAGGATTTTCCGAAGTGGGATTACCAGGAGTACCCGAAGACACTCCCACGCGATGACTTCTGGGGTCAGGTACGACGCACCATCATGGGAAGACGAATCAGCGAAACCGAAGTGGCGTTGATCGTCGACCATATACGTGACCAGCTCAGACTCAGGCGTAGTGACACGCTCCTCGATATCGGGTGTGGCAACGGGGCGCTGTCCGCGAGGCTGTTCGATGACTGCGCTGGGTACGTCGGCGTTGATCTCTCACCGTACTTGATCGAGGTGGCGCAAGAGTTCTTCGAACGACCGCCCACCCACTTGTTCTTCAACTCTGACGCGGCTCAGTTCGTCGAGTTTCTAGATGAACCGGGTCGGTTCACGAAGGGCCTCTGTTTTGCCACCCTTCAGTACCTGCCCTTGGCAACGGTGCGGGCCGTGCTGCAGATCCTCTCGGAAAGATTCCCGAATCTTTGTCGTGTGCTACTTGGAAACCTGCCAAACCGTGAGAAAGCGGACCTGTTCTTCAACGACGGCTACAACGAGAGTGACCTACAGAGGCACGAGTCTCAAGTCGGCAAGTGGTGGTCGACGCAGGAAATCGGTTGCCTCGCATCAAGTTTTGGATGGGAGGTCAGCTACTCTCGGATGTCGGCGAATATCTTCAACGCCAAGTACCGCTTCGATGCCATCCTGACGCGGTGTGTGAGCTCGTGAAACTCCGTATCCCGTCCAAGGCGGGCATTAAGAGGCGAGCCGTTGTCGTAAAACGGAAAGCGATGCATGCGCTTGCCCGGTCACGAGCGAGGAAGCGACTCAGCAAGTCGTTACCGGAGCACGCCAAAGTACAACTTGGTTGTGGCGAGCATCGCTTTGATGGCTGGGTAAACATCGACATCAACCCCGCAGTCAATCCTGACATCAGACTCGACCTTCGCGCCGGCTTTCCGGCGCCGGCAGAGTCGGTTGCCTTCATCTTTTCCGAGCATGTCTTCGAGCACCTCACGCTCGACGATGGGCGTCGCGCCTTCATCGAGTGTTACTCGGCGCTCGAGCCGGGTGGTGTAATGCGCATCGCGATGCCGGACTTGCGATACATCGTCGAGCGATACATGGCAGGTCGTTACGAGGGTGAGGGCGGCCCAGAGGCAAATCAGGATGCGGACTACCGGAGGATCGACAGTCCGGCACTTCTCTTGAACTACGCACTGCGTTCATGGGGGCACCTATACCTCTACGACTTTGACGAGCTGGACCTCCGTCTCCGTCAGGCTGGATTCGCCTCGGTCGATCCTCAGGAGATCGGTAAGTCTTCGCATCCCGAACTGGCCGGATTGGAACAGCGGGGCGAGTCAAGGCTGATCGTGGAGGCGACGAAATGACCCCAGCGCTGAACGAACGCGTTCAGCTTCCGGATATCGCTGTCGTCCTCATCACCTACAACCACGAAAGATTCATCGCCGAGAGCATCAACAGCGTTCTGCGACAGGAGTACCCGGGGAATATTCACCTCATCGTCACGGACGATTGCTCAACCGATGAGACACAGAAGGTTATCAGCGAGACGGTTTCGGATGTGCCGCCAAACGTGATCGTGCACCTGACTTTGAGACAGCAGAACGTAGGTGGTCTTCTGAATCTCACTGATGCTTGGGCATCTGCGAACGAGACTGGTAGTGCCTACATCGCCCTTCTGGAAGGCGACGACTACTGGACCGATCTTCGCAAGCTGGCGCTCCAGGTCAGCTACATGGAGGAGCACTCCAGCTCGACGCTGTCATTCGGTTTGGCCACCGAACTGATCCTTCGCGGCGACGCCCCGCCTATATTCAAGCTTGTTGTCATCCCGCCGAGCGGTCCCCCGACCTTCGGCGAGCTTTTGTGTGGAAACTTCATCCACACATGCACTGTTGTGTACCGGAGCGGAGTGCTGCCACGGTTTCCGGACTGGTTCGCCGAGTGCGCCTTCCGTGACTGGCCGCTCCACCTGGTTCACGCCAATGCCGGCGAAATGCACTACATTGACCATGTCCTAGCCGTCCATCGGCAGCATACGTCGAGCAAGTGGTGGAACCCGACCATGAGCCAGAGCAATCACGTCAGGGACAGCGTGGTAATTCAACGGCTCGCTATCGCACACCTTGGCACGAAGACTAACTTTCGGAGCTCACACGTGGTTGCCGCGCGGCACCGCTGGTGGGCGACGGCGAGCCGGAACAAGCCCGCGCGGTGGGCACACACCCTTGTAGCGATAACGCTTGATCCTCGTCTTGTCAGGCGGAGACTCAGAAGAAGCTTTTCGCAATACTGAGGGCCTCTTAGCTTGCGATTAAACCTCTGACCTACGTAGTGGCAGCCTGATTGATTTTCAGCTCGCCAGCCTTCGCGGCCACCTGGCGCATCTGGGCGATGAGACGCCGCATCCGCCGGTCGTTGGTGATCCACTCCTGGTACAGCTTCGCTTCGTTCGCACTGAGCCGCCGCGTGACGGTCTTGCCGTTGACCTTGGCTGTCCACTGGTAGTAGGGCCCGTGCGGTCGCGGCGGATCTTCGTGGCATTTGCAGCCCGGCGTGGCGCAACGCGTGTAGCGATGCGTGAGGCTCCCCGATGAGATGAGGCCGATCTCGGCGAGTTGCGCGGCAAGTTCGCGGTAGCGGCGCTCGTAGTCCGCCAGCCGCTGCTCACTTGTCGCTTTGGCCATCGCGACTCCCTCCATCATCTCGTCCCAAAGTATCCCAGTCTCAAGACCAGACAGTAGTCATACTGTCTGGTATGGCGGAACATGATGGTGATGAGGAACACAAGAACGAACTACGGAACTTTCGAGCCGGGCTCTACGCCTCTTTGACCCGCTGGGGTGACGCGCTCTTTGAGCTCTGCGACGCCACGTTGTGCGAACCGGGCTCGGTTGGCTCGGTGCCGGCGCTCTCCTTGGAGCCGGTGTTCCGCCGATCCCATGGCAGCCTTTACAAGGCGCTGGCTCGAGGCGAGCTCGACGAGGACACTCTGCGGCGCGCCCTTTTGACACATCGGCCGAGGCTTTGGTCGCCGGTCTTCGCCGTGGACGGCTCAGTCTGGGATCGCTGCGACGCCGAGACCAGCCCCGAACGGGGGTTCTACTACTCCGCCTCGAAGCATTCGGCCGGCCAGCCCATCGTGGCGGGTTGGTCCTATCAGTGGATCACCCAGCTCGACTGGGCTCCCGACAGCTGGACCGCACCGCTCGATGTCATGCGTATGACGCCTCGGAGCGATCCCACCCGGGCCACGATCGACCAGGTGCGCCGGTGCGCCGACTTGCTCGAATGCAAGGGCACGCTCGCATTGTTCGTCTTCGACGCCGGCTATGACCCTGTCGCGCTGGGGGCGGGGCTCGCAGACGTGGATGCTCAAATCCTGGTGCGCATTCGCTCGGACCGGGTGTTTTACACCGACCCCGCCCCTCGAGTACCCAAAGCCAAGGGCCGGCCGCGCCGACACGGCCGGCGCTTCAAGCTCAAAGACTCTGCGGTTGTACCACCTCCTGACGCCGAACTCGTGGTGCATGACCCGCGCTATGGCCGCGTGAAGGTGACGGCCTGGCATGGGATGCACCAAAAGTTGATTGGCCGTGGACGCTGGGCAGGCGACGGCCTTCCGCCGATCGTTCGCGGCAGCGTTATCCGCGTCGAGGTCGAACATCTGCCCAAGCCGATCGGTCGGGTCAAAAAGACCTTGTGGTTGTGGTGGTCCGGTCTGGGCGAGCCCGACCTCGACCTGTGCTGGCACGCCTATCTACGGCGCTTCGACATCGAGCACACTTTTCGGTTCCTCAAGTCCACGCTCGGCTGGACGACACCGTCGCTGCGCACGCCCGAACAAGCCGACCGTTGGACGTGGCTCATCCTTGCTGCCTACACCCAGCTCCGTCTGGCTCGAGGACTAGTTGCCGACATGCGGATGCCCTGGGAGAGAGTCGTTGACCCATCGTTGCTCACGCCGAGACGGGTCCGCAGAGGATTTCGTCAACTCCGCGCACACATCGGCACACCCGCTGGTGCACCAAAATCCCACACCCCGGGTCCAGGACGACCGAAAGGGACCCGAAAACCGCCGAGAACCCTCTACCCAGCGGTCAAGAAGGTCGCCTGAGCCGGGTCAGAGGTTTAATCGCAAGCTTAGGCCGAGCAACCTCTTGCGCGCCCTTACGGACGGCGGCTTGTGATCGGGATGCCACCCGACTTGCCAAGCCCGACATCACTTGACGTCGCCTCGCACTTCGGCTGTGACCAGTGGGCGTATTTCCTTCCCGAGCAGACAACCGCGGTGAGCCTGCTGGACCGGCTCATCCACCACTCCACGATCGTTGTCGCCGCAGGGGAGAGCTATCGCATGCGAGACGCGCGCAAGAAAAGAGGTGGCCGAAGAACTCCTGATCACGGCACGAGGGGTGGGGACAATTTCCCGGCCAAAACTGGGGACTTCAAACTGGCCGTTGACAGGAAGTCAGCCTTCTGGGCAGCGACGAACGCGACAACCCTCACGCGCGACTCCTTCACCAGAAAACCGTAGCTCGTTTCGTGATCTATCGCTCGACCTCCGGCTCTGCCACCCGGCGACCCAGCGCCCGATTCTCAGCAGATGCGGCGGACTCGGTCACGAACCGGCCCAGATCGTGCGTCTTGCGATCGGCTTGGTCCTTCTTCAGCCAGTAACCGAGGTCGGATTCCCCGATTCCAAACTTACGAGCGATCGCGGAAAACGACAGGCCAGGCGATCGAGCGAGTCCGCCGCATCTGCTGAGAATCAGGCGAGAACTGGCGGCGCTGCTGTCCCATCGGGACTCCTTTCGCTAGGCCAAGCCTGGCATGTCGGCTGTCCACTCGGTGGGGGACGAAGCTCCAGCACCGATCAGCGTCTACTGAGTTCGACAGGTCCTGCGGTGCCACTCAGACACTTATTTGACATGGGTCACGAATGTCCCTCGTTCATCCTCGGGGTTCCCCTCGGCGCTTTCCTGGTTCCGCGAGAAACCAGTATTGGCGCTGACCTAGCCGCCTTAAGATTCCATCTCCAAGTCCAGCGAGAAGGATGAGCATTTCCCGAGGACAGGCTAGGGCACCATTCACGACCACGTATGCCCAAGCCCAGGAGAGCAACTGGGCCACATACACACTAGCAGGAAGTTGTCGGCGTAGCATAAGCAACGTCGAGTTCCTCATTATGTAGTAGAGGCGCTGACCTGTTTCGTAGCGCCGTACCCTTTTCCTCACTTCAAACGACTTGCCGATCTGGTGGTCCATCAGCACGTCCGTGAACTCAAGTACGCGCCAACCGCCCGACCGCACAGCTGCGCAGAACGCGTAGTCTACCTGGTCCATGAAAAGCGGCTCCTCGTACGGAATTGTCTCCGCGACCTCTCGCCTCACGAGGTTGCCGCTGGTGATGAGCAGCCGCCTCTCCCGTAACCCGTTCTCGAAGTCACGAACACGGCAGTGACGCTCAGCCCATCGCCAGGGGCCTCGCGGTATCTCGACCGGCTTATGGCGCAGTCCCACTACGCCGCATTCGGCTCGCGTGCTTGCGTCGAGAAGGTCCAGAGAACCAAGGAGTCTGTTGATCGCGCCCGGGTGCAACAAGGTGTCCTGATCAAGAGTGAGCACCCAGGTGTGGCCGTGTCCCTCAGAGGCAAGACGACGAATCCCAAGGTTGAGTGCCGCGGCGATACCGCGATTCTCTTCGAGTCTGATAAGCGAAACTCCCGGTAATGGCCCCAAACGACGCACGAGCTCGACTTGAGATTGCGATCCGTTATCCACGACTACGGTCCGACTCACCTGTCGTGAAGTCTCCAGAAGCGTTAGTACGAGCGCGTCGATGTCAGGCTCATGCGTGACGACAACCGCAGCTACTGACGCTGGGTTAATCTTCGCGTCGCCGCTCATGGGTGACGATGGCGTTTCGGCTCGCCTCCGTCTCTACAGCGCCGAACCTGGGCGAAAACCCGGTCGGTTGGCGTCAGCATCAAAGCAAAAGGCCACGGTTGGCCACAGGATGTCACCGGTCAGACCTGAAAGGGCTGCCCCTCAAGATGGATCTCAAGTCATATCCCGCAGACGAGGCTGTCGAGTTTTGCGCGATAACGAGAATGTCGTATGGGCGGCGTGCTTCGGCTGCGGTCGGAGTCCAACCAGCCTCACTGATCAAGAGCACCGCGCCTCTCAGATCGAACACGTGGTGGTGGACTCCCCTCACCGTCCGATTGTCAGCGACCCGGCGCATGAACTCTTGCGCCGAATGAACACCAGGATCTCGGTGGAGATCGTGGTACCGAATTACTTCGCCAAAATGTGTGTCGTCATCCTCGCTGACGTTGTGTTGGTCATCAGACCGATAATGGCCGATTGGCGTTATCGGTCGCTTTCGATCAAAGGTGCCATCTCGATGGGGCACGATGAGGCAAAGATGGCCCTCCGGCCTGCATACTCTTTGCCACTCCCGTAGCGCTCGCAATGGGTTGGCGATGTGCTCAAGGCAATGTGAAGACAAGATGACGTCGTAGGCGTGCTCCTGGATACCGTCCAGGTCAGTAGCCTCTCTCAGGAACTGGACTCCGAGAGGCGTTGCCTCCGGTGCATAAGGCGTTCCCTCTTCAAGAGTTTCTCCCCACAAAGTCTGAGCAGAGTAGTTGACGTTGTCGAGCACATTTAGCGCTGGATAGAGCGGAAGCATCCCGTGCCGCCGAAAGCGACCGCTCGGCCCCCCGATTTCGAGGCCCTTCGCCCCATCGACAGCAGCCAGTGCCTCTTCGGCGAGTGAGGACCGAGTTCCGGTAAAGCGGTCTCTTGCGGACTGGATGAGTCCCAGCGTGCCATGGCTACGCCAAGCGGAGAGCAGAGACCGCGTCATGACTGTCAAATTCTAACCTAGGGAGTAGAAGAGCGAGTTATCTCCCGTCGACGCCGGCGTCGGCACGGTCTCAAGAGCTGTCGTGGTCCAGTTCCTCCACGTCCGAGATCGCTAGCGTCTTGCGTAACCGATGACAAGCGAACTACCGATCCACGAAGTTGCCGCCGTCGTAGTGAACTACAACGCCGGCCCGGCGCTCAGCGAGTGTGTCGCGAGCTTGCAGCGTGAGGGCATCGGGGAGGTCGTGGTAGTGGACAACGGATCGACTGACGACTCGCTCCAATGCCTCGCGACGGAGAACGCTGGTGTGCGGGTGCTCCACACGGGTCGGAACCTCGGCTTCGGGGGTGGTGTGAACTACGGGGCCCAGCGAGTAACCGGAGAACTGCTCCTCGTTTGCAATCCCGATCTCGTATTGCAACCGGGGGCTCTCGGCGCGATGGTCAACCGCCTCGCACAAGACTCGTCGCTCGGACTCGTCGGTCCGGCACTCGTAACCCCGGGAGGAGATCTCCAGCCGTCTGGGCGAGCTTTCCCAACCATCCGTCGTTCGAGTGTTCAAGCGGTCCTGGGTGCACTGTTCCCTAAGAACGCGTATAGCCGTCGCTATAGAGAGGCGAACCGTGCCGGGGCGGGAAGCGGGGTCGTGGACTGGGTAACTGGCGCGTGCCTCCTTGTTCGCCGCGGCGCTTTTGACGCGGTAGGTGGTTTCGACGGTCAGTACTTCATGTACGTCGAAGAGGTGGATCTTTGCTGGCGGCTCGCGAAAGCAGGATGGCGCACGGGCTACGAGTCGTCGGCTCGTGTCGTCCATCTCGCCGGCGTCTCGACTTCTGCGGTTCCCTTCAGAATGATCGTCGCGCATCACTTGTCGCTGTGGCGGTTCGCTCGCCGGACTACCCGTGGCTCCGAGCGGCTGCTGCTGCCGGCCGTGGCAGCAGGAATCGGCTGCAGGTGTGTTGTCGTGTGCCTTCGTCACATCGTGGTTCGACTCGGTCGGCGCGTGTGAGCGCACGTCGGAGAAAAAAACGAACCTTTACCGGGCCTTGTCTTCGAAAACGGTTCGCAACGTTCGGCCGATGATCTGCAGGTCCAGACCCAGGCTTTGGTGGCGGAGGTAGAAGAATTCGTACTGCAGCTTCTCCAGCGCATCGACGTCGCTCGATCCGTAGTCGTAATTGATCTGAGCCCAACCCGTGATGCCAGGACGGACGAGATGGCGCAGTTCGTAGAAGGGGATGGTCTTCGCGAGCAGCTCGACATAGTGAGGTTGCTCGGGCCGTGGTCCCACGATCGACAGGTCGTGGCGAAGGACGTTCCACATCTGTGGGAGCTCGTCGACGTGGAGACGCCGAAGTATCCGACCGACCTGGCCTAGTCGCGGGTCATCTTCAGTAGTCCAATTCGAGGCGGAGCCTCCAGGGCGCATAGTTCGGAACTTGTGAATCGTGAAGACAACACCGTCCTTGCCGACACGGGGCTGGCTGTAGAAGAGGGGTCCGCGATTCCCGAACAAGTCAAGGATCGCTACAAGCGGCACGGCCACCGTAAGGGCCAACATCCCGAGCAATGCAGTCACGAGGTCCAACACCCTCTTGCTCCGCGCGTAGGCTGGCCTATGGATCTCGTTGATGTCGAACAAGAGCGATATGCGCTCAAGCTCCGAGATCGGCAATTTGCCCAGCCAGACGTCATAGAAGAGCGAAAGCGTTCGAATCCGCACCCCCTTCGAGTGCAGCTCTGCGGCCTGGGTGACGATCTCCTCGCGCTGTTGGGCCTCTCGATCCAGCACCAAGAGGTTCGCGTTGGTAGTCTTCAGGACCTGCGCCAACGGCCGAGGCTCCTCGGGCGTTGGCATTATGTCGTCGGGTTGCACGACTGCGACCAGCTGGGCTGGTCGCTCGGTGTGCTCTCCCACATCGCGCACCAGGCGCTCCGCCTCTTCGCCTGCGACGATCGCGACCACTCGATCCTGGTTAGCGCGCCTACGCTGCGTCGCGCTTGACAACCCGGAGATGAGTAGAAAGACCGGCACGAGGATCGCTGAGCTCACGAAGACGACAAAGCGCGGGAGCAGTTGAGCGCCTGTGAAGAGCTGGAGCACCGAGATGATGACGTCGGCGGCCGCGAGCGCGACGAACGCCCTGGCGAAACGACGAGGCAACTGACCACCCGAGTCAGGCAACCCGGCAGCGTAGCTGGTCGCCCAGATCAGGGCGATGAAGACCATGATCCATCCGAAACGTGGCTCTTCAGTCAGCGCGTAGACATGCCGAGCTACGTAATGTGAATGAACAGCTTCGGTCGCGAGGACGACGGCTAGCGTCAGGACGGGAAGGAGCCACTTGACCGGACGACTCATCACCGACCATTCAAGCTCACCGGACGACCTAGGCGGTGCCATTGGTGCCAGCGCCTTACCTGGGCACGAGCTACCGGAGTCTTCAGGATCGACACCGGAACTCAGCTCCAGCCATGTGAGCGGCCTTGGCGTGTTCGCGGCGGTTGGAGCGGCCCTTCTCTGCTTTGCGTTCTCGCCCAAGGTGAATTCGGTGACCTTCACGCCGAAGTTCGCCGTCGTCCTCCTCTTCGCCGCGGTCGGCATCGTGCCCTTGGGCCGTCTCGTCAGTGAACGTTCATCGCTGCGATGGCCGGCAAGAGCCACTGTTGCATTTCTTGTCGTAGCGCTTGTGTCAGCTCTCGTCTCTCCGTCGCCGAACATAGGCATCTTCGGTCTTTACCTGTGGGGTACCGGTTGGCTGTTCTGGCTCGGTGCCGCAGGCGCATTCGCGATCGGGACCTCACTTGGCGCGAATGATCGCCGATGGTTGCTGCGAGGTCTGCTGGTTGGTTCGGTTGGTAGCGCGCTTGTTGCCATCTTCCAGATCGTCACGAATCCGTCGTCTCCGGGCCTGTTTCTGTACGACGGCAGCCAGGCGGACGCGTTCCTGGGGAACCCGATCTACCTGGAGGCTCTCCTGCTTGGCGGGCTCGCGCTGGTATTGGGAAGGGCGTGCCGGACGCCGCTGCGCTGGGGTGCCGTCGTCCTTGTGCTCGCGGTCGGACTCGAGTTTACGTTCGAGCGTTTTGCACTCGTGATTCTTGCCTTGCTGGTCGTGTATGCGCTGCGCGCCTACGGGCCTCGTCACGGTGGGATGTTCGCATTGCTTGTTGGGATCGGCTACGGCATCGCCTACCTCGGTGGTGGCTCCCGGCTCGCCTCGCGGGTGACCTCGGGAACCGGTGAGACCACGTTTGGCCTTCGGCTCCGAGTGTGGCTGCAAGGTGGGGATTACGTGTTGCATCACCCCTTGTTGGGTGCTGGGCCTGGTCAGCTCAGGACTGCGATGGACTCGACCGCGACGCTTTCGTTTTTCCAACACGTGCTTGCTGGCAGGGTCCTGACCGACGGTCACGACATCTTTGTGGAAGTCGCCGTCACGACCGGCCTGCTCGGCTTAGCCTGCTTCCTTGTCTGGTTGTTCGGCTCAGCTCGGTTAGCTGCGCGCGGTGCCTTTCTAGGGTTTGCCGTGGCAATGTTCGCCGTCGAGCTCGTGGAGCCGATCGACATGGCCATCGTCCCCCTCGCGTTCCTGGCTCTCGGCGCTGCAACGGCAGTGAGATCGAAAACAGAAGAGAAAGCGGCAGACTCTGCCCGCCGACAGGCACCTGTGGAAGTTGAGAAGGTCGGTAGCTCACGGTCCAACAACCGCGGCGCTCTATATGCCCGATTCACGACCATCGTCGCGCTAGCTCTGGCACTCCTCGTCGGGGTGACGATGCTTACCGGGGACGCCTATATGTTTCGTGGAACGAATTTCGCTCCAGGCCAGCCGTTCAACCTCGCAGCTGCGAAAGACGCGAACCGACTCTTGCCTTACTGGCCCGATCCTGCACTCGAACTCGCCCAGATCAAGGCATTCGACAGCTTGACCAGGGCGTCCACGGCTTCGACCGACTTGGCCGAAGCACGCCGATGGACGGCCGTCGCCGTGCTTCGGGACTCCCACAACCCACAGCTTTGGACGCTGTTAGGAGGAGCAGACGACCAAGTCAAGGCATATGGGCTTGCACGGACCGAATTCTACCGTGCGCTCTCGTGTGACAGGTGGTTTACGCCAGCTCTGCAAGGTCTCGGTCGTTTGGCTGCTATGGCTCAAAATTGGAACGAGGCGGTTTATTTCTACCGACTGGCTCTTGCGACCGTATCACATGACGCGGAGCTAGCTGCGCCTCTGCGTGCTTTGCTGAATGGTGCACAACGGCATGCAAGATCCGCTGCCGACTGACCCCGCTGCCCTGTCCGCCACTCCTTAAAGCAGGGACGTACTTGTGACATGGCGCGGGAGACTGGCATGCGCCAGCCGACAGTGGACCGCGTCTGGCGCGCCTTTGGGCTCAAGCCCTTGGCTACCGACACTTTCAACCTCTCAGAGGACCCGCTTCGTCGAGAAGCTGCGCGTCGTCGTCGGGATGTAGCTGAACTTGACCGCCGGAGCGGGCCGCGGTCGACGAGAAGACCTGCATACAGGCGCTCGATCGGACCCAACCGATCCTGCCGATGCGCCCTGGCCAGGTCGAACGCTGCACGCACGACTACGTGAGACACGGGATCACGGACCTGTTCGCGGCACGCAACGTCGCGACGGGCGAGGTCGTTTCGACGACGCGACGCCGACACCGGGCCGAGGAGTTCAGGTCCTTCCTCTTAGAGATCGACGAGTCCGTTCCGGCTGAGCTCGACGTCCATGTCGTGCTCGACAATTCCTCAACCCACAAGACCGAGACCGTCCGGAACTGGCTTGTTCGCCACCCCAGATTCAACCTGCACTTCACCCCGACGAGCTCCTTGTGGCTGAACCTGGTATTTCGAGCGCTGGTTCGCAGGGCTCACACGACGGCTGCTCAAACGCTCGGCACACCGCGGCGTGGGAGCGCGCGAGTCCGACCTCAAGACATGGACTGCAACTTGGAACGAGAATCCTCGCCCGTTCGTCTGGAGGAAGACGGCCGACGAGATTCTCGAATCACTTGGCGCCTATTGCCAACGCATCTCTGAATCGGCTCACCAGTTCACGAGCGCGAGAAGTCGCCTTCGGAGCTCGCGTCATCACGCAGAGTGTCAGAATTGGACTAAAGTTTTTGCCGACGCTGCCGATGTTCACTTGGTAGCGGTTTCCATTGACCCGAGGAGGAAAGCTTAATGAGGAATGTTCCGGAGAGGCTCCGCGCGCGGCGCCTCACACGCGAAGCAGCTGGAGAAGAGGGCTTCACGCTTATCGAGCTACTCGTTGTCCTGCTTATCATAGGCATTCTGCTTGCAATCGCGATCCCGACGTTCCTGTCGGTAACCAAGAGCGCGAACAACACTGCCGCGCAGGCCAACCTGCAGACGGCACTGACCGGTGCTGATACGTTTTACACAAACGCCAACCAGACGTACTCGGGCATCGACATGAGTACGAACGCGGGCGTCTCTGACATCACGCAGATCGACACCGGGCTCACGTACGTCTCCGGCGCTATCTCGACAGGGCCGAATGTCATCTCCCTCTACACGAACGGTTCGAGCGCGTTGGAGCTGGTGGCGTGGTCGAAGGGAACCCGGGACTGCTGGGTTGTCGTAGACCTCAAGGCAACGGCCACAGCGGCTTACGCCGGCCTTTCGGGTACTCAGGCCGCGGGTACCTACTACGGGGTGGAGCGTAATACCCCGAGTTCGAACTGCAAGGCCACTAGCTCAGCGACAATGCCGGGAGGTGGCACCTCGACCGGAGCTATGCAGACGTCGGGCTTCCCGGCTGGTTAAGTAGCGAGGGTGTTGTCCGAGTCCGTTGACGACCTCTAGGACGGTAGGTCGATCGGACGACAAGACACAGAGAAGCCCCCGTGACCATATGGTCACGGGGGCTTCTCTGTGTCTTGTCGTCCACCGTGAGGATCGCCTCACGGTGGACGACAAGAGGGATCTTGTAGAGAGGATCATCTTTCCGATCGCGGTGACCGAGCAGCTGGTTTGCACCCTGCGGCGCACGTGATCGACACAGCGGTTTGTTGCCGCGGGGACGTGAAACGGTCGGCCAGCTAGCGGGCATGGTCTAATCTTGGCAACGAATGTGCGTTACGAACACTGACAGAGGAGTCATGTCGGAGACAACTCTCGATGCGGTTGCTTTGCGAGGAATGGACCTTCGACGTCGGCCGACGGGGGCGCGTGTCAAGCCACTCTGTGCTGCGTTGGCCGTGACGGGTCCCCTTGGACTGATCAGGTGGATCAACTCACGGGTGCCCGGTCACCTTGTCCACGGCGCGATGAACCTGGTCCCGGTACTCGGTTCGCCTATGAGCTGAAGGCGGCCTTCAGGGCCGCCATGACGATCGGCAAGACTGGTGACACCGAGTGCTTCGTGGCCGCTCTCGACCTGTTTGTCGCCACTCTGTGCTGGCTCGAAGGTCACGGCTTCTGGGAGCGTCGAGCCGCGGGGCATCCAAGCTTCGTATCGTCGAGCTCGAGACCGGGCTGGAACAGTCAAGACCGCGCCGGAACTGTTCGCCGAGGAAGGCGGGCAATTCAGTCAGACGAGAGATCGCTGTCCGTCGTGGAGAGATTGGCTGAAGAGGCTCAGGTCACCAGGCGTCTATTGCAGGACCCCGGTGTTCCGTTCGTTGTGTTCTTCTGCTTGCGGAGCCCTCCGGTGAGTGCCCCTCGGTACGCGAGGCTTGTCGGACGAAGATGGCACTCGCAGTCCATCGAACATATGGCCGCGCAAGTGAAGATCAGTGGGGAGTATGAACTCGCGCCCAATCAAGCTCGCAGTTCCCGTTCAGGCTACCCCGACCGACCTGTTTCTTCAGGGTTCCGTTGTGTAGGCAGTTGCGGAGACGCTCATGGAGTACGGCTGGCCGTCACCCACAGCCAGAATGTTCGGATTAGTGCTTCCTGGACTGAAACCGACAGTGCTGATAGTCATCAGCCGTGTCATGGTGTAAAAGCCCTTCAAGAATGCGAACACATCCTTGTGAGTCCCCGACAGGGAGAAAGACACACTTATGTCCGAAAGGCCCGCGAGACCACTGGGGCTCGGGGTGTCCGCCGGAGTGACGGACAAAAGATCGCAACCTGTCTTGTTTGCAAGAGTGTTGAGCGAGTCGACGATGCCGGGTGGATCCTCTGTCGGTGGGATGGCTGTCGTTACCTTCTTGAGATAAGGGAGCTCCTTAATTACGAGCTGTTTCTCGGCTTTGAGCGACGCGAGCTCCAAATTCAACTGGGTCACCGTCGTCCGGTCGGAGGTCACCTGCTGTTGGACGGTCGTGAGCTTGTTGGCCTCGGGCGTCATCCAGGCAAACCACCAGACGACGAGCAGAACGATCACAACGCCCGTGACGATGAGAACGACCTTCGACTTCAGCAAGTCAAGGTTCAAACCTCGGAGCCGGTTCATCGTGGCACCTGGAATTCAGTAGACCGGATAGAAGTGACCTCGCCGGTGACTCCGAGGGTGGCGCTGAAGTTGACCTGCGTTGCCGCTGCCTTCGAGAGCCCGCTGAATCCGTTCACGGTCAGCTTCCCCGAACCGCCGACGGAGTAATACCAGCTGCGAAAGTAGGTATACCCGGTCGGCGATTGAAGGGAGATACCGAGTGTCGCTATCTGTGTTGCCGACGGTGGGAGCACCGTCGTGCCGGTTGTCGCTGTAGCCGCAACAGGGGGATTTGCAGTTCCGGAGAAACTGAGGACCGTGCCACCTGCCGGCGTGGCATTGGCCAGTGCCGTGAGAACGCCTGGCCAGTACACTTCGTGGGCGACGATGGGTTGGCTGATGGCCGCTAGCCCTAGGATTTCGGCACGTTCCTGTTGGACCTTGTTGTACTTGGGGATCTGGACCTGGATGCTCGTGACTTGTCTCTGCAAGGCTGCCACCTGATTCTCGGCGTTGTGCACTTTGAGGAAGCGCTGCACACCCAGACCGACCATTGCGAGGACGAGGACGATGCCGACGCCGATGACGGCGCGCTCCAGTTGCTTGCGCTTGCGCCCGAGTATCACCTCCGGAGGGAGAAGATCGAGCTCCTTGACGTCCTTCAGGCTCGGGAGCGCAAGGCCGACGACGACGGCGACCGCGGAGTCGAGCCGGCCTATCTCCTCAGGGGGCAGGTGTAGTCGCGAGCAGTCGAGGCGACCTAGAGCGCTCCCTTGCACAACAGGTAGCCGGAGCTGTTGTTGCAGTTGCAGCACGAAGCCGGAAAGACGAGACCCACCCCCCGTCACCACAACCCGGCGCACAGGGCTGCGACCGGTCAAAGTGGCGTAGTAGTCGATGGAGCTTCGCAGCTCGCCGATCAGCGACATGGACGCATCGCGAGCGGCACCTAGTGCAGCACGGCTGTAAGGGACAGATTCGTCCAGGTTCAGCTTTATCGCCTCGGCGTCGGCCACCGGCAGACCGAGTACGCCGGCGATCGCTGCGGTGACCATGTCGCCACCTTCTGCGATCGTCCGGACGAAGTGGGGAACGCCGTTCTCGTGAACGGCGACTTTTGTGAGCCCGGCACCGACCGCGACGATCGCTTCAGGGCCCTCGATCGCGGTCTCGGGGTCGAAAAGGGCCCGGATCATCGCGGAAGAGGTGGGTTCGACGCTGACCGGGTTCAGCCCGGCCGCGGTTACGATTTGGACGAGGGGATCGACGAGATCACGATGCGCGGCCGCGACAAGGACGCGCCGTATGGGCATCCCGTTGGGGCCGACAGTCTCCTCCAGGGCCCGTGCGGAGATGAGTGCCCTGTCGATCGAGAACGGGATGACATCGGGCGCCTGCAGCCGCACAGCGCCGTCTATCTCCGAATCAGGCACGAGCGGCATCTCGATCTCGCGCGTGATCGCGCGAAGCCCGGCAATCCCCAGGTGCACGTCTCCTGCCGAGAAGCCGCCCTCTTTGATGCAGCGCTCTACTGCAACGCGCACCGCGGGAACATCGAGGATCACGCCGTCGATAACCGCCCGTGGAGGGAGGGCGACCTGACCAAGGCGAAGGAGCTCAGGCTGTCCGCGTCCCACGGACACTTCGGCCATGCGGACTGCGCTGCTACTGACCTGGACACTCACGCGTCGCATGACCATCAACGTGCTCCTGACACCGAGAATGAAACTACAGTTCTGCGAACTTCCCGAAACATGCTAGCTGTTGGCATGTCGACGAACGGGGATACACGGGACCTGGCAGGACTGTCGAACGTGCCGGAAGACGACAGGGCGTGCATATGTCTTAGATATCGGCTGTCTGGGAGCACTTCTTGAGCCTGCTGAGCAGGGATGGCTTGTCAAGGGCGCCCCTCTGAACTCGGGCACCATTCACGACCGGGAGACTAGGCCCCAGGCTGCTGCAGCAGTTTGACGTAGTCGAACATCGGCAGGTACAGGCTTACGACGATACAGCCGATGCATGCGCCCATGAACACGATGATCAACGGCTCGAGGATCGAGGTCAGGCTGTCGACGGTCGCGCTCACCTCGTTGTCGTAGAAGGTAGCGACCTTTTCGAGCATGTCATCGAGCGCACCTGACTCCTCGCCGGTCTCGATCATTTGGGTCACCATGACCGGCATGACCGGGTACTGGGCGAGGACAGCCGACAAGGTCTTGCCCTCGCGGACACCCTCCTGGGCGCCGATGAGAGCGTCAGCCACGATCTGGTTGCCCGCGTTGGCGGCGACGATGTCGAGCGCTTCGATAACCGGCACGCCGGCTGATAGCAGCGACGAGAAAGTCGTGCAGAACCTGGCAAGCGCGACCTTGTGAGTAAGGGCACCGAACACGGGCGGCCGAAGCTTGAGCGCGTCCCACTTTCTCCTGCCGCTCGGCGTTGCTATCCACCGGCGCATCAGGATCACTATCGTGACGATGACCGCGATGACAACGAGCAGCCAGACACTGGCTACGACATTGGATATGGAGATGACGATCCGGGTCGGAAGGGGGAGGGTCCCGTTGAGGCTCGTGAACAAGCGTTTGAAGATCGGGACGATGAAGATCATCATCGCCGTGATGATCACGATGACAGCGCAGAACACGACAGTCGGGTACGCCATCGCCGAGCGGACCTTCTGACGGAGCTCGACTTGCTTCTCGAGGGTGTTCGAGAGCTTGAGGAGCACCAGGTCCAACTGGCCCCCGACCTCTCCCGCGCGGACCATCGCGATGTAGAGCGGCGGGAACACCTTCGGGAGCTTCTCGAGCGCGGTCGACAGGGACGAGCCCTGTTCGACATCCTGGCGCACCTGGAGCATCGCCTCGCGGAGCGGCTTGGACTCGATCTGGTCGGCGAGCACGCCGAGCGCACGAACGAGCGTGAGCCCGGCTGAGACCATCGTAGCCAGCTGGCGGCTCATGAGCGCGACGTCCTTGAGCGAGACGCGGTCGGTGATGCCGGGGATCTTGATCTCGCGGTTCAAGTTGAGCGAGACGGGCTTTATCTCGACGGGCGCATAGCCCATGTCCCTCAGGCGCGCCGCGACGAGGGGGATGCTGTCGGCCTCGAGCTGACCTTTGACCAGCCTGCCGTCGGCGTCGCGGACCTTGTAGTCGAAGGTCGTCGTTGGCATCGTTCAGTCCTCCAGAAGGGGGTCGATCGCTGTCATCGCTGTCCCAGGTAGTCGCGGAGCTCGCTCGGATCGTGGCAGCGGTCGAAGGCCATCGCCTCGGTTATCAATCCCGCCTGGACCGCCTTCGCGAGAGCCTGGTCCATGGTCTGCATTCCCACCGCCGCGCCCGTCTGGATGAGTGAGTAGATCTGGTGCGTCTTGCGGCTTCTGATGAGGTTTCGGATCGCGGGGTTACAGAGCATCACCTCAGCGACCGGCACGCGACCGTAGCCGGAGGCGCTCAATACCAGCTGCTGGGTTATGACCGCCTCCAGGGAGCCGGCGAGCTGGATGCGGATCTGGTCCTGCTGACTGCTCGGGAACACGTCGATGATGCGGTCGATCGTCTGAGGGGTGTCCTGGGTGTGCAATGTCGAGAACACGAGGTGACCGGTCTCCGCAGCGGTTAGCGCCGTGGCGATTGTCTCGGGGTCGCGCATCTCACCGATGAGGATAACGTCCGGGTCCTGGCGCAGTACGTGGCGGAGCGCCTCGGCGAACGACTTCGTATCGGAGCCGACTTCGCGCTGGTTGACGATCGACCGGTTGT
>Ga0116111_1000589_pt1 | contig 28863 bp, 29 predicted proteins | sample June2015DPH_8_10_FD_89720 | JGI IMG/M metagenome (GOLD analysis project Ga0116111, IMG submission 89720) | Peatland microbial communities from SPRUCE experiment site at the Marcell Experimental Forest, Minnesota, USA - June2015DPH_8_100 | ecosystem: Environmental > Terrestrial > Soil > Wetlands... | reverse complement strand
TCATCCAACGGCGCCCTCAGCACCCGCGCCGCATTGGTCGCGATCGATCGGAACAGCTGGTCGCGATCCGTCGGAATGAGTGGTCGCGATCGTCGGAATGCGCACGAGACCGAGACCGGTGAAAAATACCTCGTCGCGCCCTACTCTGTGGACCGCCATATCACCTACATCAACGAGGTGCGAACGGACGCGAATGGTCGCGACCAGACGCGAACGGTCGCGTCCGTTCGCACTATGGAAAATAAGGGAAAAGAAGGGACGAGCAGTCGCGAACAGTCGCGAACGGACGTGGCTGTTCGCGCCCCAGAGGATCGGTACGTCGTCCTCCTCGAAAAGGAAAATGAATTTTTGCGCGGCCAAGTGACCGTGAAGGACACGCAGATCGAGGCGCTGCTTGAGCGCGACAAGGAAACCAATACGCTGATCCATCGGCTGCAAGCTATGCTCGCGCCGCTCTTGGTCGCACCGGGGGATCGTCGCGACCCCGCCACCCGAGACGACTCAGCGGCCGGATAATCGTGGCATTCCCGTAACCTCCACCGACCTCCGCGGCGCCTGCGGGAACAGACCCCGCCTCTGCGGCTCAACCAAGCCACCGGTACCCGTCAAACCTTCCAATATTCGTGACGTGCTTTTTTTGCCGCGGACAGTCGCGAATAGTCGCGAACACTCGCGCAGCAACAACAGCCGGCCGACTTTCTCCACAGCGTCCGCCGCAGTCGGTTCGGATGTCGCGGTATCATGGGTGGCATGGCCACCAAACAGGGGACCGCTAGGGCAGCGGAGACAAGCGAACCTGTCCAACAGACAGAAAAGCTCTACATGGAAAACACGCTGCTACGCGTTGCCGGCGCGCTGTTCTGCCACGACGCCAAAAGAGCACCTACCCACACCAAGCAAATCGAACTCAACAGGGGGGTCGCGGAAAAAAATATCGTCATCCGCCCCGATCCCAGGCTCGGGCAGCCTGGCCCGCTGGCGCATAAGATTTTCGTGGCGCTCATCAAGAAGCATTCCGGCTACGGCCGCCCGACCCAAGCGGACGTATCGTTCACTAAGCGCGAACTCATGCGCCTCATCGGCCGTGCCGAGTGGGGAGGTAGCGCCAGCGAGCAGCTTGAGCGCGCCCTCGATGAAATTCATTATGCCTTCGTGCGAACACGCTTCAAATCCGCAGACCGTTTTGTGGAGCACTCGTTCAATATCTTTCCGGAAATTTATGTGGAGCGGCGCGAACACGCCACCGATCCGATCGAGGCGTGCACCGTCACGCTCGCGCGGCCCATCATGGCATCGCTGCAGGATGGACATTTCACCTGCCTCAATCACGGACTGATGCAGCAGCTCGGCACGATCGGACAGGCCCTCTTCATGCGGCTCTTTTTTCACTTCGCCAATTTGTACGACGGACACCATCGCAGCCGCCTCTCGTTTTCCAAACGCTATGACGACATGTGCGCCGAATGGCTCGGCGGGCTCGTGGTGCTCAAATACCCATCCAAAATCGAGCAGGAGCAGCTGGGGCCGCACCTGCGCCAGCTCGTGAAGGCCGGATTCCTCGCTTCCTACAAGATCACCGAAGCGAAAGGACGCGGCGGCTTTGTCATCACCTTCCGGCCGGGCACGGCATTCTTCACCGACTACGACCGATTTTATCGGCGTCAGCAGCGGGGAAGCGTCCAGTTCGATTTTCACGCCGACCGCCAGCAAATCGCGGAGCCGCTCAAGGTCGCGTATCTCTTTGTCGAAAAGCGCAACGGCCGGGCGAACGCCGGCATCCCCTACGTCCCGTCCAAGGACGTGGAGACCGCCAAGCACCTTCTGACCCACGTCCCGTTCGCGGAGATCCCGGATTTTCTCGATTACGCGCTCGCCGAGGCTAAGAAGACCCGCTTCGACGTGCAGACCTTGGGCGGGCTGAAACAATACCTGTCCCGCTACCAGGAACGCGGCACCCAGCGGTCCGCAGCAAAGGCAAGCCGGGCTCGGCGCGAGGCCGAGGACAAGGCAACCCAGCGGCGCATGGACTATGACCGCTTCCGACGAGCGGCAGCTGACCGGTTGTTCTCAAGCCTACCGGAGAAGGAACGGGCGGCGATTGAAGCTGCCGCACACGCCAAGGCACCCCGCTATGGGCGGGGGAGTGGGTCGCTCGCGCAGACCCTGTTCGAGATCGAACGCGCCCGCATCACGGCCCGGCGGCATCCGGGGAATATTCCGTCGCTTGAGGAGTGGCAGCACCGCGGCGCTTAACGATTAAGCACGCCACAAAAAGCCTCATTCCCTTATACTCAAGGGGTGGGGCTTCTGACCGAAGAGACAGGGGCTTCTGACCGAAGTAAGTGGGGCTTCTGACCGAAGAGTATTCACCCCAAAACTCCAAAACGTGTTGCAAGAAAACGCCGGTCCAGAAACCACCGGCGCGCCTTATATACTCCAATACATATTCACACAGAGACCGTGTACTCTCTTAAATGGAAAAGGAAGGTCGCCGCGATCGGGTACAATGACCGGTACAATCCCGTTTGTACCCTCAGCGACCTACTCCGAACCCGCAAGTTCTTACAGGTTCTCACAATTTCCCCCCGCATTTGTCGGGCGTGCCGCCCGACCCCGTGCCACCACTCTGCCTGCAAACGCGATGCTTGAGCATCTTGCGTTTGCGAAAACGAGGCAGAGCTGGTGGCCCTCCGCGTGCCTTCGCCTGGCGGCTTCGGCGCTTCGGGCTGGTGTCACGGGGTCGGCCGGCAGAGCCGACGCCGTCGCATAGTCGCGCGCTGGGGCGCGCTCCTTGCTTTGGGCTGCCGACAAATGCGGGGGGGGTTAGCGCAGGTGCCCACAGAGAGAACCTGGTAGGGTCGCTAACGCTCCCCGGTACTCGTGTGGGCGAGTGCTAATTTTTTGTGCGGCCTAAAACAAAACCCCGCGAAGCGGGGTTTCGGGTCTGCCGACGGGACCGAGGGGCTGGGGGGCTTGGGGGGCTTGGGGGTTCCCGTCACATTCCGTCCGCAACATAGGTCTGGCTCGATATCCACACCATAGTCCGAATTGCCGCACGATATAATTCGCCGAGCGATCGTAGCTCGACAATCCGGGACAGCCTCTGTGTACCGCGCCGGCAACGCCACACCAGGCACGCCCGGCGGGCCACCACCTACCACAACTTCCACAGTCGGTAGGACGGGGTGGCCAGCGCTCCACCTATAGCGGAGCGTTTCGCACCGGAGGCTGCCCCGGACTTATGGAGCCGGAACCACCCATCATCGCAAAAAACGCCCTTGGCGGCGGGATAGCGTTCTCGCGCGAGGAGCGCGAGCGGCACCTGTATATTGTCGGCAAGTCCGGCGCGGGGAAAAGCACCGTCCTCTTCAACCTCGCCATGCACGACATCCTGGCGGGGGAGGGAATTGCGGTCATCGACCCGCACGGCGACCTTGCCGAAGCCATCATCGACGCCATCCCGCCGGAGCGAACACACGAGGTGTGCTACTTCAATGTTGCCGACACGGAGTACCCGGTCGGCTTCAACCCGCTTGCTCGGGTGCCGCGGAAGCGCCAGGCGCTTGCCGCCGCCGGCATCGTCGCCGCGTTTAAGCACCTGTGGGGCGAGAGTTGGGGACCGCGGCTTGAGCACTTCCTATTCCACGGCGTCGCCGCTCTCCTTGAGAGCCCGCGGCCAACCCTCATCGATCTGGCGCGTATCTATACCGACCAGGATTTTCGCTCCCGCATCGTAGCTCGCATCAGCGATCCCATGATCGCCAGTTTCTGGACAGGGGAGTATGCAAGCTACGACCACCGCTTTCAGGCGGAGGCGGCAAGCTCCATCCTCAACAAGGTCGGCCAGCTCACCGCCTCGCCAACTCTGCGCAATATCCTCGGGCAAGTCGCGCCCAAATTCGACTTGGCGCACGCGATGGACTGTCGCGGCATCCTTGTTGCCAACCTCGCCAAGGGGCAAATAGGGGAGCAGGCATCCAATGTGCTCGGCTCGCTCTTGCTCTCGCACCTGCAACTCGTCGCCATGGCGCGTAGCGACCAGGCGCCCGAGAACCGGGCGCCGTTCTTCGTCCACGTCGACGAGTTTCAATCCTTCAGCACCGACGCCTTCGCGTCGCTGCTTTCGGAGGCGCGCAAGTTCGCAATACATTTCTCGCTCGCGAACCAATACACCGAGCAGCTCAGCGACCAAGTCCGCGCGGCCGTGCTTGGCAATGTCGGCACGCTCATGGTCTTTCGCGTGTCGGCAGAAGACGCCAGACTGCTCGCTCCGGAATTTCACCCACTGCCGGCGCACGAGCTCCTCGATCAATCGCCGCACAGTGCCTGGCTACGACGCGGCGATAGCGGACACCGGGCTGTCTTCGTCTCGCCACGCCTGTTCGGCTCTCGACATCGGCGCGACACCGTGATTGCCCAGAGCCGTCGAAACTTCGGTCGTCCACGAACGCTCATCGAGCGCAACTACAACACACCAAAACGAAGAGGGTAGGGCTTCCAATTAACGGCTTTGTTGAGCCACGGAATATACGTCGCACATTATCTTTTTTACGACACGAAAATCTCGTCTAGTCAAGATAACTCCGAAACCGTTTCTTTGATACACTGATATCCATGAAAAAGAAGGAGCTGAAAGATCTATTGGATCGCGTGGAGACCTGGCCGAAAGAGGACCAGGAAGCGGCCTATGATTCGCTCTCCACGATCGAGGAAGAGCGTCACGTCGATCCCGCGATTGCTGAGGATATCATTCGATCCCGAGAGGATATAAAAGCCGGCCGCGTCGTTTCCCAAGACCATCTCATTCGCGAGCTGCGTTCATAATATAGGTATCATGACTACTAGGACGCTCAAATTTGCGATGGACAAGGCAGCGGAACTTCCTCGCCAAGCGCAGGAAGAAATTGCTCGCGAGGTGCTGGAGCGCGTGAACACGATGGAGCATACTCGCGCCGCGCTCAAAATTGGAATTCAGCAGCTTGATGCTGGGCTAGGCCAGCCCGTTCATATCAGCGACGTACTCGCCCGCGCCCGCCGCGATCATGGGTCCGCACATTGATGCTCTGTGGTCGCCGGCGGCGCAGCAAGACCTGATCGATATCTGGGGATACTTCGCGAAACTGGCATCGCCTGAAATCGCGGACGCTCTGGTGATGGAGCTTAACGCCACCGCGAATCTGATCGTCGAGAACCCCCATGCATGGCGCGAGCGCACCGAATTGATGCGCGGCATACACGCCGTGCCGGTTCATCCCTACACCATCTTCTATCGCATTGCCGATCACAGTCCCGAAATTGTCCCCGTCCTCCACGAGCGTCGCGACACGGCCAGCATTCTTTCGGGCGGCACAAAGTAGCCTCCAGTCCCCTTCCCTTCTCAAAATCAGTTATACCTTTTTGGCGTCCGGCCACGCTAGGCCTTTGTCAGCGGACACGCTTCAGCGCCCCGCGCGATCGCGATTGCACGCGGCGTGATCAGTCGTCGCCCTCTGTTCTATTCGGGGCGAGCTTAAAAACAGCTGCAAAGTGACCACCCTCATTTTTTTCGAACGCCGCAAAGTCGCCGGCGTTGAGAGTTCCTGTTATCCACCCAGAACCCTTCTGTTGCGAGTGAGAAATTAATTGATCCCATTTGTCCTTTTCAATGACTTCGCTCCCCATCCGCGTCAAAAGCATGACATCGCCTTTAGCGGTGTATCCTTTGATGTACCCTGTAATCATTCCCCGGTCGTCATCCTTCGAAGCTTCGCCGCAATCAGTTTTGTTCACTAGCTTTATCAGTTGTTTGGTGTCCGCCTTAATTAAACTCCTATCGCAAGCCACAAAGTTTATTTGGCCGTCCATCGGCACGTCCAACAAGTGTCCGTCTTTCGGAATAACGTCGCCGTAATATGTATATAATGGAGGTTTTTGTGCTGTCGACAGCGCGCTCCATGTTGTAATTGGCGGCTTTTCAATTTTATTTGCTGATTGCGCATGCGCGGGGTTTTCCGCGAGCCAAGCAACGAACAAACCGACAAGGCAAAAATAAACCGCCGTTGAAGGTGAAATTGCCAGATTTCTGGCATTTGTTTGCTCATTGCACATGAATCGCTCCTCCTCTGCGGCGTATCGAAGCGTAATCTACGGCGTCGGTCCGAATCTTGAACACCAAGCCGTCAGGCATGTAGCTTTTTGGATCTGGCACGGTTGCCGTCACGAATACGTAGTAAAAATCTTTTGTGGTCAGCAAATATCGAAGAGAGTGCTCGTCATTCAATTTACTCAGCGCGGTTTGCACCATCGAGTCCTTTTTATCCTTCGAAAAAGTAAATTGAATTTCAGGCGCGTCCGAAGTCCAAATTTCCTGGGCGCGTCGGCCCGCTGCCTGTTCGGAAATTGCAAATCCGCCGAAATAAAATGTGCAAACGATTATCGCGGCCAAGAACAGACCCAGCAATTCCTTGTGCCTGACGCCAAACCCGCGGCAAACTACGATCCACTTGGCATTGCAGCGCGCGAGGATGATTGACGCAATTGCTAAAATGATCACAACCCCGACGAGGTAAGGCCAATAGTTCAACCAAACAAATCTGATCGGTGAAATCGTCTCGATAACAATATACTGCACCGGCATGTCGATCTCGAATATGTCGATGTGAAAAAATCGAAAGTAGAAATATGAGTAGACCCAACCGACGAAGTAAAACCACGCAACCAAAACCACGCCCGCTGCTGCCTGCTTCCACGGCGCACCAAAGAGCGAGGCTTCAGCGGGCGTTGATTGTGGTCCTAAGGTCATGACTGCCTGCCGCGCGTACGCAGTCCCAGATGTCTTTACCGGAACTCCCGGATGGCTTCCGATCTAACGTGAATATTCGCGCTTTTTCAACCTCGCTGCAAGACAAGCGCGAGGGCGGTCAGCCATTCTAAGCCGCTCCCCTCCCCGCTCTTAGTGGTCCGCTAACGCGGCACCTTTGTTGACCGCAAAGCGCCTCCCCTGCCTCACCCGAGGTCGCGCCGCTCCTCTCCTCTTTTCATTCTGGCAGCCGCGGCTCGCCGTCAAGGGGCAAGCCCTGTGACTGCTCGCCTGGCCGGCTGCCCTCCTTGTTGATGTCTTTCGGAGCGGCGCTCCGGAACAGGTCGACATTACCAGCCAACCTACCAACCACTATGGAAAAGCTGACATTCACTCAGCGCGTCGAGCGCATGCGGGCCGCGGCGCAGGACTTGCGGCAGGCACTCGAGCTGCTCGCCCAGGCCGTCCCCGTCATCGAGGAAGAGGCCGCGGCCATGCAAGCGGCTGAGCAACGGTTCGCCGCGAAAAAGAAGACGCCGTGATTATTCGCTAGCTGAAAAATGTATGGGCATCGATATCTATGCCGAGTGGCGCAACATGACGCCGGAGGAAAGCAACGCGCAAATTACCGGTTTCGACGCCACTGCCGGCCGCGTCGGGTATTTGCGGGAGGCGTACCACGGCGAGCCGTATGCAACGCTCGTGCTGGTTCCCGAGGCATTCGAGACAGGCGAGGCACTCATCCCCGCTTCACTGTTGCGCCAGCGGCTCCCCGCGGCACTTGCAGCGGCCGAGCAGCGCGAAAAGACGGTCTACGGCGAAACCGACCCGCTTGAAATACAGCGGGATGCAAGCTCTCGGCTTCCGGTTGCAGCAGGAGGCCGAACTCGCACCCTGACCGAGGAAGTCCTGAAGTCCAGCGAGATCGAAGGGGAAATCCTCGACCGAGATCAGGTTCGTTCGTCAATTGCTGGCCGTCTGGGAATGGACGCCGGCGGCCTGCCGGCTGCCGATCGGAACGTGGAGGGCGTCGTCGACATGATGCTCGACGCTACGCAGAATTTTTCAGACCCACTCACGAAGGAACGCCTATTCGCGTGGCATGCGGCGCTGTTTCCGACCGGCCGCAGCGGCATACACAAAATCACTGTCGGCACGTGGCGAACCGACGAAAAAGGACCGATGCAAGTGACCTCCGGGGCTATCGGCCACGAGAAGGTCCACTACGAGGCACCTGCAGCCGCACTTCTTGAAGATGAAATGAAAGCGTTCCTCGATTGGTATAACGCCAAAGAGGATATTGACCCCGTCATCAAGGCGGCCTTGGCCCATCTGTGGTTCGTCACCATCCACCCGTTCGACGACGGCAACGGCCGCATCGCGCGAGCGATTACAGATATGTCGCTGGCACGGTCGGAAGGCAGCTCGCAGCGCTTTTACAGCATGTCCGCGCAAATCCGACTTGAGCGTAATGCGTACTACACCATTCTTGAACGCACCCAAAAGAGTGACCTCGACATCACACCTTGGCTGGCTTGGTTTAGCAGGTATTTGCCGTGTCTCTGCTGCGTAAAACTAGGCCTTTGTTTTGTTTGCTGGGCAATTTCTTGCGCGAGTCTCTAGTGACGAATTTCCCATATCCAAGTTTTGCCGCCGGAGACTCGGTTCGAAAGGACTGAGACCGGTTCGATCTGAATGGATGTGGAAAGGCCAAAGGTCGCCGTACAGTGAAAGGCGGCCGTCGGAAGCTCGCGCAAGCCTCTAAGCCGACCCCAAAGCATTCTCGGCTCGTCGGGAGTTTTCACGTAGCAGCGGGCGAGCCGGAAGCTCCCTGCGTTGGTGAAAGATACTTATCCCTCCAGGCCGTTACGTCGGCGATGTACTTTTCCTTCACTCGCAAGAGCGGCAGGCCGATATCAGCGAAATGCGAACTATAGATCACGCCGGCATGCGTCAGCGCCTTCGCCATCTCTTCCAACCATGCCTGCAAGTTCTCTTCGCCAACGAACGGACCGATCTCGCCGAGTGTATTCTTTGTCGTCATTCTGAATCCGCGATATGTCACATGCGTGGCGTGCGAGGAGATGAGGTCATAAATCTGCTTGCGCTTTCCTCCAGTGAAGCTGTCCCGCTTATCGAGCGCCGTTCGGATTGCTCCCGGGCCAAACTCCGCCATGAGTTGCTTCCTGTCGGCAACCTTCCAGACCGGTATTTTCTCCCGATAGGTTAGCAAGTAGTCGATCAGGAAGTACGTCTCCAAAATGTCCCTCAGATGCTGGAACGCATTCTGATAGTAGCCCGAGAGGGCTAGCTTGATCGAAGACGCAGCCGAGTTGAACAGGCGGATGCCTAGGAACTGAAGCGTGAGCTCATCATCGCTGTTGTGCGGGTGGTCATGCGTCAGGCCGTAGATCACATTCATCGCTTCGCGAACGATGTTGAAGTGATCTCGCAGCGCTTCGCGCCCGTCGATTAAAGCCAACTGCTGCACTCGCAGCCTTTCTTCTTCGGCGTGAAGACTTGCAAGATTGTCGCTCACTTCCATTATCCACATTGGCCCCGTCGCGAAGGCTCCGGTCGCTCCGCGGCCCCTTAGACAACCCTGATTTCCGTCAGTGAAAACATCGGATGGAACTCCGGAATTAACGACATGATCGTGCCATCCGGCTGAAGGAATTCATGGCACGCGCCCGGAACCATTTCGGGTGACAGCGGGATCAGCGCATGCGGATTATGTAGGACGACCATCCCCTCCACCCAGGTTTCCGAATAGCCGGGCTCGTGCACCTTGTGCTGGAACGGAATCGGCATCGGGTTTTCCGGATCCCGCTCGCCCCGAGCAATGCCGGTTCGTACCATCCGCACGCGCCTACTGCCGAACTCCGCGAGAAATCCCATTCGATTGAATTTTGGGAGTGTGCCCTGCGGATTCACGATGACAGCACTGACGTGCTCAGCATTTGACAGCTTAAAGAACCCGGATTTTTCCCGGTTTCTCTCCCATACATGTTCATCGATCCATTCAATCTTGCGCTGGCCATCAACGATCGAATGGCGGACGCCGAAGACGTATTCCGTCATCGCGGACGTGATCATTTGCATGGCTCGGGGGAATGAGAAGTCCTGCACCGCAAGAATGAAAGGCAACCCCTCCATCTCCGGCTCGTCCCAGTACGGATTCCTCTTCTCCAATTTCCTCCGAAGAACGCCCGCAAGCTTTATCGGAATGAAGTCCTCGATGAATCGTAAGAGCTCTGTTTTGTCATCCGGCGGTGTAATGTGACCGTCGTTCGGGGCATTGACCGACGTGGCCTCGATCCCTAGCGCGCCCGGCAATCCCGAGAATAGAAAGTCGGGCACCGCCCGGCTGCTCGCGGAGGCGTAGCCGAGCTCCGTAAACGTCGCGAATAGATACAGCTCCCAAATGCGTGCATCGAATGCTGCGGTCTGGAATTGCTCTACGAAGTTTCCATCGGCGTCCTCGTAAAAGCGCATCATCGCCTTAACGAGTTCGCGGGCGGGCGAATATCGCTCCTCGCGACTGAGAATTTTGAAAGTCGGATGCAACCGGTCCTCTGACGCGACCGAGAAAAAATCCATTGGCAGGCCCGGCGCATCGCCTTGATGATAGGCCTCATCAGGCAGATCGTATTGCTCTTTGACGGCCTCAAGAAGTTCCAGATACGCAGCATCGCGGTCAGGTAGAGAAGCATTCACTTCGATCGCACGAAAGCGCAGGCGCTCGTCGCGTCCGAGAATTACCCATCCGAAGTCGTGATCGATGCGATCATGCACTATCATACCAATGAGTCGTTCGTCGGGCGTCGCGTACCATTCAATTTCCTCGATATAAAGAACGATCTCTGGCTTTCGCGTATAACCGGCAAGCGCTTCGAAACGCCTGCGGGTGAGCAGCCTTAATTCGGTTACCCGCAGCAGATGCTTGACCTTCGCGATCATGCCGCGGATCTCCGGCGTGTCCTGCACCCGTGCCACGCGGCCGATTTGATTAAGCCCAAGCCCAACCAGCGTTGGAGTCGTTCGCCGACGACGGTGGTTGCACCGTATCGGGCTGCCAGTCTGTTCAATTCTGATTAGGTTTCCGCCCACGCCGCCCCCCCGATATCCGCTTTCATCACACCCCGCCGCATTTTCTCCCACGTCCTTGAGCGTTTCATTCGTGGGAATAGGGCGCCCGCCTTTTTGCGCCCGTGCTGTCATGTCTGAGACGGGTTAGCGGTAGATTTCCTGATGCTCAACTAAAGGCCTACCTCCGCGAGGGTGTTCCTCGACGATATCGCTTCCTTCGAACGAATAGATGCGTTGCTCGGAGAAATCCACCCGCACTTGCTCAAGCGAGTAGGGAACAATCGTGTTGTGTGTTCCGAACTCGGTTTCGATCAACCTGCAAATCTCGATCGGCTTGATGACGAATAACCCTCGCACAACGTAATTTCTAATGCCCCACTCATTGTGTCCGTCGCGGTTGAAAAGCGTCCCCTCAACGTCTTGTATTGACAGATCGCGCTCATCGAACTGCCGATCCCCCTTACCCGACCAGAGCGAGCCTCCGTCTCCCCGTGTCGCAGTTGCGAGCGACTGTTCGGTCCTCAGATCAAGGATCACTCCGACAGTACCATAGGCGTTTCGTTCGCCTGTTCCGGTGAAGATATCTCCCGGCATCACGACAGAGCATGGAACGCCGCTCATCGCCCCACCCGCGATTACCGTACGGAGATCAGCGGGGTAGCGAATAGGCGTATCGCTTGCCCCAGGAGCGCCGGAAAAATGGACGATAAGACCCTTGCGCCTCCGCAACACTTCGTGGACCTCAACAATGCCCGGCTTATTGAAAATCCGGCTCATCGTGATCACGGCCCCCGTCCCATGACAGCTTGTCGGGCGGCAGTCATTTGACACCCTCTGGCAGCACTTCCTTGTCGAGGAGGCCCACCTCGACAAAACTATACTTAATCGGGAACGAGCGGAAGCTGTTGTAAATCCATTTCGTTAGCATCTCTGCGCTGATGCCGATCTCATGCAACAGGAGGCAGTGGTACAGCGTCGATAGCGCCCGGCTCTTCTTGTCCAGCTCCAGGATAAAATCAGAGTAGACGCCACCGTGGCGCTGCGCGCCGAAGTGCGAAATATCGTTCCGCGCCTTCGCGCAAGCATGCGCGAACGACCGCAGCCGCGCTGGATCGAGCCTGATCGGAAGGTCTTTGAACGCATAAAAAATCCGGTCCTCCAATGACGGTTCCTGCGCATGTTTCAGACGCCAGCGAACCAACTTTTTGTCTTCCGTATCGCTGACTTCGCCAACAATTCTCTGGATTCTCTCCTTCATTGCATCTGGGTCCGTTGGGTATTTTGTCCGGTGAAATGCTTCGATACCCCATATAAGATTGACGAAGCGGTGCTCCGTATAGAGCGACAGTCCACGTCGCGTTCCCAGATACAGATAAAATCCTGGACCGAACTCCTCCCGCTTCTTCTTCCAATTGGACCAAATCGCACCGAAGGTGTCGCGGATGTGAGGAAAATACGTCAGGCATTCGTGCCGCCCGGGCGGCTCCGCGGTCTCGTCGCTTTTGAATCGGGAAAAATACCAGCGCGCTTTCGTCTTGCCGTCGAGCGTGACGGTCGGCCACGTCAGTCGATACTCTGTATCGACAAGCAATATGAGGAGGTCCTCCAGAAACCTGAAGCGATCCCGCAGCTGCTCAAGCGTCTCCTTGTTGGCCAGCGAATAGCTTAGCGATGCCTCCTCCTTCATCGCAATCTCATCGGCTTGAACAACGACGGGGATGCTTCCTTTCACGTCGAACTCGAACGAAAGCGTTCCGTCATCCAATTGGTAAACGGCAGGCTCCGGCCTTTGATACTCGGCGGAGATGTGATCATCCGTTGTCGACACTTTGATCGATCGGAACCAAAACCATGCGTCGAAGTCGGACAGATTGACTTCCAAGCTACCGAACGTCAGTGGCCATTGCGCCTCGGGCAGCGACGAGTCGCCAACGAGGCAGTCGGTTACCACGAACCGCTGGTACGACATGCTGGCGGTCCGCACCTGCCCACCGCTACCGATAACCCCGATCAATAAAACTCGGCTACTGGATGTCTTGAGGACGCCGCAAATGTTTTTCTTGAAAGTCACCCCTTGACCGGTAAGCACGCCAAATGGGCCATGCTCGTTGGGGAAGTAGCCATCCAGCTCAAGGGTAATGCGCCCATCCACATCGATGGTCAGAAGTCCGGTTATCGACGAATCCGGCGCAAACTTTCCGTCAGGTATCGGCTCGTCGCTCCACCAGAACAGGCCGCGTTCTTCTAAGACAGTCATCGCAATACCTCGGCATCAGATCTCCGCCCTACTACCCCCACGCTCGCCCGTGCTCGCCGAGAGCGCATGCCATAATTCCCATGCGAAGTCGTTAATTCTGGCAGGAATACTGGCAGCGAGTTTTTCGCTTTTCACTCCGCACCCGCAGCTCGCGTACCACGTTCCCGCCGTCCCGGTCACGCAGACCCTACCCCCGGGCTCTTCTCGTCCTCCTCGTCATCCCTTTTGAAACCAACAATCAACTCGGTCCCAAACTCTCGTAAAAACTGAGTCAGAGCCGCTGGCGCGTCCGTGAACTGATTGCCGTACATGACCGCCGCAGGTCCGAGCCTAACCTAACCACCATTTCCTCCGCCCACGCCATGAGGTTCCGCTTCTCCACGAAGGGGCCGAGTTCCGCGAATTGCTCCCGCGTTGTCAGAGCAAAGCCGCGATAGGTTGCATGAGATGCCAGCTCTGAAAGCTTGTTATACTCCCTCTCTCTTCGCTTCCTCGTGTCTCCGTCACGCTCATCAAGCGCAATGCGTATCTTTACCGGATCGAACCGCTTCCGCCGCAATGCTCTATCCGCCGTCCGCCACACGGGAATCTCGGTCGGGGAGGTGCGGAAATAATCCAACAGGAAGCCCGTCTCCAGAATATCTCGCGCTTGGTGGAACGCTGTCTGATAATACCCTGAAAGCGCCAGTTTCACTCCAGACGCCGCAGCATTGAACAGCCGTATTCCAAGCATCTGCATCGTGCGTTCATCGGCGCTTCGCGCGGCATGATCGATCGTGTACCCAAAGATCAGCGCCATCGCTTTCTCTATGATCCGAAATCGCCCTCGCAATTCCTCATCGCCAGCCACAAGCGCCATGCTTTCAGCGCGCAACTTTTCTTCATGCTCATGTGTGATTTCTAAGTTCTCGAACTTCTCTTCTTCCATCGACGATTCCCATCTCGAACGCGGCCGGCGGCCTCGCGCTCGCTCGAATAAGCACCCTATCAAACACACTGAAAACAATCCCGACTCTACCCCTGGATCATAAAGGAGGGGAGTGAGCTGAACACATCGTCGCGCAGGCGCTACAAATGTAATCAATGAGTGCTCCGCTCAACCATCGCCATCATGCTTGACTCGTTGCGTTTTGTCCGCGCAAGAACGTCACTGCGCGTTTCAATACCGCGAGCAAATCGACGCTCGGCTCGTTCGCGAGTGTAACCCCGCCATGGGCATCGCTAACACGAGATAGGCCCGCGATTGCCACCCCCGCTCTGCCGGGAGGGCGAGAAATTACCTCGGCCGCACGAACCTTCGCTGTTCCATGAGATACGACGTGTTTGAAAGCATGCGCGATTTGATCGATGCGACGGAAGTCGGGCGATTCAGTTCCGAACCTGTTCTTTAGATTTGCGGCTCGACCTTTGCGCGGCGTACGCCTAAGTCCATCGTACGCGAGATAGTCCACCGAATGGAATGTGGCTACGCACGCAAGAAACGCGTGGCGGACCGAGGTCGGGTGCTCCTCGAAATCTTTGATCGTCGGCTCAACAATCTCATCAAGGTACCGCACCAAGTGTTCCATGACTTGCTCCGATCATGAAAATCTCTACCGCCGCTCAGTAGCCCCGCCAGCGCCGGGTACGCGGTAGAAGGCGCTTATCGTAATTCGATCCAGCTTCACACCAATAAGTGCTCTGAAATATCACCTTGACATCACATCAGCTTTGTGCGCTTTTTGAGGGTGCAAGCTTGAAATGGGTTCAATGACCCGTTCTCCTACCGCGCGCGGACGTGATCGGCGGGCGCTATGGCGCCGAGGGTTTCAGCGTAGTGACAGCCGAAGGAGCCTGGAGATGACGCGTCTTAAAATAGCTGCCACCGCACTCTTATTAGCCGCCGGATTCGGATCGGCCGCGGCGCAGACCAACAAGCCTGCCGAAATCGGCTTCGGTATATTCACCTTCACCTCCGGTCCTGCAGCAGCCTACGGAATGCCCGGACGCAATGCCGCCGAACTCGTCATCAAACAGATCAATGCGTCTGGCGGTATCGGCGGGGTGCCGGTCAAACCGATCTATGTCGATGAAGGGCAGGGAAGCGCTGGCGTGATCGCTGAATTTCGCAGGCTGGCTTCTGATAGCACCAATGAGGTCATGATCGCCGCTCTCTCTAGTGCCAATTGTCTGGCGCTCGCGCCGGTGGCTGAGCAGCTGCAGATGCCGACCTTCATGTGGAACTGTGACACGCACCAGCTTTTTCTGAAGGACAGGTACAAATACGTCTATCGAACCAACAGCAGTACGGTTCCGGAATTTATCGCTGATGTACTCTACCTCCTCTCGGTTAAGCCGGATTTCAAGAAGGTCGCAATCATCGACCCGGACTATGCTTTCGGTCGTGACGCCGGGGTGATCTTCAAAGAGACCTTGAAGGCGCTGAAACCGGATGCCGAGATTGTGGTGGAGCTGTATCCCAAACTTGGCTCCCCGAGCTACAACACGGAGATTTCGCGGCTGGTATCGGCGGAGCCCGAGGTGATCTTCTCCAACTTCTGGGGCGCGGACCTGGAGAATTTCGTTCGCCAAGCCGCGCCGCGCGAGCTTTTCACGCGCAGTACGGTGATTTTGGCGCTGGGCGAGTCCGCGCTGCAACACGTCGGCACGGTGCTGCCGGATGGCGTGATCGTCGGCGTGATAGGCGACGGTTACTGGTTGACGCCAGACGCACGGCGAAAGCCGCAGACTAAAGCGTTTGTCGAGAGCTACAGGCAGAGCTTCAACGAGTACCCCGTTTTCCCGTCGTTCAAGATGGCTAATACTCTCTATGCGGTAAAGGCCGTTTACGAGAAGGCCATTGCGACAAACAAGGGCCGATGGCCGACGCGGGACGATCTTGTTGCCGCTGCAAAAGACCTGAAGGTCGATACGCTCACCGGAACGCTGGTACTTCGCGAAGATAATGACGGCCTCGTCGATCAGATCGTCGGCGTAACGAAGAAGGATCCCGCTTATCCGTTCCCGGTCATGGGCGAGATGGTGCGATACCCCGCGACCATGGTAACGCCGCCGGTCGGCGCCGACCCGATTGCATGGATCAAGGATCTTAAACCCGCAATCATGGCGTCCGTCCCAAAACCGGGCTCATACAAATAGGGCGATGATTGCGAACTACCTACCGCTCATTGTTGATGGTCTGGCGGATGCGGCGCTGATCTTCTTCGTCGCGGTCGGGCTCACGCTCGTCTTCAGCGTCGTGAGAATTCTCAACGTCGCGCACGGCAGCTTCTACGCGTTCGGCGCCTATCTCAGCGTTGTCATTGGCACAATATTGGCGGGTCGCGGCTGGCCTTTATTGAGCCTCACCACCCTGGTGATCAGCCCCTTACTGGTAGCACTGGCATTCGGTCCGTTGATCGAGCGTACCTTGCTGCGCTGGACCTATGGCCGGCCGGAGGCGCTGCAAATCCTGGTGACATTCGGGCTTTTTCTCATATTGGAAGATCTGCAGAAGGTGGTTTTCGGTGTGCAGCCATATTCGCAGGATCTTCCCATGCAACTGCTCGGGACCAGCCACATCGGCGGCATCGTGTATCTGAACTATCAGCTGCTGCTGATCGTGCTCGCGCTCGCGGTGGGCGTCAGCCTGCGCGTGCTGTTGAAGAAGAGCCGTATCGGCAAGTTGATTATTGCGGTCGTCGCCGACGAGGAGCTGGCGCGCACCGTCGGCATTGATGCGCCACGGGTGTTCATGCTGGCGTTCTCGGTCGGCGTGTTCTTGGCGGCGCTCGGCGGCGCGCTTGCCTCGCCGACGATCGGCGTCGCGCCCGGGCTCGGTGCCGAGATCATTGTGCTAGCTTTTGCCGTCGCCGCCATCGGCGGCCTCGGCCAGATCGAAGGCGCCGCCCTGGCGTCGATCCTGATCGGGTTCACGCGCGTTGCGGCAATCTATTACGCGCCCGAGTTCCAGCCGGTCGTGCCGTATCTTGTCATGCTCCTGGTGCTAATCGTGCGTCCCTACGGGCTATTTGGCTCGATCGGATTGAGGCGGATTTGACGTGGCCATTCGGTCCATCCTGATCTTGGCCGTCGTCGCCGCACTGTTACCGATCGCGGTACCGTGGCTGGGTTTTGTTTTCACGCTCGCGGTCGGCACCGGACTTGCCGCGCTTGGCGTTGCCATGCTGTTGCGCGGCGGCCTGATTTCGATTGGACACGCGCTTTATTTTGCGGTCGGGGCCTATACGGTCGCCTTTCTGATGCGCGATGCGGGCATCGACGATCTGCTGGTGCTGTTTGCCGGCGCCACGATCATCACAGCGGTAGTCGGGTTTCTCGTCGGCGCATTTATGGTGCGCTATCGCGCCATCTTCTTCGCCATGCTCAACCTCGCTATCTCCATGGTGTTCTTTACGCTGCTGTCGAAGCTCTATTACGTCACCGGCGGAACCGACGGGCTGGCCGTGGCGACGCCGACCGTGCTGGGCATGCAGCTCAGCCGCGGCGCATTCGATGTCGTTATGCTAAACGCCGCGCTGATCCTGATGGTGGCGGCGGCGCTCCTGATCGATCGCTACCTAAAAAGCCCTCTGGGCGAGGCACTCGGCGCCATCCATACCAACGAAGTACGGCTCGAATATCTCGGCGTCTCGGCCCGTGGCGTCATTTGGGCGGCCTATACGGCTTCGGCCGGCCTCGCCGGGCTCGGCGGTGCGATCACGGCAGTGGCGATCGGCCACGTCGTACCGGAATTGTCCTATTGGACGGTATCGGGCCAATTGGTCCTGGTCGCCGTATTGGGCGGCATCGGTGGCGTTCCAGGCGCATTCATCGGTGCGTTTTTCCTGGAGCTGGTGCGGACTTTGGCCGTCGGCATCGCGGGGGAGGTGTGGAACGCAATTATCGGCATCTCGCTGCTGATCGTGATCTTCTTCCTGCCGGAGGGGCTCTACGGACTGATCCAGCGACTGGAGCGGCGCAGGACAAATCCAAAATGAACCCGATCCTCGCAGTCCGCGATTTGCGGATCACCTTCGGCGGCGTCGTGGCCGCGAACGGGATCGAACTCGACATTTATCCCCACGAACTCGTCGCGGTCATCGGTCCGAACGGGTCGGGTAAGACGACATTTCTCAATCTCTGCACCGGCTATATCCACCCGGCGTCCGGTAGCGTCACTTTCGAAGGCAAGCCGATCACCGAGTTGCCGCCGCGCACTATCACGCGGCGTGGAATTGCCCGTGCGTTCCAGATTCCGCAATTGTTCGCCGGTCATTCGGTGCTTGAATGCGTCATGCTGGCGGTGGCGGCTCGGCATGGGATCTGGGACGCTTGGCGTCCGCTTGCCCGGCGCGGTTATCGTCACGAAGCGCATGAGATCCTCGATCTGCTGACCCTCGGCGAGGTTGCGGATCGGCTGACCGCGATCCTGCCGGAAGGCTTGCGCAAGCTCGCCGACATCGCCATCGCCATGGCGCTTAAACCGCGCTTGCTGCTGCTCGACGAGCCGACCAGCGGCGTCAGCACCGCCGAGAAGATCCCGCTGATGGATACCATCGTTGGGGTGCTGCGCGCCGAGAAGATTACCGCGCTTTTCGTCGAGCACGACATGGACGTCGTCGAACGCTATGCCGACCGCGTGCTGGTATGGGATTCCGGACGGGTCGCGGCTGCAGGTCGGCCACACGAGGTCCTGCACAGCGCCGACGTGCTCGAACGTATCATCGGAGTCGGCTGATGCTTCGATTGGAGCAGGTCCGCGCCGGCATCGAGCAGCACCTCGTGCTCCGCAATGTCAGTTTCACGATCATACCATCTCGCACGACCGTGTTGATCGGGCGCAACGGCGCCGGCAAGACCACGACCTTGCGCAGCATCATGGGGCTGTTGTCGCTCGACGGCGGACGCATTCTGCTCGACGATCTGGACTTGGCCAGCGTACCTTCGTTTCACCGCGCCGGTCTCGGAATCGGTTATGCGCCGGAGGACCGGCGTTTGATCGTCGACTTCTCGGTCGAGGAAAACCTCGTGCTGCCCGCCATTGCGCTGCGTTTATCGGCCGACGAGCGCCGCCGCCGGCTGGCGGAAGTCTACGCGCTGCTGCCGGAATTAGCGGAGTTGCGCGAACGCCCTGCAGGCGTGCTGTCCGGAGGTCAAGGCAAAATGGTTGCGCTTGGACGCGCGCTCGTCGTGGGCACACGTTACGTCCTGCTTGACGAGCCGTTCCAGGGGCTCGCGCCCGCTCTGGCCCTGTCATACGCGGACGCGCTGGCGCGGCTCCGCCGCAACAGGCCCGATCTCGGCCTGCTGATCACCGAATCGACGCCGAAGCTGCTCGACAAGATCGTCGACAGCGCATTGACGATCGAACGCGGCGAAGTGAGCTGACAACTCAGCTCGCCGCCGCGTCAGCGCATCGCGCCCAGCCTATTTTCGTTTCGCCTGCAGCGACATCACGCTGCCTAATTCTTTCGGCGGTGGCAGGTCCTTGTGGGTTTCCCAGACCTCACCCAGCAGCCGTTGCGATTCTTCTGGCATGGGTTCGACCTTTCTGGTCGTGAGATCGACATGCAAAGCGAGCTGTTCGAGTGTCGCCATCTGCACATTTTTCTCGAGATGCCACATGCGGTGAAAGTAGTGGATGCGCTTCGCGTCGAATCCGAGCAGCTGGGTCGTAACCAACACTTCTTCGTTAACGCTCAATTCGCGCTGATAGGTGATGTGGGTTTCGACCGCAAACGTGGATTTCCCGGTCTTCTGGCGATACGGCTTGCCAAGCCCGATGAGTGGATAAAAGGCATCGGTGCCGTGATCGAAAATCAGAACGAAATACGCGACGTTCATGTGGCCATTGTAATCCAGCCATTCCGGTAGTACGCGTTCCCGCCATCGTGAAATCGGAGCTTCGAACGTCATTTTAATTTCCCTTTTTACGCTGCTGTTGGAAGGGGATATTGCGCTAGTCGCGGCTACTGCACGCCGTGGGCTTTGACGTCTGGCTCGGGCGGCAACTGACGCAGCTTAAAGCGCTGGATTTTTCCAGTTATGGTTTTGGGAATCTCGCGCACGAAGGAGAACCAGCGCGGATACTTGAAGCCCGCCAGATGCAACTTGCAATACTGCTGCAGCTCGCGTGCGGTGGCATCGTTCTCATCGGCGGGATTGACCAGGACGATATATGCGGCCGGTTTGACGAGACCTTTGTCGTCAAGGCGACCGATGACCGCCGCTTCGCGCACCTTGGGATGGGCCAGCAGCCGCGATTCGATCTCGATCGGTGAGCACCACATGCCGCCCACCTTCAACATATCGTCGCCGCGTCCGGCGTTGACGTAATAGCCATCCGGGTCGACGTAATACATGTCGCCAGTGTTCAGCCATTCACCGACCATCGTGGTGCCGGTCTTCTCGGGGTTGTTCCAATAACAAAGCGCGTTCGATTCCCCCTTCACCCACAGCGTTCCGACTTCGCCAGGCGGCAAAGTTTGCCCGTCCTCGCCGACAATTTTTACCGAATACCCGGGCACCGGCTTGCCGGAGGTTCCCGATCTGATGTCATCGATCCGGTTTGACACGAAGATATGCAAAACCTCCGTGGAGCCGATGCCATCCAGGATCGGCACGCCGGTGAGTTCGTGCCAACGTTGGAAAATCGGCGCCGGCAGTGCCTCGCCGGCAGACAGGCAGCGCCGCAATGATTTGAGGTTGCGCGGTTTTATCTCGAGCGCCTGGACCATTTGGCCATAGAGGGTAGGCACGCCGAAAAATGCGGTCGCCGCGGAGCGCTCGAGGTAATCGAGCGCAAGTTCGGCGGTGCTGCGCTCCGGCTGCACGATGATCGAAGCGCCGACCCATATCGGAAACGTCATGCCGCCGCCGAAACCGAACGAGAAGAACAGTTTGCTGGCGCAGAACACGACATCGTCGGCGGTCAGCCCGGCGATTTTTCGGCCATAGCGCTCGCTCGTGACCACCATGTCGCGGTGACGGTGCACTACGCCTTTTGGAGTTCCGGTTGAGCCTGACGAGTACAACCAGAAGCATTCAGAGGTCGCCGTAGCGGGATGCGGCGCCAGCTCGGGGGATGCGGTTGCCATGCGCTCGGCCAGCGAACCGGGACCATCGATCGGAAGCACCATGCGCAATTGCGCGGACGCGCCAGCGACCCCGACGGCTTCCGCAGCCAGGGCCGAAGAATAGACGAATGCCGAGCACGCGGCGTCGCTCGCCAGAAACCGGTACTCGGCGGTTTTGAGAAAAGTGCTGGCTGCGATCGGAATGATTCCGGCTTTGATGGCGCCCCAGAACACATAGAAAAAAATCGGCTCGTCGAGCGCCGCCATGATCAGACGCTCGCCGGGAGCGATCCCGAGACTGAGCAGCGCATTGCCGGCACGGCCGACATTCTCCGCCAGTTGCACATAGCTCACCGCGCTACCCTGATGACGCAACGCAATCCGCTGTCCACGGCCCTCGTCGAGGTGTCGGTCGATGAACGTGACGGCGACGTTGAAGTTTGCGGAGAAGTGAAGCGCGTTCGGCACGACGCTCTCATCGATAGCGACCCTGTGGTCCCGCTCGGCAATCCTGGCCATGCGCGCTTCCTTATTGCGACGTGAAAGCAAGTGGCGGTTTCGCCGTATCCGCACTGGAGTTCGCAGTTGACTTCGCCCGGAATGTAGCAGATATAAGAAATATCACAATAGTATTACACGTCGCAAATGGTCATGGAAGTTAGCTCGTTCTCGCCTTCGAAAACCGGACCGGAACGCCGTTGGCTTGGCCTCTCCGTTGAACGGATCGAGGATGCGACGCTGTTGGTCGGCCGCGGGCAATATACCGACGATCTGCCGGTTCGGGCCGGAACGCTGCATGCAGCGGTGCTACGCTCGCCCCATGCCCATGCGGAAATCCTGACGATCGACGCTGCCAGGGCGAAAGCCCGACCGGGCGTGGTGGCGGTGCTGACCGGGCGAGAAATCAAGCAAGACTCCGATCCCTTTCTGATTGTGCTGCGCCAGCCTATGGATCAGTGGTCGCTGGCGATCGACCGGGTGCGGTTCGTCGGCGAGGCGGTCGCGCTGGTGGTGGCCGAGGACCGCTATGTTGCCGAGGATGCGCTGGACGATATCGCGGTCGAATATCGCAAGCTTGCCGCAGTTGTCGACCCGCTAGCAGCGCTGGAGAAGGACGCGCCGCTGGTGCATCCCGCGGTCGGATCGAACGTTCCGTCTGACCGACATTTCACCTATGGAAATCCGGACGCGAAATTTGCCGAAGCCGACCGCGTGGTGTCGCTCACCATCGACTACCCGCGCAATTCGCAGACGCCGCTCGAGGGATATGTCGTGGTTGCTGACTATCAGCCGGGCGAGGGCGTCTACGACGTTCTCTGCAATTTTCAGGGTCCATTCACGGTTCACCCGGTGATGTCGAAGGCGCTGCGTTGCCAAGGCGCGCAGCTGCGAATCCGAACGCCCGCCTATTCCGGCGGCGGCTTTGGCGTCAAGCAGGCGATCTTTCCTTACGTCGTCCTGATGTGTATCGCATCGAAGCGCACCGGTCGGCCGGTCAAATGGGTGGAGGATCGTTTCGAGCATCTCACCGCTGCGATCGCTGCGCCGAACCGAGTGATTCGTGCCCAGGCTGCCGTGAAGAACGACGGCATCGTGACCGCGTTTCGATTCGAGCAGATCGACGACTACGGCGCTTATCTGCGCCCGCCGATGCCGGGACCGCTCTATCGTCAGCACGGCATCATGACCGGCGCGTATGCCGTGAAGGATATGAGCATCACCAATAAGCTGGTGATGACCAACAAGACTCCCTCCGGAATGGTGCGTGGCTTTGGCGGTCCGCAAATCTATTTTGGCCTGGAACGGTTGATGCACCGCGTCGCCGTCGAGCTGGGACTCGATCCGCTCGATGTGATCCGGAAGAACCTCATTCCGGCAGGCTCATTCCCGTATCGGGCGCCGGCTGGCGCGTTGATCGATTCCGGCGATTACCAAACGGCGCTTGCCATGGCCGAGCGCGACGGCGGATTGGCGGAACTGCGCCGCCGCCGCGACCAGGCGCGGGCCGAAGGCCGGCTCTACGGCATTGGATTTGCCGCCGTGGTCGAGCCAGCTCAGTCGAACATGGGCTACCTCAGCACCATCGTTCCGGTTGAAGAGCGTCGCAAGGCCGGCCCCAAGGGCGGCAACGTGGCCTATGCGACCGTGCACGTTGATTGCCTTGGCGCGGTCAGTGTCACCGCCGACAGTCTGCCGCAAGGGCAGGGCCACGCCACTATTCTCGCGCAAATCGTCGCCGAACAGCTTGGCCTCGACCCGCACGATATCCGCTGCAATATGGAGCGGGACACCCAGCGCGATCCGTGGTCGATCGCGACCGGCAATTATTCGAGCCGCTTCTCTTCGTCGACGGTGGTCGCCACCCAGCAAGCCGCGACCAAAGTCCGGAGCAAGCTGGCGCAGATCGCCAGCACGACGCTTAATGTATCGGCCGATCAGGTCGCGTTCGGCAACGGCAAGGCGTTTGCCAGAGACAATCCCGACAACAATATCCGCTTCTCTCGGCTGGCGGGAACGGCGCACTGGTCGCCGAGCGAATTGCCGATGGGCATGGCGCCCGGCATTTCCGAAACGGCCTCTTACTCCGCGCCGCAGCTCGAGCCGCCCAACGATGCCGATCAGATCAATACCTCGCTGACCTACGGATTCGTCTTCGACTTCTGCGGGGTCGAGATCGATCGCGACACTGGCGCCGTACGCATCGACAAGTACGTCACGTTGCACGACGCCGGGAAGCTGCTCAATCCGTTGCTCGCCGAAGGTCAGGTGCTGGGCTCGTTTGCGTGGGGCGTCGGCTGTGCGCTGCTCGAGCAATTCGTCTACAGCCCCGACGGCAGCTTCATGTCGGGAACGTTCGCCGATTATCTGTGTCCGACGGCCTGCGAAATCCCGCGACCGGTCATCCTGCACATGGAGAGCCCGTCGCCGTTCAATCCTCTTGGCGCCAAGGGCATCGCCGAAGGCAATTGCATGAGTACGCCGGTCTGCGTTGCCAATGCGGTGGCCGACGCACTCGGCGTGAAGGACGTCAAGCTGCCGCTCACGCCGGCGCGGGTCAAAGAACTGGTTGGGCTGACCGAACGGCCGCCGCGTGCCAGGGGAGCGGCGCTTGCCGCCGCTGTGGAGCAACCCCGTACCGGCGCCAAGGCGCTCACCGGCACCGGTTCGCTGACGGTCGCGGTGGAACACGACCGCGTCTGGCGCGCGCTGCTCGATCCGGCCGTGCTCGCGCGCACCATTCCCGGCTGTCACCACCTCGACGAAGTCGGGCCGCATGACTACCGCGCCGAGGTTTCGCTCGGCGTCGGCGTCATCAAAGGCCGCTTCAGCGCGCGCGTCGCCTTATCCAATCTCGATCCGCCGCGCAGCGCCCAGTTGTCGGGCTCGCTCAGCGGCCCGCTTGGGGTTTCGGTCGGCAGCGGCCAGGTGCGGCTCAGTCCGGCCCGCGTAGGGACGAAGATCGATTACGACTACAGCGTCGAAATCAGCGGCACCGTCGCGGCAGTTGGCGGGCGAATGCTCGACGGCGCGAGCAAGGTCCTGATCAAACAGTTCTTCCAGCGGCTGGTCGCGGAAATGCAAGGCGGGCCGGCGCCGCTGCCGTGGTGGCGCCGCCTGCTGCGGGCGCTTGGATTCTGACGACATGAAGCCCAAACCATTCAGCTACCTTCGGCCGGACGATCTGCAGGAGGCGCTGCAGGCCCTGCACCGGCTGCGCGACGATGCGCGCATCATGGCCGGCGGATTGTCGCTGGTGCCGATGATGAATTTTCGTCTGCTCGAAACGAAGTATCTGATCGACATATCCGGCTTGGCGCCGCTGGCCTATATCCGCGAAATTTCCGCCGAGATCGAAATCGGTGCCGCCGAAACCCAGGCCAATGTCCTGGCCTGGCCGAACCTGGCCGAATGCTTGCCATTGCTGAGCTTGGCGATGCCGCATATCGGCCATTTCCAGACCCGCAGCCGCGGCACGTTATGCGGCAGCATCGCGCATTCGGATCCGAGTTCGGAACTGCCGCTCTGCTTGGCAACGCTTGGCGGCAGCGTGGTGCTGCAATCGGCGCGGAGAACCCGCGTCCTTGCCGCGGAAGAATTTCAGATCGGCATGCTGACGACCGCGCGGCAGCCGGACGAAATGGTGACCGCGGTACGATTCCCGGTGCGCAAGCCGGGCGCCGGTTACGCGTTCGCGGAGATGGCGCAACGCCACGGCGATTTCGCCATCTGCGCGGTCGCCGCGGTGGTGTCCGGAACCGCGGTGCGGCTCGGCGTCGGCGGCGTGGCGGAAAAGTCGACCGTGCGCGATTGGCCGGCGCTCGGTGACGACGAGATCGACGACGCGCTCAACGATTTTGCCTGGGAGCTTGGTGGCAGCGACGACATTCACGCCAGCGCCGGTTACCGCCGCAACCTTGTGCGCCAGCTTGGCCGCCGCGTCATCGAGGAGGCAAGAAAATGCTCGAACTGAAAGCCGGCGAGCGGCATCGGATCACGTTCACCCTGGACGGCGCCGAAGTGCGCGGCTTCGCCGAGCCGCGCATGCTGCTCAGCGATTTTCTGCGGCATGAACTGGGCCGCACCGAGGTGCACGTCGCCTGCGAGCAGGGCGTTTGCGGCGCGTGCACGGTACTGCTCGACGGCAAGCCGGCGCGCAGCTGCCTCACCTTCGCCGTGCAAGCCGGCGGCCGGCGCGTCGAGACGGTCCGCAGTCTGTCGCCAGCCGACGGGAGCCTCAACGACCTGCAGGAATCGTTCCGCCATCATCACGGGCTGCAATGCGGCTATTGCACGCCGGGCATCCTGGTCTCATCCGAGGCGTTCCTGCAGGACAATGCGAAGCCCTCCGAGCAGGAGGTGCGCGAAATGCTGAGCGGGCACCTCTGCCGCTGCACCGGCTATGCCGGTATGGTCGATGCTATCCTGGAGACGGCGAAGAAGCGCGCCGTGACGACGTCGTGAGCGGGCGCGCCTGCTCGGTAACCTGCTGGATTTCAACGGGTAATGCTCTGAGCCAGTGAAATATCACCTTGACTTCAATAACCAATTGGGATGTGATTGGATGTCAGATCGGCCGGTGCATTTTATGGTCGTTTCAGCAAATGACTGGGGCCGGGTGAGGCGCTTGACGGCCGGTCGCCCTTTTCGGCGCGCGATAACGAGCCCGTCCATGCGTGGTGCGGTCATGCCCGGCAGGTCGCGATCACGAATGGCGCAGCCTTTAAGTCGAGTGGCTTGCGCGCGCCGCAAATGACTTGGTTGGCATGAGGCTCGTCATGCCATCGACCTCCGTGTCTGACGGGCTGCGCGCTTAAAAATGAGAAGAAGATTCCATGTCCGTTGAGACCCTGATATTCCGCATGCACGGCCCCGAAGGCGGCGAAACTCGTCCGATCGCGCTGCGAACCGCCGTCGTTGCCGGCTGGACCGGACGCGATCCGGTTGCGCTCGAGAAGCACATTGCCGAGCTGGTAGCGCTGGGTGTTGCCCGTCCGGCGACCACGCCGATTTACTATCGCGTTTCCGCTTCGCGTTTGACCACGGCAAATCAGATCGAGGCAGTCGGGGAAAATTCGAGCGGCGAGGTCGAAGTGGTGCTGATCACCGACGCCGGCAAAATTTGGGTCGGCGTCGGCTCCGATCACACCGACCGCAAGGTCGAGACCTACAACGTCACCATATCTAAGCAGATGTGCGACAAGCCGATCGCTCCCGAGCTGTGGCCATTCGAGGAGGTGAGCGATCATTGGGATACGTTGATGCTGCGCTCATGGATCGAGGAGGGCGGCGAACGGCGCCTCTATCAGGAAGGCGCCGTGGCGGCGATGCTTGTTCCGCACAAGATCGTTTCCGGCTTTGAACCGAGCGGTGAATTGACCGACGGCACCGCCATGTTTTGCGGCACGCTAGCCGCCCGCGGCGGCATTCGCCCGTCCAGCCGGTTTTCGTTCGAATTGACGGATCCGGTACGAAACAGGTCTATTGCCCACGGCTACGACATCGTTACGCTTCCGAACGTCGGATAGTGGAGGTGCCATGAGCAAAGCAGCCACGCACTTGTTCGCGGCGAGCGCCAAGCGAGTGCCGTTCGCGGCGTACCCGGCGAAATCCCTGCTCGATCGGGCCTACAATGAAATCAAGTTTCGCATTATCACCTGTCGCTATCGTCCCGGCGAGGTTCTAAGCGAGGCGGCGATCTCCGTGGAATTGAAGATCGGGCGCACGCCCGTGCATCAGGCGATCCATCATCTGGTGATGGACGGCCTGGTATCCATCATGCCGCGCAAGGGCGTGATGGTACGGCCGGTCAGCATCGACGAAGCGATGGAGATCATCGGTGTGCGGCTGGTGACCGAATGCTATTGCGCGCGTCTTGCCGCCGATCGCGCTGACGATACTGAGCTGCAGAAGCTTCAGGAAACCGTCGAATCGTCAGAGAAAAGCATGGAAAAGCGCAATGTTGAGCAGATGATGCTGTTCGACCGGGAGTTTCATGACGCGCTGGCGCGCGCGGCAAAGAACTCGGTTCTCGCGGACGTGCTGCGAAACCTGCACGAACGCTCGCTGCGCTTCTGGTTCATTTCGCTGCGCGCCACGGATCATCATCGCGACGTGCTTGCGCAGCATCGCGCCATCGTCAAGGCGCTGCAGAGTCGGCAGCCGGACGCCGCGGAAGCGGCGATGCGGGATCATATCCTGGCTTTCCAACGCAACGTGACACGGCAAGTTTGAGTGCAGGTATCGTTACTGGGATCATCACCGATGAAAAATCCGAAGCTCCACGACGAATTCAAGGCCGTCGATATGACGAGCGGCTGGGAAACTCCGGCAGGCTATCCGCAAGGCATCCAGCAGAAAATTCTGGCCGGATCGCTTGATGAACGCAGCGGCACCGGAAACCGGTCTCGATTCCTGCGCTTCGCGCCCGGCGTGTACACGACGAAACCGTTTGTCCACGACTACTGGGAGGAAGTGCTGTTGATCTCCGGCGACCTGATCGTTGGCAACGATGAGAACGGCAATGGCGGCGGATCGTTCGCGCCAATGACGTTCGCATGTCGGCCGCCGGGCGTCGCGCACGGTCCGTTCAAATCCATCAATGGCTGTCTGCTGTTCGAACTCCATTATTACGTTTGATAATTGCAGGTCGGGCTTCTGACTCCGACGCAAGCTGGGCATAAACGAGATGATTGAGACTTTCCGCGCCGCCATGGATTCCGGCGTCACCACCAGCAGGTCTCTGGTGGAGAACTGTCTTGAACGGGCGATGGCAGCATCCGGCGAGGGCTCACGCACGTTCGTGCATCTGTTCGCTGAGGCCGCGCGCGCCGAAGCCGACGCGATCGACCGCAGACGTCGCGCCGGAATCTGGACCGGCTGGCTCGGCGGCATTCCGGTCTCGGTCAAGGATCTCTTCGACATTCGCGGACTGCCGACGACCGCCGGATCGACTGTGCTGGCCGATGCGCCGGCCGCTGCGCAAGACGCAGTTGTCGTCGAGCGCTTGCGCGCGGCGGGAGGGGTCATTATCGGGCGGACGAATATGACCGAATTCGCATTTTCCGGACTGGGGCTGAATCCGCACTATGGAACGCCGGCAAATCCGTTCGACCGTCCGGCGCGGCGAATTCCGGGCGGGTCGTCCTCGGGTGCGGCGGTTTCGATCTGCGATGAAATGGCGG
>Ga0116111_1000581_pt1 | contig 29075 bp, 26 predicted proteins | sample June2015DPH_8_10_FD_89720 | JGI IMG/M metagenome (GOLD analysis project Ga0116111, IMG submission 89720) | Peatland microbial communities from SPRUCE experiment site at the Marcell Experimental Forest, Minnesota, USA - June2015DPH_8_100 | ecosystem: Environmental > Terrestrial > Soil > Wetlands... | reverse complement strand
GGCTTCAAACGGCCGTTGCGGGCGGCGATCCTGGCATCCAATCCCCACGACACCCAGCCCTGGCTCTTCGGGGTCGAGGACGGTGCCATCACCGTGTTCGCCGATCGCAGCCGTCATCTGGGATCATTCGATCCCTTCCGCCGCGAAATGCATCTCGGCCTCGGCGCCGCGGTTGAGAACCTCGTGCTGGCGGCCCGCGCCTTCGGCTGGGGAGCAGAGGTCGTCCCGGCGGACGGCACGTTGGCTCTTTCGCCGGACGACACGCCCATGGCCGCCGTCCGGATAACCCTGGCGCCGATGCCGGCCGCGCGCAACGCGCTGTTCGCTGCCATTCCCAACCGGCACACCCATCGCGGCCCTTATCGCGCCGATCAAGCGGTTGGCGGCGAACGCCTGAAGCGTCTCGCCGCTCTCGTTGCAAGCGATGCCGTGCGTGTTGTCTTTGTCGAAGACGCAAGCGCCCGCAGCGAACTGGCCGCGCTGATCGTTGCCGCGACCGAGCGCATTATCGGCGATCCGCAAATGTCGACTGACAGCGCGCGCTGGTACCGCACCGGCCGGCGCGACATCGCGGCGCATCGCGACGGCGTCACCATCGATACGGCCGGACTATCGCCGCTGATGACCGCTACCGCGAAGTTCATGCCCGATTTGGACGCGCAGTCGGCCGATCGGTACTGGCTCGCCGCGACCAAGGACACGGAATTGGCCACCGCGCCGGTTCTTGGCGTCATTCTGGTTCGCGATCGGCTCGACATGCGCAGCGCGATCGCAGCCGGCCGCGCTTGGCAAATGCTGCATTTGGCGGCAACCGCGGAGGGGCTCGCCGCCCAACCGCTCAATCAGCCGGTCGAGTGCACGGACCGCAGCGCCATGATCGGAAAGAATGACAGTTTCGGCCCGGCCATCGTCAAGCTCGTCGCCGCGCCGGGTTGGGAGCCGACTTTCGTGTTCCGCCTGGGCGTCGCCGAACGGCCGGCGGGCCCAAGCCCGCGGCGCGCGCTCAGCGAAGTCTTGCGGTCGTGAAGCTGTCGGTGCGGCGTTCGCGCCGCGATCGCAATTGCCGGCGAAGCCCCTATTGTTTGACCAGCGAGCACTTGCTCTCGCTCAGCGGCTGCGCCGCCTCTTCGGCCGGAATGCGGCGGAGGACCTTGTAGTAGTCCCATGGCGCCTTGGTTTCGTTCGGTGCCTTGACCTCGACAAGATACATGTCGTGCATCATGCGGCCGTCCTCGCGGATCCAGCCTTTGGCAAAAAAATCATCGACCGGCAGTTCCCGCATTTTCGCCGCCACGGTCTTGCCATCCGTGGCGCCTGCCGCCGCCATCGCCTTGAGATAGTGCAGCACCGAAGAATAGGTGCCGGCCTGCACCATCCCCGGCATGCGGCCGGTTCGCTCGAAGAATCGCTTCGACCATGCACGAGTCGCGTCGTTCAGGTCCCAGTAGAAGGCGGTGGTGAAGATGAGCCCATTGGCTGTCGCCAAACCCAGCGCATGGACATCGCTGATCACGACCACGAGCGCGGCCAGCTTCTGGCCGCGCGCGGCGACCTGGTATTCGGCCGCCTGCTTCACCGAGTTGATGGTGTCGGCGCCGGCATTCGCCAGGCCGACGATTTGCGCCTTCGAGCTCTGCGCCTGCAGCAGGAACGATGAAAAGTCGCTGGTGTTGAGCGGATGCCGGACTTCGCCGACCACGGTGCCGCCGCTCGCCTTGACGACCTTGTTGAGATCGTTGGCCAGCTGATGGCCGAAGGCATAGTCGGCAACCAGCAGGAACCAGCTCTTGCCGCCTTCGGCGACCACGGCACGCGCCGTCCCGACCGCCTGCGAATAGGTGTCGAACGCCCAGTGAAAGCCGGTCGGCGAGCAATCTTCATTGGTCAATCGCGTGGTCGCCGGGCCGGTGAACAAGGTGATCTTGCCTTGCTCCTTGGCGATTTGCTGGACCGCCAGCGCAACACCCGAATTCGTCAAGTCGGCAACCGCACTCACGCCGTCAATGTCGAACCAGCGCCGCGCGATGCCCGAAGCGACATCCGGTTTGTTCTGGTGATCGCCGACGATGACTTCGATCGGTTTTCCCAGCACCTGGCCGCCGACGTCCTCGACGGCCATGCGCGCGGCCTCGACCGAGGTCTTGCCGCCGAAATCCCCATAGGGGCCGGATTGGTCGTTGAGAACCCCGATGCGCACGACGCCGCCGGGGCTTTGCGCATCCGCGACGCCGGTGAGGAATAAGCCGATGCAGAACAGACTAATCAAAGACGGATATCGCATCGTCGTCCTCCTGAATTCGTTACCCGACGGCCGGGCCCCACCGCGTGTTCTGCGGTGGATGTCGTTTCCTCGGTCGAGACTACCGGCCCGATCCGATTGGGTCGCATTGATTCAGGTCAAGGACCGTTCGAAGCGAGCGCATTGCCGATCAGGGCAAGGCCGCTTGTCTGCATCATCGCTGCGCCGCGCGCGCCCGCCATGTGGGCGCCCGCCGCCGTGCCGACCGCTTCGCTCGCGTATGGCACCGCGAATCATGATGGCGCCGCGATCCGAAGGACCACGCCGGCGGGGTAGCGTCCCGGTGCAAAGCCCGGTATTGAAATGCGGGGATATTTCGGCAACACGGTCACCGAATGCTCGGACTGCACATGAACTCGCGCAGAGTTCTCATCGTCGCGCACGATCTTTTCATGACCGCGGCGGCCATTGTCGCGAGCTTCTATATCCGGTTCGAGGCGGCTGGCCTCGCCGAGCGGCAGGACGGGCTGTTTCTTTTCCTGCCCGGCTTCGTCGCCTATGCCGGCGTCGTTTATTTCCTGTTTCACCTCTATGAAGCGAAGTGGCGCTTTGCCTCGCTTCCCGATCTCATGAACATCGTCCGCGCGTCGACGGTGCTCGCCGTCTCGCTGCTGGTGCTCGATTACGTGCTGGTGGCGCCCAACGTGCTCGGGCAGTTCTTCTTCGGCAAGATCACCATCCTGCTCTATTGGATCCTGCAGATGGTGTTCCTGGGGGCGGGGCGGATCGGCTATCGTTATTTCCGCTATGCCCGCGCTCGGCATCACGCGCGCGCCGACGCGACGAATCCGACCCTGCTGCTCGGCCGCGCCGCGGACGCCGAGGTGCTGTTGCGCGCCATCGAAAGCGGCGCGGTCAAGAAAACCTGGCCGGTCGGCATTCTGTCGCCGTCGGCGGCCGACCAGGGTCAGGGCATCCGCGGCATTCCCGTGCTCGGTGGCTTCGACGCGCTCGATCGCGTCGTCAACGACCTGGCGCAGCGCGGCACGCCGATTGCCCGGGTGATCTTCACGCCTTCCGCGTTCGAGCCGGACGCCAAGCCGGAATCGGCTTTGATGCATGCGCGCCGTCTCGGGCTAATGGTGAGCCGGCTGCCGTCGCTCGACGACGCGGTCGAGCCGCCGCGGCTGGCGCCGGTCAACGTCGAGGACCTGCTGCTGCGGCCGAGCGTCAAGATCGACTACGCGCGGTTGGAAGGCTTCTTGAAGGGCCGATCGATCGTGGTGACCGGCGGCGGCGGCTCGATCGGCGCCGAGATTTGCGACCGCGTCATCACCTTCGGCGCGGCGCGCTTGCTCATTATTGAGAATTCCGAGCCGGCGCTGCATGCCGTGCTGGAAACGCTCGCCACCAAGCCGACGCGGGCCGTCATCGCCGGCCGGCTCGCCGATGTGCGCGATCGCAACCGGCTGTTCCGGCTGCTGGGCGAGTTCAAGCCGGATATCGTCTTCCACGCCGCGGCGCTCAAGCACGTGCCGCTGCTCGAGCAGAATTGGGAAGAAGGGCTCAAGACCAACGTCTTCGGCTCGGTCAATGTCGCCGATGCCGCCGCCGCCGCCGGTACCTCGGCCATGGTGATGATCTCGACCGACAAGGCCATCGAGCCGGTCTCGGTGCTCGGCGCGACCAAGCGCTTTGCCGAAATGTATTGCCAGGCGCTTGACGCCGATCTGGCGCGCCGCGCCCAGGCCGGGCGGCGAGCGATGCGGCTCATCGCCGTGCGCTTCGGCAATGTGCTCGCCTCCAACGGCTCGGTGGTGCCGAAGTTCAAGGCGCAGATCGACGCCGGCGGCCCGGTGACGGTGACGCATCCCGACATGGTGCGCTATTTCATGACCATTCGCGAGGCCTGCGATCTCGTCGTCACCGCTGCGAGTCATGCGCTTGGACCCGAGCGCTCGGACCTCTCGGTCTATGTGCTCAACATGGGCCAGCCGGTGAAAATTGTCGATCTTGCCGAGCGCATGATCAGGCTCGCCGGCCTCGAGCCGGGCCGCGACATCGACATCGTGTTCACCGGCACGCGGCCGGGCGAGCGCATGCAGGAAGTGCTGTTTGCGCGCGGCGAGCCGACGGTGGAAATCGGATTCATGGGTGTCGTCGCGGCCCGCCCGGTCCAGCCCTCGATCGAAGCGATGCGCGGCTGGCTCGCCATGCTCGATCAGGGGCTCGCCCGGGAGGAGCGCGAAGCCATCTACCGCGTGTTGCGCGAAGCCGTGCCGGATTTCCAGGGCGCAGCGGCTTGATGACAATGCCGCTCTGCGCCGGCGCCACTATCGCGCAATACAGCCATATTTGTGTATATTAAAGACTTGCGGGCTACGCTGGTGCGGCTGTAGGAGGTCGCTGCCAATGTCGGGGATTACGGAACATACAGCGTCCGGCCATCTCTTCCGCCTGGCCGTCGTGTTCGCGGTCGGCATGCTGACGGCTGCTTGCTTCCAGCCGCTGTACGGCACGAAATCGGCGTCACCCGACGACTCGGTCGGCGCCAAGCTTACTGCCATCGAGATTGCGGATATTCCGGCGCCGAAAGGTTCGGCCAACGCCCGTCTGGCGGTCGATCTCCGCAACGCGCTGTTGTACAATTTCAACGGCGGCGGCAGTCCGATTTCGCCGACCTACCGGCTGCAAGTCAGTATCGGTACGACGACGACGTCCGTCATTATCGATTTGACGAGTGGCCGGCCGGAGACGCAGTTCGAAGGACTCAATGCCTCCTTCAGTCTGATCGAAATTGCGACCCAGAAGACGGTGGTGAGCGCCTCCACCTTTGCGCGCGCCTCGTACGACATTCCCGGTTCGGAACAGCGCTTTGCGCGGCAGCGTGCCTGGCGCGACGCCGAAGACCGCGCCGTCGCGGTCGTTGCGCAAAACATCCGCAACAGGCTGGCCTCGTTTTTTGTGGCCGGCACTTGAGCGGCACCGGGCCTCCTCGGCTGGCTGCGCAGGGTCTTTCAGGCGAACGAAAACAACGAAAACATTAACCCTGTCTGCGAATTTTTTTCAACCGCTGCGGCGGCATGCGGACGGACATGCTGCCGGTTGATCGCAGTCCGGCGCCGTTCACCGCAGGCCGGGGCACCGGCGGTTTCTTATTCGTTTTCAATGGCCTCCGCCTTGGCAAAGCCACTTTTTTCGCCCATGAAACAGGCCGTGGGGAAAGCAGCTTTGCCGATCGTGCGGTCTCTGTTCGGGCGTTCGATCAGCTGTCAGCGGGGAGAGGAGTTCATGCCGTCCATTGCTCGTTGTGCCGTTCGCACCACGCTGGTGCGATAGCGCCGTTTCCGCACGCGCAACCCAGCCATCGTCGCGCCTGCGAAATTCGATTTTGAGCAAAGGGGCATGTCGCACCATGCAAGCACTGTGTTCTGGCGAGTACTGGGAGCGCGGAATTCGCGGTGCGAATGCGCCGCCCCCAAAGCCATCGCGCTGTCGGCCTGAAGGCGTTGTGACACGTCATCTGGCGATTGGCGCTTGCTCGCGCACGATATGGCGACTGCCGCGCGAACGGCGGCGGCCGTGCGGTTCAATCAGAGCGACCTGATTCTGTTGCTTGTACCGGAGCACGGTTCGTGGCGCATCTGATCGGCAGTCTTCATCTCAGGTTGCGCCGACGGCGCGCGCTGGCGGTTCTGCTCGTCTTCGCCGCCGCGGTGATCGGGCTCGGCATCGGCGGCCGATCGGCGTTCAGCCAGGTCGGCAATCCGAATGAATTGGTCTTCCCGATCCGCCCGAAGCAAAACGTACCGCCGCCGCCGCCCGGCGATGCGCCGATGCTCGTCGAAGCCAACGAGGTCAAATACGATTACTCGAACAACATCGTCTCCGCCGTCGGCAATGTGCAAATTTACTACAAGGGATCGACCATCGAGGCCGACCAGGTCATCTACGACCAGAAAGCAAAGCGCCTGCGGGCCGAAGGCAATGCCAGGCTCACGCAGCCGGACGGCAATATCACTTATGGGCAGATTATCGATCTGACCGACGATTATCGCGACGGATTTGTCGATTCGCTGCGATTGGAAATGCCAGACGATACCCGCATGGCGGCGGTGCGTGCCGACCGCGGCAAAGGCAATTACACGGTCCTGAACAACGGCGTCTACACGGCCTGCGAGGCCTGCAAGGACGATCCAAAAAAACCGCCGCTGTGGCAGGTGCGGGCCGCCCGGATCATTCATGATCAGGGCGAGAAGATGCTCTATTTCGAAGACGCGAAGATCGATTTCTTCGGTCTACCGATGGCCTATTTTCCGTTCATGTCGACGCCCGACCCGACAGTCAAACGCAAGAGCGGTTTTCTCTTTCCGACGTTCACATCCGGCACCGCGTATGGGGTCGGCGTCACGCTACCCTATTACTGGGCGCTGGCACCGAACTATGACTTGACGCTCTATCCGACATATACGTCGCAACAAGGTCTGCTGATGGAGGCCGATTGGGAGCAAAGACTGAACGGCGGCTCCTATACAATCAAGGCCGCCGGCATTTACCAACTGGATCCCGGGTACTTCGCTGCCCGCGACGGTGTCGGCGCACCCACCACACAACCTTTCCGCGGCGTCGCGATATCGGCCGGCCAATTCGATCTGGCCGACAAATGGGTGTGGGGCTGGACCGGAGTTCTGATCACTGACCCGACCTTTATCGCCGACTACAATCTGGGCCGATTTAACGGCTACGGTCTTGATCCGTTTAGAACGGGGGCCGTCGAGTCGTTGGTCGGCACCAACCTGCCGAGCACGGAAGGCGTCTCGCAGCTTTACCTGGTCGGGCGAGGCGATCGCAGTTATTTCGACTTGCGCTCGATTTATTATACCGGATTTTCGCTGGCTGATCAGCAAGGTCAAATTCCGGTCATCCTGCCGGTGCTGGATTATAACGGCGTGTTCGGTCAGCCGGTGGTAGGCGGCCAATTGAGCTACAAGGTCAATCTGACCAGCTTGACCAGACAGGACGCGAGTTTCGACGCCATCAGTCAGCTGGCCGAAGCCAGCGGCGTTTGCGCCAATCCCACGACGGCGGATGCGGCCGTCATCGCCAAGTCCAATTGTCTGTTGCGCGGCATACCGGGAGACTATACCCGCGCCTCCGCCGAAATCGACTGGCGGCGCACCTTCACCACCAGCAACGGCATGCAGATCACGCCGTTCATTCAGCTCCGCGGCGACGTTGCCTCGCTGGATGTGCTAAATCAGCCGGGTGTCTCCAACTACATAGCCACCGGACAAAGCGACCTGGCCCGCGCCATGCCGGCGGCCGGTGTCGAGTACCGCTACCCGTTTATCGATGTCGAATCGTGGGGCACCCAGACGATCGAGCCCATCGCCCAGCTGATCCTGCGACCGAACGAGACCGAGATCGGCAAGTGGCCGAACGAGGATTCCCAAAGTCTGGTGTTTGACGACACCAATTTGTTCAAGATCGATAAGTTCTCCGGCTGGGACCGCGTCGAGGGCGGCGGTCGCGTCAATGCCGGCCTCGAATACACCGCCCAGGTCAACAAGGCCGGTACCTTCAACGTGCTGTTCGGGCAATCGTATCAAATCTTCGGCTTGAACTCGTACACTGTCGGCGACATCACCAATACCGGGCTTGACAGCGGTCTCGATAAGCCGATCTCGGATTATGTCTATCGCGTCGCCTATCAGCCGAACTCCACCTACATGTTCGATATCAAAGGCCGCTTGGACGAATCGACCCTTGCCTCGGAGCGGTTTGAAGCGGAGGCGCGGTCCAATTTCGGCCGCTGGGGCGCCTACATTCTCTACGGCGACTATGCCGCGCAGCCCGCTCTCGGATTCTTGACGCAGCGCGAAGGCATTACGGCGGGGACGTCGATCAAGCTCACAACCAATTGGGTGGTCACCGCGTCGGTAAGTTACGATCTGTTCGCCAACGAGTTCTCCAACACGCGGGTCAGCCTGGCTTACGTCGACGATTGCTATATGTTCGCCCTGAACGTCGGCACCGGCTATACCTACAACGGTACCACCTCGCCCGTTCCGAACAATACAGTCGGTGTGGAATTCAGCATGCGGACATTGGGTCCGAATGTGCTGACCTCGGGTGCTTACTGAGTACCCAGCGACTCGGGTGATACCTGCAAAAAATAGCGCTTCCGCCGACCGCAGCCGTCGTCGCGCCGCAACCGAGCGCGGCGCCGGCACAGGAATGAACTCCTGAACTTCTCAATTCGCATCAATAAGCTGGAACACGAAGCGCTGATGTCACGTTGATGTGCGTCGGAAATGGCGGCGCTGGACGGCGCCGGGAGTCGCGTCGCGCGCAGGCCTACCGGTGCGATGACTGCATCACGGTGTCGGCGATGAACGCATCGACATCGCGCAGGACCGGGACGAGCCATCGCAGCAGCGGCGCCAGCGCAGCGATGATGAGGTAATGCCCCACCCGCCGATAGGTCAGCACCGTCGCGGCGTTGCCGGCGGCGCGAAGCCGCGCGGCAAGACGCGTGGCATTGCCGGGCTCGACCAGCCGGTCGTTGCTGCCCGTCATCAGCAGCGCCGGCGGCGCGCCGGGCGAAACATGGAAGATCGGCTGCGTCTCCGGCCGTTCGGCGCCGCCAAAGATCACCTGCAGGATTTCGTCCCGCAGCGGCATGAAATCGTACGGCCCGGCGATGCCGATCAGGCCCACGATATCGCGACCGGGCGCCAGACCGACCTTTCCCAGCCAGCGCCCATCAATCGCCAGCATCGCCGCGATGTGGGCGCCGGCCGAGTGGCCCTGCAAAAAGATTTTCCCCGGATCGCCGCCGAAGCGCGCTGCGTTGTCCTTGACCCAGCGCACGGCAAGCGCCGCATCCTCGATGAAATCCGGATAACGGGCCTCCGGATAGATGCGATAGTCCGGCACAACCGCAACATAGCCGCGGCGGGCCAGCGCTTTGCCCACATACCGATACAGCCGCTTGTTGCCGCGGCGCCAGCCGCCGCCATAGAAGAACACGACAACGGGCGCAGCGACGGCGTCAGCGGGCCGACAAATGTCCAGCGTGTGCCGCGAACGCTCGGCGTAGGCGATGGAACGCGTGCTCTTGATGGGATGTCTCATGCCGGCGGCAGTATCGAATCCAATCAGACCAAATGAGGGCGACACGGAGGAGGTCATTCGTCGCGATGAAGAGATCTTCCGCGAGATTGATCCTGCGTAGCCTTTTCGGCCACATTGCTGCCACGCATGGCTTGCGCTTCCGACGCGATCGGAACCGAGCAATGCGCGATTTGAGGTAAACCCCTGGTAACTGCCGACGGCAAAACGGTAATAGGCAGTGTTCAGTCGACTTCAAGGAAGCCATGACGAGCGATACTTCAAGGCAGCAAGACCCGAGCGAGACGGACGAGGGTCTGTGGTGCGACATCACCGCTCGGGATTTCGCCCACCGCCCGGCGCTGTTTCTCGACCGCGACGGCGTCCTCGTCGAAGATTCGCACTATCTCGGCCGTGCGGAAGATGTGCGCATGCTCGAAGGCGCGTCGGCTGCCGTCGCGCGATGCAATCGCCTGGGAATTCCCGTCGTGCTGGTCACCAACCAGTCGGGTATCGCGCGCCGGCTCTACGATTGGCAGGGCTTCCATGCCGTGCAGGCCGCGCTGTCGAGCGCGCTGGCGAAGGCCGGAGCGCATCTCGACGCCACGTTTGCCTGCGCCCATCACGCCGACGGCGGCGCCCCTTTCAACGTCGCCGATCACCCCTGGCGCAAGCCAAGCCCCGGCATGATCCTTGCCGCGGGCAGCCGGATGAAGCTCGATTTGGCGCATTCCTGGATCGTCGGCGATCGCGCTTTGGACATCGCCACGGGGCGCGCCGCGCATCTTGCCGGCGGCATCCTGATTTCGCCGCGCCAGGACGATCCGGAGCGCCAAGCGGCGAGCGGGCTCGGGGCGCCGGATTTCACCGTCGAAATATCTGCTTCGCTCGAGGCCGCCGTCTCGCTTCTGCTCGCAGAGGGCCGCCTAAGCGCCCGGGCCCACGGGGCAGGGTAGCGTTACGCTGCAAAGCCCGGTATTGGAACCGCGCCGGGACACCCCTCGATACGAGCGGCTGGACCGGATGCGATCTGCGCTGCCACGGAGAGCTTTATGCGCGTGACCATGATCGGCTCCGGCTATGTCGGCCTCGTTTCCGGCGCCTGCTTTGCCGATTTCGGTCACCATGTGACCTGCGTCGACAAGGACACGGGCCGGATTGCAGCGCTCAATCGCGGGGAGATGCCGATTTTCGAGCCGGGCCTGGCCGAGCTCGTCGACACCAATGTCCGCCAGGGTCGGCTCGCATTCGCCGGCGACGCGGCGTCGGTCCGCGATGCCGAAGTGGTGCTTATTGCCGTCGGCACGCCGTCGCGCCGCGGCGACGGTCACGCCGATCTGAGCTTCGTCTACAATGCCGTGCGCGAAGTCGCGCCGCTGTTGCCGGAGACGGCGGTGGTGGTGACCAAATCGACGGTTCCGGTCGGCACCGGCGACGAGATCGAACATATCCTCCGCGAAACGCGTCCCGGGGCCGATCTGCAGGTCGTGTCCAACCCGGAATTTCTGCGTGAAGGCGCCGCCATCCAGGACTTCAAGCATCCCGACCGCATCGTCGTCGGCACCGACGACGAGCGGGCGCGCGCCGTGCTCGCCGAGCTGTACCGGCCGCTCTATCTGAACGCCGCGCCGCTCGTCTATGTCAACCGGCGCACCGCGGAGCTGATCAAATACGCGTCCAACGCCTTTCTCGCCACCAAGATCACCTTCATCAACGAAATCGCCGATCTCTGCGAACGCGTCGGCGCCGACGTGCAGGACGTGGCGCGCGGCATGGGTCTCGACAACCGCATCGGCAAGAAATTCCTCCACGCCGGTCCCGGCTTCGGCGGCTCGTGCTTTCCCAAGGACGCCTCGGCGCTGATCAAGACCGCCCACGATCATGGCGCGCAATTGCGCATCGTCGAGACCGTCGCCGCGGTGAACGAGCAGCGCAAGCGCGCCATGGCGCGCAAGGTGGTTGCCGCGGTCGACGGCGCGATCCGCGGCAAGACGATTGCCGTGCTCGGGCTGACCTTCAAGCCGAACACCGACGACACGCGCGATTCCCCGGCGATCCCGCTGATCACGGCGCTGCAGGACATGGGCGGCAATGTGCGCTGCTACGACCCGGCCGGCATGGAGCAGGCAAAACCGCAACTGCCCGACGTGACGTATTGCCAGAGCGCCTACGAAGCCGCCGAGGGCGCCGTCGCCCTGGTGATCGTGACCGAGTGGGAGCAGTTCCGCGCGCTCGATCTCGGCCGGCTCAAGCAGGTCATGGCGCAGCCGACGATCGTCGATCTGCGCAATGTCTATCGCCCCGACGAAATGCAGCGGGCGAAGTTCCGCTACGTCGGCATCGGGGCCCCGGGGATGGCAGCGGTGTCCGAGAAGAGCGCCATCGGCGAGCGCTAGAGCAGGCTCCCCGATGCGGCGGCGCGCTTGGCCTCCTTGCCGCTGCGGGACGGCAGCGGCTTATCAGAGGATCGACGCGAAGTAGTCGATGGTGCGCCTCAGCCCGTCGCGCAAATCGACCTTGGGCTCCCAGCCGAGTTTCGCCCGCGCCAACGAAATGTCCGGCTGCCGTTGTTTCGGATCGTCGGACGGCAACGTCTTGAATATCAGCTGCGACCGCGAGCCGGTCATGGCGATGACCAGTTCCGCCAGCTGCCGCACGCTGACCTCATTGGGATTGCCGAGATTGACCGGACCGAGGAAACCGTCCTCGGTCGACATCAACTTGAGAACGCCCGCAATGAGATCGTCGACAAAGCCGAACGAGCGCGTCTGCGTGCCGTCGCCGTAGATCGTGATCGGCTCGCCGCGCAGCGCCTGCATGATGAAGTTCGACACCACGCGGCCGTCGTTGGGATGCATGCGCGGGCCGTAGGTGTTGAAGATTCGCGCCACCTTGATGCGAACGCCGTGCTGGCGATGATAGTCGAAGAACAAGGTTTCCGCCGCGCGCTTGCCCTCATCGTAACAGGCGCGCAGCCCCAGCGGATTGACGTGGCCCCAATAGGATTCCGGCTGCGGATGCACGAGAGGATTGCCGTAGACCTCGCTGGTCGAGGCCTGAAAAATCTTGGCCTTGATGCGCTTGGCGAGACCCAACATGTTGATCGCGCCGTGCACGCTGGTCTTCAGCGTCTGCACCGGATCGAACTGATAATGGATCGGCGAGGCCGGGCACGCCAAATTGTAGACTTCGTCGACCTCGACATAGAGCGGCATCGTGATGTCGCAGCGCATGACTTCGAAGCGCCGATTGGACAACAGATGCTCGATGTTCTGCCGCCGGCCGGTATAGAAATTATCGACGCAAAGCACCTCGTGGCCGTCGGCAAGAAGCTGCTCGCAGAGATGAGAGCCGATGAATCCAGAACCTCCGGTGACGAGCGTTCGTATTCTGGAAAAGCTCATCGCAAACTTCCCATCTTATTCTGATGCAAGACATTTTGAGGGCGCGGTCCTCATACACGGGCGTCGCCGCGATATCAAGCGAGGGAGCCGGAAAAAGCCGCGGCTGGTCGGCGCCATGCGACGGTCACCGGGATGCGGCCTCGTTCTTGCCGCGGGCGAAGGTGAAAAGCAGTGCGGTGACGAGGCCCGCGCCGGCAACCAGCGCAACGATGGCGCTGGCTTTGCCGGGCAAGATCACCGTGATCACCGCGAGCGCGCAGAGACACGCGTTCACCAGGAACACCCGAGCAACAATATCGAGAACGGTAAAGCCGCGATCGGTGGCGAGCTGATAGAAATGCGTGCGGTGGGCCTTCCAGACCGGCTCGCCGCGCAGGAGACGCCTTAGCAGGGTCACGGTGGCGTCGGCGAGATAGTAGAGTGGCATGACGATGGCGGCCGCCAAGTGTCCGCCCGCCGCCACCAGCAGCAGCAGCCATCCCAGAAGCAAGCCCATGGGCAGACTGCCGACGTCGCCGAGAAAGACTTTGGCGACCGGGCGGTTGAAATAGGCAAAGCCGAGCACGGCGCCGCCAAGCGCGAGCGCGACCGCGATGCCGTAGGACGGCAGCGCGCCGGCGAGGCCGAGCCCGACCAGGCCGGCGGTCAGCGGCACGACTTCCGCCACCGTCATCCAATCGATGCCGTCCATGAAATTGACGAGATTGACGAACCACAGGCCGCCGAGCACCAGCAGAAGCCGCTCCAGCCACCACGGCAACAGCGGCACGATCCGCAGCTGGTCCGGCAGCGTGTAAATGACGGCGGCGACGATGATCGCCTGCAGCAGCAAGCGCGGGGCGGCGGGCAGCGGACGAATATCATCAATCGCGCCGATACAAGCCATCACCACCGCCGCGGCGATAACCGCCGGAAGCGGTGCGGCAAATCCCAGGCCGAACCACCGCAGACCGGCAGCGATCAGGATGGCGGCCACTGTGGCGGCGATGACGGCAATGCCGGCGCCCTGCGGGGTCGGCGTGCGGTGGGAGGAACGCGCGTTAGGCTTGGCCAGGGCGTAACGCTTGAGCAGCGGGTACAATAGAACGATCAGCGCCCCACTCATCGCCGCGGCAAGTACGGCTACGACAGCGCCGGCAGCCGCCGAGACGGCGGCAATCTCACCGCTCATCGAGCGACCTGGTTCCGGGGCACGCGGGGCGCCTCATGGGCCTCGCGGCCAGGATTGCCACACGGGCAGCCACTTGCATCCGAACACCCGCCTTGCGTGGCAGCCGCTTGGCGCCATGATAAACGACGAATTGATGTAGCGTCGACGCAGCCTAGTCGCGGCCATACTCGTCGCCAAGGCGCACGATATCGTCCTCGCCGAGATAGCTGCCGACCTGAACCTCGATCAATTCGAGGGGTATTTTGCCGGGATTGGCCAGCCGGTGGACGCTGCCGATCGGGATGTAGGCCGATTCGTTCTCGTGCACGGTGCGCACCTCGCTGCCGACGGCGATCTCCGCCGTCCCGCGAACCACCACCCAATGCTCCGCCCGATGAAAATGCTTTTGCAATGAAAGCTTGGCGTTCGGCTTCACGACGATGCGCTTCACCTGGTAGCGGGAGCCGAGATCGATCCCCTGGTAATAGCCCCACGGCCGGTAAATCCGCAAATGCTGGTCGGCCTGCCGCCGGTTCTGCGCTTTGAGCTGCTCGACCAGGCCCTTGACCTGCTCCGCCTTGTCGCGGGACGTCACCAACACGGCGTCGGGTGTCGCTACCACGATGATGTCTTCCAGTCCGACGACCGCAGTGAGGATGGCGTCTTCCGAGCGCACCAGGCTGTTGCGGCTGTCGTGAAAGACCACGGAACCCGTCGACGCATTGCCGTCGGCGTCGTGGCTCATCACGTCCCAGACGGCGCTCCAACTGCCCACGTCGGACCAGCCGAGATCGACCGGAACGACGGCGGCGCGATCGGTCCGCTCCATTACCGCGTAATCGATCGATTTCTTCGGCGCCTGGCTGAACGGTTCCGCCGGCAGACGCAGAAAATCCAGATCGCGCGCTATCCCCTCGACCGCCAGCTTCGCCGCGGCGGCGATCTCCGGCTCATAGCGCGCGATTTCATCCAGCATGATGTCGGCGCGGAAGGCAAAATTGCCGCTGTTCCACAGGTAACTCTCGGCAACATAGCCGCTGGCGGTCTCGGCATCGGGTTTTTCCACGAAGGCTTCGACGGCGAGCGCCGCGCCGCCGTTCACCCTGGAACCGGGCCGGATGTAGCCGTAATGCGTCGCCGGGAAGGTGGGATTGATGCCGAAGGTCACGATCAGGCCGTCGGCAGCGGCGATCGCCGCTTCGCGGCACGCGCCTTTGAAGGCCTCCACATTGCGGACGACGTGGTCGGCGGCAAGGATCAGCACCGATGCTTCCGGATGCCGTTCGCGCGCCAGTGCCGCGGCGACGGCGACCGCCATGGCGGAATCGCGGCGCATCGGCTCGAGCACAATGTCGGCCTCGATGTCGCATTCGCGCAGCTGTTCGGCGACGATGAAACGGAAGTCGGAGTTGGTGATGATGATCGGCCGCTCGAACAATTCGACGTCGGCAATGCGGCCGAGCACCTGCTGAAAGGTCGAGCGCTCGTCGATCAGCGGGACGAACTGCTTGGGCATGCTTTCGCGCGATACCGGCCACAAGCGTGTACCGGCGCCGCCGCACATGACCACTGGTATCAAGCGCCCCCCGCTCATCGTCCGCCGCCTGGTGAGGATGTGGCTCTTCCTAGCATACAGGCCTTGACATTCAAACCGCGCGCGAATCCGGACCGAAATGCCGACTTAAGGTGAAATTTACCCTATCGTTTTGTCGGTATTGTGGAACCAGGTTTGAATGGCCGCGAAATGATGCCAAGGCGCCGGGCGACCCGGCGGAGCCGCAGGCACAAGCTTCCTTGTTCGTTCATAATCCTTATGATGCCGCCGCCGGACGTCGGAAAACAGCGGACAAGTCTTTTGCGCGTGCTTCATGCCTACAAGGTCTTTCCGCCCGATGTCGTGGGCGGCATTACCGAGGTTATTGCCTACATCGCCAAGGGCATGGCCCCGCGCCATGAGAGTTCGCTCCTGGTGGCCAGGAGCCGCGGCTGGGGCCGGCGTTACACTTTCGACGCCATACCGGTTGAAGCACTATTTTCCTTCGGCACATTGCTTTCGACCCCGATCGCACCGAGCTTTCCCTTCGTTCTCGCCAGGCGATCGCGGCAAGCTAATCTGGTCGCGCTGCATCACCCGTTCCCGCTCAACGATATCGGCGTGGCGCTCGGCCTGCCGAGGCGGACGGCGCTGGTCGTGCATTGGCATTCCGAAATCCTTCGGGCGCGGCCTTTGGCCGGACTGCTGGCCCCATTGATCCGGCACACGCTGGCGCGAGCGCAGCGCATCATCGTCTCGCATCCGGCGCTGGTGAGCGAATCGCCGTTTCTCGCCGCCCACGCCGGAAAATGCGCGATCATTCCCTTCGGCATCGACGTGGCCTATTGGGCGGAACTCGACGGCGCGCAGCGGCGGCGGGTGGCGGAACTGCGTTCCCGTTATCCGCGCCTGGTGATGGCGACCGGGCGGCTGGTCCCATACAAAGGCTTCGATGTGCTCGTCGAAGCGCTCCGCCGCGTCGACGCCACGGCGATCATCGTCGGGGAGGGTGCGATGCGCCACGACCTGCTGCGGATGGCGCAACAACGCGGCGTGGCTGAGCGGGTCATCCTGGCCGGCATGCTGTCCCGCGACGACCTGAAGGTTCATCTGCATGCCGCCCAGCTCTACGCCTTCCCCTCGGTCAGCGCTGCCGAAGCCTTCGGCATCGTTCAGATCGAAGCCATGGCGGTCGGGTTGCCGATCGTGAACACTGACCTGCCGACCGGGGTTCCGCATGTCGCCCGCCACGGGCTGGAGGCTTTGACGGTGCCGCCGAACGACCCGGCGGCGCTGGCGGCAGCCATCGCGCAATTGCTGGACGACCGCGCGCTGGCGCAGCGCCTGGGTGCTGCCGGCCGCCGCCGCGCCACCACGGAGTATGACCTGCAAAACTTCGTCAAGCGCATCGAGGACGTCTACGAGCAGGCGGTGCGCGCCGCATCGACGCAAGCCGAATCGGCGCGTGACCCCCGTACGTCACGACTTCGAAAAGCGATAGAGCGAGATTGAACCGCAGATGCGCGTTGCGATCGACACCCGCGCAACTGCTACAAGTCCGCATCGCGGGTCATTTGCGGTATCCCGCCTAATATCATCCGGGCAATCATCGCCGGCTCCTGGTCCGTGCAAATAGGCGTAGCGAAGCCGCGCGGACAATGAGACATCCAGCTTTCCGTGATAAACCAGCATCCGCCGCACGCTGACGGCGGAATATTTTGGTTTTCCTCATAACCGAAATAGTCGATGGGGGTCGGACCGAAGACCACCGTCGATCGTGTGCCGAAGCAGCGCGCAAGGTGAACAAGGCCGCCTTCATTGTCGATATGTCGCGCCGCATGTCGTAACAGGCCGCCGGTTTGCCGCAGGCTTGTCTTGCCGATGAGGTTGTGATCGACACCGGGAATCGGCGTGCTTGTTCGCGCCCCTATCTGAACGATGGGAAGATCAGGGCGTTCCGCCTTAATCAGGCGAACGACCTCAGCAAAATGCGGATAACACTTCGTCGCCGCTGCGCCCATGATGACCACGCTGAGGTCGAAGCCATTATGGATCGTAATAAAGCCGCCACGCGTGAGCCCAAGCGTCTCAATGATGTTTTCGTCAGTTGCCAGCAATAAACTATCATCGCCGGGCTTTATTCCCGAGAAGGCGTGCAGCAGAGTCCTTCTTTGCAGGTTCATATAGACGGCCTGGCGCGCGAGAAAATTGTCCCAGCGCGGATGATTTTGAATAAACGGCTCAAACGCTGTTCCGAATTTCATGATGTTTTGGATGACGTCCGAGAGCTTCTGGCTCCTTCGGAGTTTACGCCAGGCTGCGAATTCCGCATATGCGACGACAAAATGCGTGACCCACAATGCGAGATCGTATTTCGCTCTCAGCTCGTCAAAAAGAAACTCTGTATAGGAGTTGCTGAACCCGGGTATTGCCGCGAAAATCCATTCAGCGAGGTCCGGGCTGCCGGAGTAAAGGTCAAACGAGAACGGCTCGACCTGATCGGCAAGGTCTCTCAAGTACCGCGCGGCAACAACATAATCGCCGAGCCCGCCGGTAAGTTTTACGGCTAGATGCGGTTTGGCAGAGTCGGTCGATACTTTCGTCGCCGTTCGTGCGTCTCGACGGACGCGCCGAGCCAGCAAATGTTTGTACAGGTAGTCGAGCCGACGAACGATAAGTATCAGGGCAAACGCGGCGGCCTGCAGACGGGAGCCCGAGCTGTCGCGCACATCCCTGTACTTATGGTACAGGCGTGCCAGCTTGTAGCGAATGAAAGTGGAGCCCCCAACCATCAGACGGCAATTTCTTGAGATTGTTGCTTTCCGTCAGCATAGCTGCAGATCGCGTGCGCGTCACGCACCCAGATCCAGGCGCGTAAGCCGCAGTCGCTTGCAAGTCATTCTTCGTCGTGGCAGTGCAACGTTTGCCGTTGACGGCGACTGCATGGCGCCGGCCAAAGAGACTGTTGAATGCGCGTTGCGATCGATACCCGGTCACTGCGGCCGCCGCTCACCGGAATCGGACATTTTGTTCATCGGTTGACCAGCGCAATGTTGCCGCTGTTGGCAGCGGACGAACAATTGCTGTCGTTCAACGGCTGGCGAATCGAGCCGCTGGATCGGGAATTTCTCGCGCGCGCCGAAATGCGGAATTCCAGTCCGGAACCGCAAGACTCGATGCGGTCTTTTCGCCACGTTGCGAATAGCGGGTATGCTTTTCTGCGCGAGAAATATGCCGTTCGCAAAGCGGTTCGCACGCTCCACGCTGGCTTCTTTCGGCTGGCGGAGCCGCGGTTCGATATCTTCCATGCGGCGAATTACGTGCCGCCGGGAGCTCCACATAAGCCGGTGTTGCCGGTCATCTACGACCTGTCGCACCTGCGTTTCCCGCAAGCGCATCCAATGGAACGCATCGAGTGGCTGGAAAAGCGGCTCAAATCGCTTGCCGCCGCGCCCTGCGTGCAGACAATTTCGCAATTTTCAAAGAGCGAGATCGTCAACCTTCTCGGCATAGCTGCGGATCGGATCACCGTCACCTATCCGGCGCCGGACGTTTATTTCCGCCCGGAACCGGACGCCGACGATGCGCGCCTCGCCAAGTTCGATGTGGAACCGTTGCAGTATCTGCTGGGGGTCGGCACGCGGGAGCCGCGCAAGAATTTCAAGACGGTGGCGGAAGCCTACGCGGCATTGCCGGCCGCGACGCAGGCGCGCCATCCGCTGCTGTGGGTCGGCCCGTCCGGCTGGGGCGATATCGCGCTGTCGCCGGCGGTGGAGCGCGCCAAGCATTTGGGACGGATTTGCCTCGTTGGTTATGTTTCGGACCGTGATCTGGCGGCTCTATATCGCAACACGGCGTTGTTCGTCATGCCCTCGGTGTACGAGGGGTTCGGCATGCCCGTCGTCGAAGCGATGGCCTGTGGCGCACGCGTCGCCTTAAGCAGGATTCCAGTGTTCGAGGAGGTCGCCGGCGGCGCCGCGCGCTATGTCGATCCGATGGACGTTGCAGGATGGCGCCACGCCATCGTTGAAGCGATCGACGCGGCGCCGCAAGGGCCTCGCCGCGGCCCGCCGCCCGATCTGACGCGGTTCTCCTGGCCTGCGAGCGCGGCAACCACGTTGGATTTGTATCGCCGTCTAGCCGGGATCGAACGTCGGCGCTGAATCGTTGTGACATCCCTTGCCGGCGCGGGTTTGCCTTAGCAAGATGGTCGAGCGCCTGCCTGGCGCGCGAGCGCTCGTGCGAATTGGCGGGCTGGGGAGTGGGCCTCGATATGCTTCGCCCGTCGCCAGCACACGTAATGAGCCACCTTTTCCTTTACTGCTGCGTCGTCGACCTTAAAAAATTAATTAAAGGCGACGGGGAAATGGTTGGAGGCGATACGGGAAGGCGAGCATGCCGCTTTGCCGGCGGCGCACGGCGGTCTCGCCGGTACTCTGCGGCACCAACGATAATGCGCGTTGGCCCGCGAGGTTATTCGCAATTTTACGGATCAGATTATGCAATTCATAGCTCCTGAGTTGCTAGGCTGCTGACGGCAAAACCTTCGGAGGGTGGCCCATGCGCTTCTTCTTCGATCTGAAGAGCAAACAGCACACGGTTGCTCGATTACAGCGGTGAGGATTTTTCGACACCACGACGCGGCAATCGATTTTGCCAAAGCGATTGCCCATGACATGACGCATCGCATTTCCGCCCAGTGGCTAGGTTGGTCGGTTGAAGTATTCGACGAGGGTGGCCGGCAGTTTGTCTCGGTCCCGATCGGAACCGCCGAGGCGGCTTAAGCAGAACGGCGATCAAATTATTGCAACGCCGTCTCAGGGCACACCCGGACATCGCGGGCTTGCGCTGAATAAAACAGACCGCTCCGTGACGCGGCCGCAACCAGCGGCGTGGCTGCCGTCGTGGACGCCTGCGATCGGCTCCTGACCGAAGGCAAGCTCCCGACGGAGAAGCGTCTACCCTCGATACACCTTGGATCTTCCGTTGACTCGTCGCTCCAGGGCTGGTCGGCAGTAATCGACAATCACCGCGCACTTATCCCGTGAAGGCACATAGGGCACGGATCGCGAATTTGCGGCGCGAGAGAGCGCGCCTCTCATAGCGATCGAGCTTGAGGAGTTCCGGTAGCGCCCGGCGGAACACCTCGATCGCTCGGAATGCGTCATCCTCGGGGAGCGGAGGCAGCTCCTCAGACGTATCGTCCTTGAGGAGCACTCGACCTCCCGGAACATGCTTTCCCCAGTCTGAATTCGCCGGATAGTCGAATATGCCGACGGCACCAATCCGTTCGAGGATGCTGATCTTGGTGGCACGCACGCGGGAGAGATCGATCTGCGCATCGGCCACCGCAGTAGCAAGTTCGCGATGCACTGTACCGGCGTCGGGTCCGGCGAGAATATCGGTTAGCTGTTCGACGCGGGCACGATCGAAATGATTTGCTGTGGCGCGCCTCGAAAGACCGTGGCGGAAGGCGTTGCGGCTGGAGCGCTTTTTGCCGCCTGCCGTTCTCGGACCGGTGCTGCGTCCTTTATACACCCGATCGGCTGCGGTCTGGCGCTCGGATATCATTCGGCAGTCGACTTCTTGCCCGCTGGCGCCGCTAAGCGCGGCGTGATCTCAACATCTTCCGCAGGGACCTCGATGATGTCGTCAATAGCATTTTTCACTTGGCGAGCCAGACTGTCGCGATAGGCGCCAATCTCGCGGATGATGGCATCACGTCGCACCTGGAGCGACGCGAGCATGGATTCGATCTTCTCGATAGGGCCAGAGCGGAAGGCTTCGGCGTCGACCACATCTATGGTCAGATTGTAAGCCGCGAGCGCGTCGGCCAATATCTGTCTTTGTTCGGGATCTCTATAGTATTTGTCGGTCGAAAATCCGGGATCGGACTCACCATCGTCGCCAAAGAACTCTCGAGCAATTTGGTGAAATGCCCAGGGCATCTGCTTTTCGATGACCATCGCCTTGTAGCGCCGCAACCGCATAATCTCCCAGACAAGCACGGCGATGTCGTAGACCCACATCTGCACAATCGCGCAGGACGGCGCGATAGCGGTGACAAAGTGGGTGAGGATCTGTTCGAAATGTTCGCGGCGCTCCGTCGACAACAAAGGCGGCGGACCGAATAGGTCGAGAATTTGCTGTACGACGGTGGCGGCGGGATTTGTCTTGACGACCGACTTCTTTGACCGCGGCATGACGCTACTCCACGCAACTTGAAACAACAAACAAGTCATGCCCCGTAAAAGATTCGCATCGATTAGGCAATGACCCCTCGTTGACACGGCCGCCAGGATGGCAAGCAGTTTTAATCGGCGGGGCGGAATACTCGAGAGTCGGAATCGTCAAGACTTTGAAATATCGGGAATATTTTTGGTTCGTTTTGCCAAAATGAGTTATTGACCGGCCTCGATCAGGTCCAGATCGATCTTGCCGGACCGCCCGATTTCAAGCACGTAGCTCGCGTCTTCGCCAAAATGTGAAGATGTCGGTTGTGCCGATGGACTGGTCGGCTCGACCAGCAGCAGATACAGCGTCTGATTATGTCACCCGGGAGCCCACTATCGTTTCCTCTCCATCCCCTTGACGGCTTTGCGGTGGCCTGCTTTCGCGGCAACGGTCGGATTGGGCGCGCTGGAGGGCTCCGCGGTGCGCGCTGCCGCGGCCTTGCTAAGGCGAACGCCGGGCTGATCACCGTTGGTGAACTCGACACCGGCCGCTTCGCACGTTCTGCGGATCGCCAGCTCATTGGCGGCGGTTAGCGACGTCTTTCCGTCCTTTGCCTCAGCACGTTTGATGGTATTGCGGCCCAACGATGCGTGTCGGGCAAGCTCTTCAACGCTCCATCGTAGAAGAGCTCGAGCGGCGCGGACTTGTCCCCCTGAAAGCCGTTGATTCTTCATTTGACTTTGCGTTCCCTATGGGCCATATAGACCCATGTGGGCCATATGGCCCCAATAATCATTATACTCGCAGAGGAACGACGAAATGAAATTGGAAATGTCACCGATACCAAATGCAAACCGCCGCTGGTTCGTTGGCGGATCCGACGCCCGGATCATCATGGGTGACGACGAAGGCGCGCTCCTCCGCCTGTGGCAGGAGAAACGCGGCGAGGTTGAGCCGGAGGACCTCTCCGGCAACCTCATCGTCCAGCTCGGGGTCGTCACCGAACCCCTCAACCGCCACTGGTTCGAACGCAACACCGGCCAAGTCCTCACCGGGGTTCAGCGTCGGGTCCAGCATCCGGTCGTGCGCTGGATGGCCGCTACGCTAGACGGCATAGTCGAAGCGACCGGAGCGGTTTTCGAGGCCAAGTTCATGCTCCCGTGGTCGTTCACCGAAGAAGGGGCGGCCGAAAAATACATGCCCCAGCTGCAGCACAATATGTGGGTCACCAACGCCAAGCTGTCGGTGCTGTCAATCATCACTGGCGGTGGCAAGTGGGTCGAGATCAGCATCTCGGCGGATCCGCTCTACCAGCACCTCCTGCTGACCGCGGAGAAGAAGTTCTGGCGATGCGTCGAGAGTGGCGAGCCGCCTCGTTTGTTTGGCGTTGAACCACCGCGGCCACGTATCGAGGCGGTACGGATCGTAGACATGAGCGCTTCCAATTCCTGGGCCGAGTTCGCAGCGGTGTTCCGGTCAACCCGTGGTGCCTTTCTCGAGCACGAAAAAGCCAAGACGGAACTGAAAAGCCTGATGCCGGAAGATGCCAAGGAGGCGATCGGCCACGGGGTTCGGGCCAAGCGGTCCAAGTCCGGTGCCGTGAGCTTCGACCTCATGAGCGTGGAGGGTGGCCATGCACCGGTCCAGTGAATCGATCGGAGCGATTGCTGCGGCGTTGGCCAAGGCACAGGGCGAACTCACCAATCCGGAGAAATCGCTGACGGCAACAGTCCGGTCGGACGGCCATGGCGCAGCTGAACGGTCGTTCCGCTATGCCCCGCTGTCGAGCGGGCTCGACATCGTGCGTAAAACTTTGGGCCAGCATGAGATCGCCACCGTGCAGACCACCGCGATCGACAACGAGGCCGGACTGATCCGCCTGACCACTATTCTCGCCCATGCTTCAGGGGAATGGATTGCGTCGGACTGGCCGGTCTGCGCCATCAGCGAAACGACAATGCCGCACCGAATGGGTGCGGCGCTGACCTATGCCCGGCGTTATGCCCTATTCACATTGGTCGGTATTGCCGGGGAAGATGATCTCGATGCCCCCGATCTCACGGCGTCGTCCGCCCAGAATACTGGACCGGAGCAACCGGCCGTCCGCGGTAATGATCGGCTGAACGGCGGTCGCCGGTATTCCACCCCACAAAGGCCGTTCCATCGCCGTGCATCGGCGATTTCGCCATCAGCCAAGCCAATCCTCGAGGCCGAAGCATCGGCCGATCTGTGCCGGCAATTGCTGACTGAATTGGCGGAGATTGCTTCGGCTGAGGAGGCGGGGAGCTGGGCGCAACGGATCCTCGGCGCCAAGAACAGCCTGACCGTTGCCGATGCGCGGCAAGTTGAGGATGCGTTCCGCGCCAAGATGGCAACGCTAGGAAGCGCGGCTGACGTCGACGACGTATTGGCACCGCCGGTGATATCCGCGGTCCAACCTTCTTCGTCACTGCAGCGGCAGCCGGCAGAGCCTGTATCTATTACCGACGGCATCGATAAGAGCCGGTTGGCCCATCCCGAGCCGCGCCGGTTTCGTGACAAGAACCACGTCAAGTTCGTCGCCAAAAAACCTTGTTTGGTTTGCGGACGCAGTCCCTCAGATGCCCATCATCTTCGGTTCGCACAGCACCGTGCGCTCGGGCGCAAGGTAAGCGATGAATTCATCGTCCCGCTGTGCCGTGGCCATCATCGCGAGGTGCACCGATCCGGCGACGAAGCCTCATGGTGGAGTAAGGCCCGAATCGACCCCATCGGCATCGCCCGCAAGCTCTGGACGGAGACGCACCCCGTCTTTGCACCAGCGAGCGACATCAGCGCTGATGTTGCGACACCCAAAATTGCCGCCCGGAGGGAACTCAATAACTCCACTCGAGTTCCGCGGATCGCAAAACGGGAGCCGCCGATGCAAGCGATCACCCTTGCGTCGTATTCTGAGGATGTCGGCCGAGGATTCCGAACGAAGGCGGCCGGAGGGTCTGCATCCGCCTTTTTCTGGCTCATCGCAGCCTTTTCAAGGAGCGAAGATGAGACAAAAATTCGTGCCGGAGAAGGAACCGACGACGCATATCCATCCGTTCCACGGTTGCCCAGCGGCACCCGAAATCGCAAAACGAAGCCAATTATCGCGGCTGGCGCTCAATGACTTCCTTCAGGCAGATCGAGGCCAACCGTCGCAACGCGTACAAAAGCACCGGTCCAATTACTGAAGAAGGCAAGCAGCGCTCCCGTTGCAATGCGGTCCGCCACGGACTGACCGCCGAGACGGTGATCGGCGCGCTCGAGGATGCGGAAGATTACAAGGCGTTCGAAGCGGCCATCATCGCTGACTATGATGCTCAATCAGCCGTGGAACGCGAACTGGTCTTGCGGTTAGCCAGCCTACTGTGGCGACTGCGGCGCGCCACGACCATGGAAAACGGCCTGTTCGAAATCCAGGCTGACTATCTGCGTGGGTTCAGACAGGCCCGCGAAACTCAACCAAAGCCGCAGGAAATTATCTATGCAAGCTTCGGGCGGGAAGATTCTGTCAATGGCGATGCTGATCGGGCTTCCCATTGCATCACAAACGAACCCAAAGCCCGGCCCACCTCCGGGTCGAAATCCGTTGAACCCGCCACTGACCTCGCACGTTGCTTTTTGCGTCTAGCCAATCTGCCCAGCTACCCGCTCGACCGGCTTAGCCGGTATGAAGCAATTCTTTGGCGCCAGGCCGGCCAGATCCTGTTTGCTCTCGATGCATTGCATCGTCGTAAACCACAAGAGAGAGGGCGTCGGTTCCGTATCGGCAGTCGGCAAGACCTGCCGGCCAACAGGCGCGACGACTATTGAGCAGCACTTGAATGTAAGGTGCAGTCTGGGGCGCACGGCACACACGGTTTTAACCCGGCCGATCTATCGAGATTTCGATTGTAATATCACCAGCAATGTGACACTATATATGATATGAGATGCGTGTTGGACACCAATGTCGTCGTCGCGGGCATGCGGAGTCCTCGCGGCGCGTCTGCAGCGCTGCTGATGGCGGCACGCCGGTCCGAGTTGACGCTGGTGGCGAACGTTGCCCTGGCGCTCGAATACGAAGCGATCTGCCTGATGGCCGAACATCGCATGGCCGCCGGGCTTTCGCAGCAACAGGTTGGAATCTTTCTGGATGCCGTGCTCGCGATGGTCGACCCGGTTGAAACGCATTTCATGTGGCGGCCCCAGCTTCGCGATCCAGCGGATGAGCTTGTGCTCGAAGCCGCCGTGAACGGCCAAGCGGTGGCAATCGTGACATTCAACCGGCGGGATTTTGGCGACACGCCCGCGACATTTGGAATTGAGGTGTTGTCGCCCGCCGAATTGCTTAGGAGGATCAGGACATGAAAAGCCCTCAAAGTACCTACCCGCTCCGCCTCCCCCGCTCGGTGAAGGCGGAAGTTGAGCGCCGCGCCAAGGCGGACGGAATCAGCATCAACCAGTTCGTGGCAACCGCGGTATCCGAAAAGCTGGCGGCCATGAACACGGCAGCCTTCTTCGCTGAGCGCCGGAAGCGGGCGGATTTCACCGCGTTTGATCGCCTGATGCGTCGTAAAGGCGGCGAAGCGCCGCGACCGGCGGATAAGATCAGTTGAGGCGAATGCACCGGCCGCCTATGCCGGCAATTGCTCACGGCCGAGACGGTGATCGGTGCGCTAAAAGATGCTGAAGATTACAAAGCCTTCGAAGCGGCGACTACTGCCGACTATACTATGATGCCCAATCCGTACTGGAGCGGGAACTGTGCTGAGACTTGCCAGTCTGCTGTGGCGGCTGCGCCGCGCGACGACCATGGGGACCGGCCTGTTCGAAATCCAGGTCGACTATCTGGCGGAAGCAAGACGGGCGAGCCAATTGCAGCCGGCCTCCCGAGAAGTCGTCTATGCGCTGGCCCGGCCCGCCGACGCCTTCGATGTCGATCGCAATCCGGCAGCGGAGGGCATGAGCAGCGCGACAGAATCCATGCTCAGCTCGGGGTCGAACTCGGTTGAGCCTGAGGTCCCTTATACCGTCGAGTTCGCACGCTGCTTCTTGCGTCTCGCCAATCTGCCCAACTGCGCCCTCGACCGTCTCAGCCGCTAAGAAGCAACCTTGTGGCGCCAAGTTCGCCAGACGCTTTTTGCGCTCGATGCCCTGGATCGCTGCAAACCACGGGAGAGGAGGCGCCGGTCGCCGCATACCGGTATTCGGTATGATTCACTCAATGATCCGCTCCTTTGGAGATAAACGTACGGAAGCGGTGTTTCGGGATGGGCGGGTACGCGCGCTTGAAGGCATTGCCCGCGCTGCCAAACGTAAACTTCGAGGCCCTGAACGTGGCACATCGGCTTGACGATCTCGCGAAACCGCCATCAAGCCGGCTTGAGAAGCTTAGGCCAAGCCGGCGCGCCGCGCCCGCCGGATACTTTTCCCGGCGGCTGTCGCGCTCACTCCAAGGCCGGCGGCAATCTGGCGTTTGGACATGCCGGCGGCCGACAGCCTCAGGACGTCGCGGATTCCGTGCATGAGTAATCTCGGTCCAGGCATCTCCCCCTCCTTGTGCAAAGGAGCGAAGTCATGCTGATCGCAGATCACGCAACGGCGCCCGCACCAGGTCTTGATGAGAAGGGCTTCGATGAGATGGGCTTCGATGAGATGGGCTTCGATGTCGATAGCACTCGGACTTGTCCGGTTTGAGATGGGCTTCGATTGAAGTATGTCAGTGATGGCTCTATACTGACATATATGGAGAAGACGCCAGTTTATCTGCGCAAAGAAGAGCTCGAAGCCTTGCGCAAGGCTGCCGCCCGGTCAAAGCGCAGCGTCGCCGTGCTAGTTCGTGAAGCTGTACGCAAAGTCGTGCTGATGCCGCCGCATGAGCCAGCCGAAGGCCCGGTCGCGATCTGGGACGGTAGACCGAAGCACACTTCGATCGAGCACGACAGCATCTACGACGAGCCGTGATCCGGCAAGGCGAAGCTGTCTTCGTCGACAGCGGAGCGTGGATTGCGCTGGCGCTGTCGCGTGACCCGCTGCATTCCCGCGCGCGGGAGCAGTGGGACGCCGTGCGCGCGGCCGGCGCCAGGCTGCACACTAGCGTGCCGGTCGTCATAGAGACATTCACGTTTCTCGATCGCAACGCCAACAGGGACGTGGCGCTGGCGTGGAAGGACGCGATAGCCAAGTTGAGTATCCTGAAAATCCTCGCCTGTGAGCTGCGCGATCTGCAGGTTTCGTGGGATTATTTCCGGCGGAGCGATCTGCAAAGTTATCCGCTGTCGATGCCACCAGTTTCGCAATCATGAAGCGAGCGCGGCTACGGCTTGCCTATACGTTCGACCATCACTTTGCGGTTGTCGGCTTTCGGATGATTGGCTGACGGTCGGATGCGTTCAGTAATGCTGATCAGGGGCCTTGAGCAAAATCGCGGTGTTCGAGGAGGTGTTCGTAGAAGGCGTTCATGAGCCGCCCCGACTGATCCTCGTCAGCCGATAGTGCTGCTCATTCTTCGCCCTCTCGCAAGCTGAGGGGTAAAGGGATATCAAGGGCAGAGCCCTTGGCTAGTTTGAACCCAACGCGACCCGTTCTGGTGTCCGCTCCGGGTGTGCGCCGTGATAAGGCGGCGCTTTCCAGCGGGTGCGAGTCCCACCCGGCGAACACACGCAGCCGGAAGCAACCGGAGCAGCTATGGAGGTGACGAAAGGCCGGGCGCGCCGGGGTGACGGAGAGGTCCGCAGTACCGCTGAAGCCGGGTAATGCCGGGGGAGGGAAGGGACCTCAGTTCAAGACGAACGCAAGACGTGGTGAGGGACCTGGAGATTGGGCGACCTATTAACTCCGAAGAGTGTTCAGAAATTGCAGATGGCGTTGCACGCAAAAGCGAAGGCAGAAGCCGGCTATCGCTTCTACGCCCTGTACGACAAAATCAGCTGTAAAGACATCCTGGCCTATGCCTATGCTCGATGTCGCTCCAACAAGGGCGCACCGGGCGTGGACGGTCAGGAATTTGCGGACATTGAAGCGATCGTATCCCCTCTTTGACAGTCTGACCTTGCCTGCTTGCGTAGCGGCCAGGCTGTGACAAAGATCACGGGAATGCTAGTTTTCCAGATAGGGCATTCCATGGCGTCCCCCAGCTGGACCTTTGGATCGCGCGGTGGGTCTTTGACCAGGCGGTAGTCCGCAAAGCAAAAGACTAACCAGCCGGTCCTGAGGCACTTTCACGCTGCCTTCGTCCGTTCTCGATCATTTATCCTTTCGGCAGCGAGTATTGCGTTATCGATGAGCGATTCCAGGTCGGCAACGGCGCGGCCTCCAGCAATAGACCACAGGGTCGACAGTGCGGCCTCCGCTTGCGGAACGAAGACGCCGCGGTCAACCAGATCGCGTATCTGCGCCGGCGTCGCGATCGATTGACCTGCCGCGAGTTCGCCGAGCGCGGCGAGCTTTGCTGCCGCACCGATG
>Ga0116111_1000570_pt1 | contig 29590 bp, 23 predicted proteins | sample June2015DPH_8_10_FD_89720 | JGI IMG/M metagenome (GOLD analysis project Ga0116111, IMG submission 89720) | Peatland microbial communities from SPRUCE experiment site at the Marcell Experimental Forest, Minnesota, USA - June2015DPH_8_100 | ecosystem: Environmental > Terrestrial > Soil > Wetlands... | reverse complement strand
CGCCGACCGCGCGCTGCACCGCCGGGCGATCATGATCGGACGCGCGCCTTCCCCCGACCGCCATCCGCCTATCCGATCCGCGCTTTCAGGCGCGCAATCACCCCCTCGATGCTTTCGCCCTCCGCGCGAGCGGTGAACGTGAGCGCCATACGATGTTTGAGCACCGGCTCGGCGAGATCGAGCACATCGTCAATCGAAGGCGCCAGCCGCCGCTCCAGCAGCGCGCGCGCGCGTACCGCCAGCATCAGCGCCTGGCTCGCGCGCGGCGAAGGTCCCCAGGCGATCAGCTTGGCGGGTTCGCCGCCTTCGGGCCCGGGTCGCGCCGAGCGCACCAGCGCGAGGATGGCCTCGACGACGGATTCGCCGACCGGCAGCCGCCGTACAAGGCGCTGCGCGGCCATCAGTTCCTCGGCGGTCATCGCCGGTTTTGCCCGCGTTTCCTCGGCGCCCGTCGTCTCGAACAGGATTCTCCGCTCGGCGGCGCGGTCGGGATAGCTGACATTAATTTCCATCAGGAAGCGGTCGAGCTGGGCTTCCGGCAGCGGATAGGTGCCTTCCTGCTCGAGCGGGTTCTGGGTGGCGAGCACATGGAACGGCTTGGGCAAATCGTGGCGCGAGCCGGCGACGGTGACATGCTGCTCCTGCATGGCCTGCAGCAACGCCGACTGGGTGCGCGGGCTGGCGCGGTTGATTTCGTCGGCCATCAAAAGCTGGGCGAAGACCGGGCCGGGCAGGAAGCGGAAGCTCCGCTTGCCCGTGGGACTCTCCTCCAGTACCTCGGTGCCGAGAATGTCCGACGGCATGAGGTCGGGCGTGAACTGGATGCGCCGCGCGTCCAGCCCGAGCACGATGCCCATGGTGTCGACGAGCTTGGTCTTGGCAAGGCCGGGCACGCCAAGGAGCAGCGCATGGCCGCCCGACAGGATGGTCACCAGCGCCTGCTCGATCACCTTGTCCTGGCCGAAGATGACGGTTCCTATTGCCGCCTTGGCCGCGCGCACGTGATCGGCGCTTGATTCGGCCGCGCGCACGATCATGTCTTCGAGCTTTTCGAGCCCGTCACCGCCGACAGCCGGCATGGCCAACTCCTTATCTTGCGCCGCCTTGATCGAATCAGATTCGCGGCATCGGTACGAATCACAGAACCAGGGTTCGCACCGCTATTGCGATGCAATATACGCGCCAGCTCGATTCAGGCTGACTTGCGACAACTCTTTCATCCACGGGGAACACAACTTAGGTTCGGCGCGGACGTGATGCATTCCGGCGATCACGATCCCGCGAGCGATGTTGCCCCGGAGCGACTGTCCGAGGTGTAGGTTCAAGGCAAACCATGGCGAAGGAAGGGCAACCGGGGCTGGAGGCGATCACAGGGGCGCTAAGTCGCGCCGCGGTGAAGGGGCCGCCGCCGGTCGAACGCTGGAATCCGCCGTTCTGCGGCGATCTCGACATGCGCATCGCCTCTGACGGTACCTGGTTCTACGTGAAGACGCCGATCGGCCGGCCGGCGCTGGTCAAGCTGTTCGCCTCGGTGCTCAAGCGCGAGGGCGACAAATACTTCCTGGTCACGCCGGTAGAGAAGTGCGGTATCCAGGTAGACGACGCGCCATTCCTGGCTGTCGAACTCAAGACGGAAGAATCCGCCGCCGGCCGCGTGCTCAATTTCCGCACCAATGTCGACGACTGGGTGCCATGCGGACCGCTGCATGCGTTGCGCTTCGAGCCCGAAGCGGGCAGCGGCGGCCTGAAACCTTATCTTCACGTCCGCCGCGATCTGTGGGCGAAGGTCAAGCGCGCGCTGTTCTTCGACCTTGTCGAACTCGGCGAGGAGCGCGAGGTTGAGGGCAAGATCATGTTCGGCGTGACGTCGATGGGCGTGTTCTTTCCGATGGCGCCAGCCGACCAGGTGAGGGATTGGTGTGAGTGATCAACGTGCACCGTTGCGGCCGCCGGCGGCGACGGAGAGTTTCTTTGATCGGGCGCGAGCAAGGCTCAGGCTCGAAGTGCCGCCGGCGCTGACCGATCCGTTGGCGCAAGGCGCGCGCGGCGACCTCGATCTCAATCCGGCGCTCTGGGAGCGCGCCGGGGTGAGCGCGACCAGACCCGCGGCGGTGCTCGTTCCGATCATCGATCGTCGCGAACCCATGGTGCTGTTGACGCTCCGTACCCAAGAACTCGCCAGCCATGCCGGTCAGGTCGCCTTTCCCGGCGGCAAGATCGATCCGGACGACGAGAGTCCGGTCGCTGCGGCGCTGCGCGAGGCCGAGGAGGAGATCGGGCTGGCGCCGAGCCTGGTCGAACCGCTCGGCTATCTCGATCTCTATCTGACCTTTTCCGGATTCCGCATTTTGCCGACGGTCGCGCGCGTTAAGCCGGACTTTACGCTCGTGGTCAATCCGCGCGAGGTCACCGAGACGTTCGAAGTGCCGCTCGCTTTTCTGATGAATCCGGCCAATCACCAGCGCGGCAGCCGCGACTGGAAAGGCATCATGCGCGATTATTACGCCATACCCTTCGGAGATCGCTACATTTGGGGCATCACCGCGGGTATTGTGCGGAACCTCTACGAACGGGTCTACGGCGCATGATCCGGCCATTCTTCACCGAGCTCGGGCTGTTTCTCACCCCCTTCGTCCTCTATGCGGCGTTTCTCTTGGCGACACGCGCCGGCGTGCTGGAGCCGAAAGCGTGGACGTTGCCGCGCCTCGCCGGCCTCGTCATCGCCTCGCTGGCGCTGATGGCGGCAAGCTTTCTGTTGCTGGCGCAATTCTCGGGCGCGCCGCCGGGCTCGACCTATGTGCCGGCGCATATCGAGGACGGTAAGTTCGTGCCGGGGACGACGCGGTGACGCCGAGACCGCATCTCGGCGATGCCGCCTGGCTCAAACATGGCGAGGTGGCGCGGCTCTTGGCGCTGCTCGATCGCGACGGCGAAGAAGCGCGCGTGGTCGGCGGCGCCGTGCGCAATGCCTTGTTGGGGCTGCCGGTCGACGAAATCGACGTGGCGACGACGGCGGTACCCGAGGAGGTGATGCGGCGCGTCGCGGCGGCCGGCTGCAAGGCCGTTCCGACCGGCATCGAGCATGGCACCGTCACCGTCGTCATGGATCACCAACCGGTCGAAGTCACGACGCTGCGCCAGGACGTCGAGACGTTCGGGCGCAAGGCGCGCGTCGCGTTCGGGCGCGACTGGCGGGCCGACGCCGAGCGGCGCGACTTCACGATCAATGCGCTCTCGGCTTCGGCTGACGGAACGGTTTACGATTATGTCGGCGGCGTCCACGACCTTGCCGCGCGCCGCGTGCGCTTCATCGGCGAGCCGCAATGGCGGATCGAAGAAGACTTCCTGCGTATCCTGCGGTTCTTTCGCTTTCACGCGCATTTCGGCGACGGCCCGCCGGACCCGGTCGGCCTGCACGCCTGCATCAAGGCGCGCGCCGGCCTTGAGACGCTGTCGCGCGAGCGCGTGCGCATGGAATTGCTGAAGCTGTTCGCCGCCGCGCGCGCGACCCCGACGCTCGCGGTGATGGCCGAGGCCGGACTGCTCGCGACCGTGCTCGGCGGTGTCGCCTTCATCGCCAGCTTCGAGAACATGGTGAAGGTCGAGGCAGCGCTTAGCGTCAAGCCCGATCCTGTCCGCCGTCTCGGTGCGCTCGGCGTGTGGGTGGCGGAGGATGCGGAACGGCTGACGCAGCGGCTTCGCCTCTCCAACACCGAATCCGAGCGCCTACTGGCGCTGGAACAGTGGTGGCGCATTGCGCCGCAGGCCGGTGAGCCGGCCGCGCGCGCGCTCCTTTATCATCTCGGGCCGCAATCGTTCGCCGACCGCGTGTTTGTTGCCTGGGCGCGGTCAGAAGCGGGGGTCGCGGACCGCGCCTGGCACGCGCTTGCGAGCTTGCCGCAACGCTGGACGGCGCCGGCTTTCCCGCTCAAAGCGGCGGACTTCACCCGGCGCGGCGTTTCACCGGGGCCGGCTCTCGGCGCCGCGTTGCGGGCCGCTGAAGCCGCCTGGATCGCGGCGGATTTTCCGGCCGACCGCGCGACACTGGACGCCATTGCCGACAAGGCTGTGCAGGAAACGGCGGCGTCTCGTTCGATGTAGGGAATGCGAGTTCCGGGTGATGCTCACCGAGCGACGCTAATGAGCGCGATTTTCCTCGATCCTTCCACCAAAAAGATCGTCGCCATCATCACCGAGTGAATGAGCATGCTGGCGAAGCATGTGGCTCCGCCAGCACCGCCACCTCACGACATTCGGGCGCGCCGCGCGCGCAGGCGGCGGCGCGCCACCGGAACTAGCTCGGCAAGCTTGGGACGCATCAGCGCCATCATGCCGCGCGGCTGCATGCGTTCGACCTGCATTTCATTGCCGCGCCAGACGAAGTCGTCGCCGCGCATCGCCTTGACGAAGAGGACGGGCAAGAGGAGGTCGCGCGCCAGGCAGCAGAACGGGTAGCGCGGCGAAAGGTGCCAGCCGGCGACCGCGGCGAGCAACATTTCGCTGCCATACCAGACCGCGCCCAGCGCGGCGACGCTGAGCGCGGGCGGCATGTCGACCGCAGCCGCGACGCCGGCGAGCGCCACCATCGGCAGCACGCCGCCGGAGAGCGCTTCGGGGAGGAAATAGGCCAAGAAGCTGGCGCGCCGCAGCCGCGCCCAGCGCAACTGCCGATGCCATACCTCGGCGGCGCTGCGGTAGCCAAGCGGCTGCGCGAATGGCCTGTCGACCAGGCGCACTTTGAGGCCGGCGTCGCGCACGATCTTGGTCGAGGCCGCGTCTTCGGCGACTTCCTTGGCGAGCGCCTCGATGCCGCCGGCGCGCTCGAGATCGGCGCGCCGCCACAGCATGGTCTTGCCCTGGGCGAAGCCCAAGCCGAAGGCATCGGCGACATACTGCCAGCGGGCCTGATAGGTGTTGAGGAACGCGCATTCCAGCTCGGCCCAAGGTCCGCGCGGCTGGCAGCCGACCGGCGGCGAGGCGACCAGGCCGGTATCCGTCCGCCAGTTGGCGAACAAGAGCTGGATATAGTCGCGCGGCATCAGCACGTTTGAGTCGGCCAGCACGATCCACTCATGTTCGGCGGCGCGCCAGCCCTTGAGCACATTGTTGAGCTTCGGATTTGAGCTCACTCTCTCGTCCCCGATCAGCAGCTGGGCGCCGGTGCCGGCGTGCTCCGCCATCAGCGCCTCGATGAGCGGGACGACGGGATCCTTTGCGGAAGCGACGCAGAACAGGATTTCGCAAAGCGGATAATCGAGCTCGAATGTCGAACGGAGCGTATCGGCGGCATAGTTGTCTATTCCGCATAGCGGGCGCACCAAGCTGACCGGGGGGAGTTTTCGGCGGGACAGCGGCTCGCCTGGCGTGCGCCGGCGCAGCCGCACGGCGGCAATCACGATGCTGGCGACATGAATGACGGTGGTGGTGAAGCAGAACGTCGCTGCGGCGAGAATCGGCGCTGTCATCGCCGAATCACTTAACGCTGCGCCATGACAGCGTTGTGACTCCGGCGCCGCAGCGATTCGTTAACGTTTGCTGTCATCCACCTGCAATGAAATCAATTTATAAGCTTGGCCATGTCGAGCGGACGAGAGATCAAACATCGTGACACTTGAGCACGGCACGCGTCTGTTCCGTACTCTCTTTATTTCTGATGTTCATCTCGGCGCGCGCGGCTGCCAGGCCGAACGCCTGCTCGACTTCCTGCGCTATCACGATGCCGAAACGATCTATCTGGTCGGGGACATTGTCGATGGCTGGCAGTTGCGCTCGGGCTGGTATTGGCCGCAGCCGCACAACGACGTGGTGCAGAAGCTGCTGCGCAAGGCGCGCAAGGGCGCGCGCCTCATCTATCTGCCGGGCAATCACGACGAGTTCCTGCGCGATTATTACGGCACGCATTTCGGCGGCATCGAGGTGGCGGAGACGGCTACGCACGAGGCCGCCGACGGCCGCCGCTATCTGGTGGTGCACGGCGACGTGTTCGACCTCGTGGTCAAGCATGCGCGCTGGCTGGCGCTGCTCGGCGACACCGCCTACGATTTCGCCATCCTGGTGAACCGCTATTTCAACGCTCTGCGCCGCCGGCTCGGTTTTTCCTATTGGTCGCTGTCGCAATGGGCGAAGCACAAGGTCAAGAATGCCGTAAACTATATCGGCGCGTTCGAGCAGACGCTGGCCGCCGAGGCGCAGCGCCGCCATGTCGACGGTGTCATCTGCGGCCACATCCACCACGCCGTCATCCACGACGATTTCGGCATCCGCTATATCAATTGCGGCGACTGGGTGGAGAGCTGCACTGCGGTCGCCGAGCATGACGACGGCCGGTTCGAGATCATCGCCTGGTTCGAAACCGGCAGCGAGCAGCCGCTGGCCGAGGCACCGGACGTGCCGATGGACGAGAAAACCGGCATCGCGGCGTAAGCTTTGCGCGCCGGCTGCCGGCGATCGTGTTGCTGACGAGCCGCTCAGCGCCCGAAGATCAGCCGGCTGGGGTGCTGATCGATGTTCTTGATCGTCTTCTGCAGTTCGGCAAGCGTGCGGCGGCCGTCGACGGCAAACGCCTCGAACTGCTTGAGGCCCGAATTCGAGAACTGCGCGAGCCCGGTCGATATTTCTTCCGTGCGTTTGTCGAGATTGTCGGCGAGCTTTCGGATCGCTTCGGCGGCTTGCGCGATCTCGCCGTGATTATCGCCGCTGCCGGTGAGGTTTTCGAGGCCGGCCATGACCTTGTTGAGCCGATCCGAGTTTTGCGCCAACGTTGCTGTCACCGTCTCGATATTGCGCAGCGAAATGCGCATGGCCGTCTCGTTGTCGGCGACGAGGCCGTCGATGCGCGACAGCACGTTGCGCGCCGCCTGGGTCACGTCGGCGCCGGCGTTCGGATCGGCATAAATGGTCGGCGGTCGGCCATCGTTTGCGGCGATCAGGGCCGCATCGGCGGCGCCGCCGTTGAGGGAGACCTCGGCCAGTCCCGTCAGTCCCTGGAAATCGAGCGTCACTTTGGTGTCGGCACGCACCGGCACCGCGCGATCGACCGAGATCGACGCCTCAACCTTGCGCGGATCGTGCGCGTCGAGAGCAAGCGCGGTCACTTCGCCGACGCGGACGCCGTCGAACAGCACCGGCGCGCCGGTGCGGAGCCCCGACACCGAACCGGCGAACACCACGCGGTAAATGGCGCGCTCGCCGGCGCCGCCGCTGTTCTGGAACCAATAGATGAAGCCGAACGCCCCGACGATGACGGCGAGCGTGAACAAGCCGGTGACGATATAGTTGGCCCTGGTTTCCATGGATGGCCTTTCTGCGCGCTCGCTAGTGGTGGACGAGGCGCGGACTTTGGCGCCCGCGTTTGCCCCGGAAATAGGATTTGAGCCACGGATGCTCGGAGGCGAGCATGGTCTCGATCGGACCCGCGGCGATGACGCGTCCTTCGGAGAGGACCGCGATGCGGTCGCAGACGGCGTGCAGGCTGTCGAGATCGTGGGTGACCATGAACACGCTCAGCCCCAGCGTGCGCTGCAAAGTGCGGATCAACTCGTCGAATTCGGCCGCGCCGATCGGATCGAGGCCGGACGTCGGCTCGTCGAGGAAGACGATATCGGGATCGAGCGCCAGCGCGCGCGCCAGCGCCACCCGCTTGATCATGCCGCCGGAGAGTTCGGCGGGATATTTGCCGCGCACGTCCGCGCTGAGACCGACCATTTCCAGCTTGGCGAGCGCAATCTCCTCGATCAGGCGCGGCGACAGATCGAGATATTCGCGGATCGGGAACTGAACGTTTTGCAGCGCGGTGAGCGAGGAAAACAGCGCACCTTGCTGGAACAGCACGCCCCAGCGCTGCTCGATCGCGCGCCGTTCGCGGTCGCCGAGCGCCGCAAGATCGGTGCCGAATACTTCGATCGTGCCCCGGCGCTTCGGCAACAGCCCGATGATCGTGCGCATCAACACCGACTTGCCGGCGCCGGAACCGCCGACGAAGCCGAGAATCTCGCCTTCGAAGACGTCGAGCGCCGCATGGTCGAGCACGGTCACGTCGCCGAAGCCGACGACCAGGTCGCGCACGCTGATCACGGTCTCGTTCTTGGTCATCGGCTACATCCCGACCGCGGCAAAGAACATGGCGAAGAAGCCGTCGAGCACGATGACGAGAAAGATCGATTTGACCACGGAAGACGTGGTCCTCAGCCCGAGCGAGGCGGCGCTGCCCTGGACTTCGAAGCCCTCGACGCAGGCCACCAGCCCGATCACCAGCGCCATGAACGGCGCCTTGATCATGCCGACGGTGAAAGTCGGCAGCGAGATCGCCTCGCGCAAGCGGGCCAGCAAAATATCCGGCGTCATGCCGCCGTACAGCCAGCACACCAGCCCGGCGCCATAGAGCGCCGCCATGGCGCCGAGAAAAGTGAGCATCGGCACGGCGACGACCAGCGCGACGATGCGCGGCAGCACCAGCACCTCGACCGGGTCGAAACCCATGGTGCGCAGCGCGTCGATCTCCTCGCGCATTTTCATCGCGCCGAGCTCGGCGGTGTAAGCGCTGCCCGAGCGTCCGGCGACCATGACGCAGACGATGAGCACACCCACTTCGCGCAACACCAGGATGCCCACCATGTCGACGACATAGATTTCGGCGCCGAAGGTGCGGAAATGGAATATGCCCTGTTGCGCGATGATGGCGCCGATGAGGAACGTGCTCAAAAGGATGATCGGCACCGCGCGCCAGCCGACGCGTTCCAAATGATGCACGACCGAAGCCAGACGCAGCCGCGTCGGGTGGGCGATCGTTGCCGCGACCGCCATGGTCAGCGCGCCGAGAAGCTGCGTGAGCAGGACCAGCGACCAGCCGATCCCGGCCACGGCGCGGCCGATGGAGTCGAGCGCCATCACGATGCGGTTTGCCGCGGCGACGGTTTCCGCCGGCGCGCGGTTGACCAGCTGCAATTCCTCCATCAGGCCGCGGTCGGCGTCCGAGAGGCCGACGATGCGTGCGGTCGAGCCGCGCGCGGTGAAGGCGCGCTTGAGGCGTTCGATCAGCCAGGCGCCGAAGGTGTCGAGCCGCTCAAGCTTGGCGAGGTCGATGTCGACACTGCGGGCGTGCTGGTAGCGTTGCGCGGTCTGGTCGATGATTTTTTCAAGCTCTGCCGCGCGTTCGGCGGTCCAGGCACCGGTCGCGGCCAGCGCCAAGCGTTCGCCGTCGGCCGTGCCGGTCAGCGAGGCCGCGCTCAAGCTTTTATACTCCGCGCCGGGCCGGAAGCGCTTTGCGACCCTTGAGCCCGCGAGATATCCCCGGTCATATTGCCCCTTGCATGGAACTCTCCGTCCGGATCGAGCGGTGGCCGCTGGCCGGCGTCTTCGCCATCAGCCGCGGCAGCAAGACCGAAGCCGTCGTGGTGGTGGCCGAACTGAGCGATGGCACCCACCGCGGCCGCGGCGAGTCCGTCCCCTACGCACGCTACGGCGAAACTCCGGACGGCATTGTGGCAGCGATCGAAGCCGTACGCCCGGTGCTGCGGCGGGGCCTCGACCGCGGCGCCCTGCAACGCGCCATGCCCGCCGGTGCTGCCCGTAATGCACTCGATTGTGCTTACTGGGACGTTAACGCCAAGCAGACCGGCCTTCGGGTGCACGAATTGGCTGGCCTGGGCGCGCCGGCGCCGCTTACGACCGCCTATACCATCTCGCTCGCCTCTGCGGCGGCGATGGCGGCAGCGGCCGAGCAGGCCGCGTGGCGGCCCTTGCTCAAGGTGAAGCTCGGCGGGGGCGATGACGACGGCAAGCGGATCGCGGCGGTGCGCCGCGCCGCGCCGCGGGCGGAGCTGATCGTTGACGCCAACGAGGGCTGGAACCCGGACAATTTCAAGGCAAACCTCGCCGCCTGCGCCGACGCTGGCGTCACGCTGATTGAACAGCCGCTGCCAGAGGGCCGTGACGAGGCGCTCGCGCGCGTCAAGCACCCAATTCCGGTCTGCGCCGACGAGAGCGTGCACGACCGCGCTTCGCTCGATGCGCTCGCCGGCAAGTACGACGCCGTCAATATCAAGCTCGACAAGGCCGGTGGCCTCACCGAGGCGCTGGCGCTCGCCGCCGAGGCGGAGCAGTGCGGCTTTGCCATCATGGTCGGCTGCATGGTCGCGACGTCGCTGGCGATGGCGCCGGCGATGCTGGTGGCGCAGCGTGCGCGCTGGGTCGATCTCGACGGCCCATTGCTGCTCGCCTCGGATCGCGCCGACGGCTTGCGCTATGAGGGCAGCCTTGTTTATCCACCCGACCCGGTGCTGTGGGGCTAGCCGGTCCCATGCCGTCCGAGGCGTACAACGCTGTGGTATCTCCGGATCACGATACCTCGATCCGATTGTGGTCGCGGCCATTGTGCTGCTTGAATCGGAATCAGCCGGGGCATAATGGCCAACGATCCTGCGTTCAAACACGAACTCACTGAGGTGGCGGCGGCGATCGCGCGGATCGAAGCCAAGGCCGCCGCAAGCGGGGTGCAGGCGGCCGCCGGTGTTCCGGCCGCAGAACCCATCAAAGATATGATCTTGGCGTTGCGCGACTTGGCGCGTCGCGTCGATGCGCTGATTGCGCTCGCGGCAGCGACCGACAAAGAAACAATGCCAGCGACCGATACCACACCAGACGTCCCTGTGAGTCCGCCGCCCGCAATGCCGCGTGCCGCGCCAACTGATTCGCTCGCGGCCTTGCGCGCTCTGAGCGAGGAAGAGCTCATCGCGCTTTTCAGCTAGCACTCCGCCATTACCACAAGTGCCGTGTCGAGCATGCCCAAATGCGCGCCGGCTCGCCCGTTGGCGCGCCGCGATTTTCGTATGCGTTATTCTCTGTTAACGGGTGATATTCTGAGATGCACGTGATTCGGTAAACGGCACGGAAGTTGCTTTCTAGGAGTTGATGCGGATTAACAACAACGCGCAGGCAAGTTTGTTTTCTCCAGGTCGGCCGGAACTTTTCGTTGTCGGTCCGCATAATACGATCATCTGGAGGCCACGATGCACAGACTCACCAGTCCCGCCTTGGCGGTTGTGGCGTTGTGCACGAGTGCTTTTGTTCCGAGCGGCGTGTCCGCGCGCGATGATGGACGCTACGCCAACTCACCGCTGCATGCCTGGTTCGATCAGCTCGCCAGCGGAAGAGGCTTATGCTGTTCCTTTGCCGACGGGGTTAAAATCGAGAATGTCGACTGGGACACGCAGGACGGCCGCTATCGGGTGCGGCTCCACGGCGAATGGATTTTTGTTCCTGAAGCGGCGGTCGTGACCGAGCCGAACCGCTTCGGCCCGGCCGTGGTGTGGCCCTATATGGATGCGGACGGGGCGACACAAATCCGCTGCTTCTTGCCGGGCGCCGGCGCGTAGCTGTTCGCTAGGCGACCAGCCGGGAGAACAGTTCCGGATCGATGTTGCCGCCGGACAGGACGGCCACCGCGATTTTGCCGCTCACGTCCACCTTGCCGGTCATCAGCGCGGCCAGCGCCACGGCGCCGCCCGGCTCGACCACCAGCTTCAATTCGGAAAATGCAAAGGCGACGGCGGCAGCGACCTCCTCGTCGCTCGCGACGACGCCGGCGCCGACCAGCGATCGGTTGATGGCGAAGGTCAGCTTGCCCGGCGTGCGCGCCATCAGCGCGTCGCAGATCGTTCCGCTCAGCGCCGCGTTCTGCTCGCGCTGGCCGCTGCGAAACGAGCGCGCGTGGTCGTCGAAATTCTGCGGCTCGGCGGTGTAAATCGCCGCATTTGGCACGCGCGCCCGCACCGCAAGCGCAATGCCGGCGGTCAGCCCGCCGCCCGACGCGGTGACCACGATCACATCGGGCACCAGGCCGAGCGCGCGCAAATCCTCGACGATCTCGCGGCCGGCGGTGCCCTGGCCGGCGATGATCAGCGCGTCGTCGTAGGGCGGCACCAGAACGGCGCCGCGCCGCGCCGCGATCTCGCTCGCGATCGCCTCGCGGTCGTCGCGCGCGCGGTCGTAGAATACGAGCTCGGCGCCGAGTGCCGCAGTGCGCTCGCGTTTGGCGCGCGGCGCATCGTGCGGCATGACGATCACGCAAGGCATGCCGAGGAGCCGCGCCGCGGCCGCCACGCCCTGCGCGTGATTGCCGGACGAGAATGCCACGACGCCGCCCGCCCGCCGCTCGGGCGGAATCGCAGCGAGCTTGTTGTAGGCGCCGCGGAACTTGAACGAGCCGGTGTGCTGTAACGTCTCGGCTTTGAGAAAAACGCGGCCGCCGGTCATGGCATCGAGCGTGGCCGAGGTGAGCAGCGGCGTGTGCAAAGCAATCCCGGCGAGCCGACGGGCGGCCTCATCGACATCCGCGGCAGTGGGTAAGGAAACCGGGGCTTCCATGGGGCGAACGGTAACGCCGCGGTCGCTCGGCAAGCAAGACCGTCATTGACGGTTTTCGGCGCCTGGTGCGCAAGTCCAGCGGCCCGCTGCGGCACGCTCATCAGGCGCCTGCGAGACGCGCGCGGCGCGCACCGCTGCAGGCGTCACGCGCGACGGCCCTTACTGGTCGAACCGTCCGGCGGCGTGCGCCAGCATGGTGTAAACCTTGCCGGTGTCCGACGTGAGGTAATTGCGCACCACTGCCGGGCCGCGGTCGCCGCGCGATACATCCTCCAGGAGCCGCTCGAATTCGTTGATGTACTGCTCGACGGTCTGCCGGAACTCCGGATCGGCGCGGTACTTGCGGCGAATTTCATCGAACGCCTTTTGACCCTGGGCCGTGTAGAGGCGCCGGGTGAATACGCCGCGTTCGCCGCGGTTATAACGCTCCCACAGTTCGGCGGCTGCTTCGTGGTCGATCATGCGGGCGACGTCGACCGCGAGCGAATCGAGCGAGTCGATACCCTCGCGCTGCGGGCGGTCTTCGCCACGCGTACCTTCGCGCGGGGAGGGCGGGGCAATGGGCGGGCTCTCCTCGCGCGAGGCGCGCGACAACAGATCGCTGAGCCAGCCGCCGTTGCGGCCGTTGCCGGCATTCTGAGCGGGGTTGAGCGGGGGTTGCTCCGGCCGCCGTGGCGGCGCGCCGGTAATGTCGCCGCGCGTCGCCGTCTGCGGGGTCGCGGTGATATCCCCGCGCATCGGCCGCGCCGGCGCGCGTCCGCCACCGCCGGCATAGGCCGGCTCCGGCTCGCGCCGCACCGGCTCGGCGGTGTCGAGGGTGCGGCCGTGGCGGGCGACAATGCGATTGAGCTCGGCCAAGGCCTCGATCTGGTCGACGATGACGCGCCGCATTTGCGCCGCGCTCTCGGCGGTCTCCTGCGGCAGTTCGAAGATGCCGCGGCGCAACTCGGCGCGCGTCGTCTCCAGCTCCTGCTGCATTTCCGCCGCCATTTGCTTCATGCCCTGCATGATCTCGGTGAAACGGGCGGCGGATTGATTGAACATCGCGTGCACCTGCGTCGCGGATTCGTCGTAGACCGCGTTCAGGGTCTCGCTGGTACGCCTGCGCTCTTCCTCCGAGGTCGCGCGCACCAGCGCGAAACTCTGTTCGATCGAGTTCACGCTTTCGTTGCTCGTCTCGGCGACGACACTGGCGATTTCCCTGGCCCGCATCGTCGCCGCATCGAGCGATTCATCCAGCAGAGTGGAGAAGCGCTGCAGGCGCTGCCCGAAATCCTCGGTGCGGGCGTCGAGCGTCGAGACCAGGGTCTCGATGCTCGCACGCCTGGTCGCAACCGAGTCCTCGGAGCGGCGGTTGCTCTTGTCGAGAAGCTCCACCGCCTCGGTGAGCGTGCGCCCGTGTGTGGTGAACTGGGTGGCCAGTTCGCCGAGTTCCTGTAGCGCCTTGCCGGTCACGGTGGTGAAACTGCCGAGGTGCTGCTCCACCGCGCTGGTGGAGGCCGCGCTCTTGCCGTCGAGGTCATTCATGGCGGCGACGAATTCGGAAACGCGGGTCACCATCGTGCGTTCCAGCGAACTCATGTTGTCGTGCGCGCCGCTGAGCACCTCTTGCAGCAGGATGTTGGCTTCGCGCAGGCGCTCGAACAGTGCCGTGGTATCGGAGCGCAACATGTTGTGCGTCTCCAGCATCTCGGCGACGGTCGCGGTGGCGGTCTGCTTCGACTCCTCGACGGCGAGCCTGGCCGCGCCTTGCAGGTCATCGAGCGTCCGGATGATCGTCGACTTCGCTGCTTCGGCGACGCCCTGAGCGCCTTCCTGCAACTGGCCGAGCGTTCGCGTCATCGCGACGGTAGCGTTCTGGCTCGCTTCATTGATGAGCCGCGCGATCTCCTCGCTGTTGTCCATCATCGCCTGGGTGAAGACGAAACTCTTCGCTTCGATCGATTTGACGGCCTGGTCGGTGATGCGGTCCACCTCGCCGGCGAACTCCTGGCCCTTGCCGGAAAGCGCCGCGAGCAGCCCGTTCGATTTCTCGTCGAGCAGCCGCGTCATGTCGCCGACGCGCTGCGATACGGCGGCCGTGATCTCACCGGCCTTGTCGGTGACGTTGCGTGCCACCTCGGCGCTGACGCCGCTGAGCAGGCGTTCGGCCTCGCTGGCGCTGCGGCCGATCGCCTCGGTCGTGGCCTCGGCGCTTCGCGCCACCTCGGTGCTGATGCCGCTGAGCGTGCGTTCGGCCTCGCCGGCGCTGCGCCCGATCGCCTCGGTCGCGGCGGTGGCGCTTCGCGTCACCTCGCTGCTGATGCCGCTGAGCGTGCGTTCGGCCTCGCTGGCGGTGCGTCCGATCGCCCCGCTGGTGGCGGTGGCGCTTCGCGCAATGAGATCGGTGGCGGTGGCCGTTGTCTTGCTGATGACGTCGCTGGCCGCGGCCGCGCTCTTACCGAGGGCTTCGCCGGCGACCGCGACGCTCTTGCCGATGACGTCGTTGGCGGCTGCGACGCTCTTGCCGATGACTTCCTCGGCGGCTGCGGCGCTCTTGCCGATGGTATTGCTCAGCGCGCCGGCGCTGCGATTGAGCGACACCGTCGCCTCGACAGCGCTGCGGTTCAAGGCTTCGGTCGCCGCGGCGCCCGCCGCCGCGCTCTTGCCGAGCGCTTCGACGGTCCTCGCGGCAAGCTGACCGAGCGCCTGCTCGGCGTTGCCGGAATTGATCTTTATCGATTCCGACAGCTCCTCGAGCCGGGCATTGAGCAGGTCCGCCGCGGCGCGGCTGCGCACCTCGATCTGCTGGGTGACGGCTTCGGCCCGTCCCACCAGGAGTTGTTCGAGATGGCTGATGCGGCTGTCGAGCGTGTTGGCGACGCGTAGCGCTTGGCCGCCCAGGGCCTTGTCGATTTCGGCGGCGCGCTCGCCGATCGCCTCGGCGACTTTGGTTCCGCGGGCATCGATGACCGCGGTGACTTCGGCAATGCGCTTGTCGACCGCGCTAACGACTTCCCTGCCGCCTTCGGTGAGGGTCTTGGCGATATCCATGACGCGATTGGACAGCGCCTCGGTGAGCGTCTGCGAGCGGCTGTCGAGTGCTTCCTGGAAGTTTGACAGACGCTGGTCGAGCGCCGTGGTGACTTCGGTGGCCTTGGCGGTGACGCGATTGTCGAAGCTGTCGACGTAACTGCGCATCGATTCGGAGACGTCCTGGGTGCGGGCGCCGAGCCGTTCGACGAGTTCGGAGCCGTAGGTCTTCACCGTTCGGTCGAATTCGGCAAGATGCCGGGTGATGAGATTGCCGAGCGTCGACGAGTCGCGCGAAATCCTTTCGCCGAGTTCGGCGCCGGAATGATTGAACATCTCCTCGAACGCGGCCAGCCGCGTCGCCAGCATCTGCTTCATCTCGTCGCCGCGCGCGGCGACGACCTCGGCGACCTGCTCGGCGCTCTGGCGCAGCGAATCCGTCACTGTAGTGCCGCGCGAAATCAGGGCCTCGGTGACACGCGCCCCGGCCTGTTCGAGTCTCTGCGCCACATCGCCGCCGCGCAAATTGAGGTCGAGGATGATCGACTCGCCGGAGGCCTTGATCGTGCTGTTGACCTCGTCGGCGCGCGTCGCAATCGTCTCGGCAATCTGGCTCGATGTGTTGACGATCGCGTCGGTGAGCTCTTGCGAGCGTCCGACCATGGTGTCGACGATCGCCAGCGATTTTTCGGAAAAGTCGTCGGTGACCCGATCGAGCCGCGACGTCACCATGTCTTCGAGGCCACGGGCGATTTCGGCAAATTCCTCGCCGATGTGGTCGGTCTTGAAGTTCAAGCCCGAGGTCAGCTGGTCGCTTGCCAACGCGATCGCGCGCGAGGTCTCCTCGCTCGCCGTCTCCAGCCGCGCCAGCAGATCTTCGCCGCGCTCGCTGAGCTGCTGGATCATGTTGTCGCTGATCTGACCGAGCGTCAGCGTGATGTTCTCGCCCTTCTCGGCTAGCGAATGAGTGATGCGCTCTGCGGCTTCGTTGACCTGCTGCCCCACGAGATCGCTGATCGTCGAAAGATCCTGCGTCAGATCGACGTGGACGTTGTTGATGGCGGAACGGACCTGCTCGGCTTGCCCGACCAGAGTGTCGCGCTGGGTGGCGAGCTCCTGCAGCAGGCCGCGGATGCGGACCTCGTTGTCGCTGTAAGTGCGTTCAAGCGCTGCGACCTCATTACGCACCAGCGCTTCGAGCTCGCTGGCGCGTGCCAGCGCGCGCTCGACGCCGTCGCCCATGGCGGCCACTTCGCGGCGGATCGCCTGTCCGACGGTAACCATAGAATCCTGTGCCATGCCCTCAGGCTCGGCGAGCCGCATGGCCACTTTCGCCATCGATTGCGCAACCAGCCGCAATTCCTGTGCGCGCCCAGCCATATGGGCGAGGCCGAAGAAGAAGATGATCGGCAAGAGCGCCGCGGCTCCGAGGCCGATCATGATGGCGGCCGGCGAGTGGCCGGGGCCAAGCGCCGCGTTGAGATCGCCCAGATAGGCCCAGGACAGCGCGATGCAGCCGATCACCCAGACGCCGGAGAACAAGGCGGCGACGACATAGGAGGCGCGCGCCGGTCGGTGCTGCAGTGCCTGCAGGATCTGCCCGATTGATTGCTGGTCGTCATTGGCGGCGCGAAGGACTTGCGCATCGCCGCTGCGGGCGGCGATCTCGCCGGAATCGAATTGCGCGTCGGAGGTCGGCGTCGGCGCGACTTCGGGCCAGCGGTCGGCGGCGCTGCCGAGCGTGTGTGGGGTGGCTTCCGGCTCGCTATCCGGCTGATCGTCGTCGCGGATTTTGAGCGCTTCCTGGATCGCCGACAGCGCTGCTTCGGTCGGATCCACGATCTTCTTAGGGTTATTGGCCATGTCGGTCGTCGCCTCGCCTGTTACGCCGGACTAGGACGGCCCGAGGAAACTCAAGCCGCGCCACGAGCGCGTGATCGTCGCAATCACTAATCACCACACAGGGCTCCCCCCGCCCTCACGTCACATTTCCGTAGCCCATCCTATCGGTCTGGCGGATCGAAGGAAACCGGGATTGGTAACGATGTTTTAATCATCGTTAACGGTTTAGTCACCATGACCGCGCCGGCGCACCGCGAGCGATGGACGCGTCATTCTGGGGCCAACAATGCGGCCGGTCTGGGGCCGACAACGGGCCAATGACGGGCCTCGGCCTGGTCCGGGCCGCGGAGAAGCGCCTCCACCGGAGGTTACCGTTCGCAGGTCGAAACAGGAGGATTGAGGGATTTTTGGTAAGAGGTTCCTTACCCATCGCCGTTAAAGACGCCGCCTGAATCTCTTTGCGGAGGCGCGATTTACCGGCTTTTCGCCGCTGCGCGCGCATCGTGGCGCTGTTCGCAAGAAAGCCGCGGTGAGGAGGTCATGATTGCAGCGCGCCTGTCGGCCTTGCCTGGCCAAGAGCAAGAGCTGGCGACCCTTGACGAAGATCACCTTGGGCGCATGACGCTCGGCGACCGTCGCCTCGAACACGAGGTCCTGGAGATTTTCGCGCGCCAAAACAGCCTCATTCTAGAGCGTATCGCGGGCGCGGCACCCGGCCCCGTCGCCGCTGCGGCTCACACCCTCAAGGGCTCCGCCCGCGGGGTCGGCGCGTGGCGCGTGGCGCGGGCGGCGGAACGATTGGAACAAGCCGCTACGCAAGCGGATGAAGACGCCATGAAAGCGGCCATTGCGGAACTCGAGGCCGCCAGTCTTGAGGTGTGCGCAGCGATCGCGGCGCGCTTGGGCGTTCGCCCGGATGAATCCCGGTCCGAGGCGTTTTGCCGCCCGGCGCGCGCCTGTTGATGCGATCTCCGGCCACTGGCGTCGCGCAACGCGAGCCGATAGAAGAGGCGAGCCGGCGGCCGGCTTGTTGAATTTTGCTTCTCCCTCGGGGCCGCAATCCTTCGATTCCATTCCGCCATTCCACTCCGCCATGGTCAAAATCACCTTCATCGACGCCGCGGGGACGGCTCGCACGGTCGAAGGCGAGGTCGGCTCGACCGTCATGGAGACGGCGATCAAGCACGGCGTACCCGGGATCGAGGCGGAATGCGGCGGCGCTTGCGCCTGTTCGACCTGCCATGTCTATGTCGAGCAGGCCTGGCGGGAGAAAGTCGGCGAGCCGTCACCGATGGAAGAGGATATGCTCGATTTCGCCTATGGCGTACAGCCCAACTCGCGGCTGTCCTGCCAGATCAAGGTGCGCGAGGAGCTCGACGGCCTCATTCTGCGAACGCCGGAGCGCCAGGCATAGCCGGAACAAATCCGACGCCGGCGCCTTGGCGCCAAGCGCCGCTCTTCCCCTGCCGCGGCGACCACGCTAGACACTCGCGACTTCACACACCCAATCAGACGCCATCAATTAGGCACGAGTACGGATACGACATGGACGAACCTATCAAGACCGACGTTGTCATTATCGGTGCGGGCCCGATCGGCCTGTTTGCCGTGTTCGAGCTGGGTCTGCTCGACATGAAGACGCACCTCATCGACATTCTCGACAAGATCGGCGGGCAGTGCGCGGAGCTTTATCCGGAGAAGCCGATCTATGACATTCCCGGTATTCCCTATACCAGCGCGCACGGTCTGGTCGACGCGCTGCTGCAGCAGATCAAGCCGTTCAACGCCCAATTCCATCTCAACGAAATGGTGGAGAAGGTGGAGAAGATCGGCGATCCGTTGTTCCGCGTGACGACCGACCAGGGCAAGCAATTCGAGAGCAAGGTCGTCGTCATCGCCGCCGGCGGCGGCTCATTCCAGCCCAAGCGTCCGCCGATCCCGGGCATCGAGCCATACGAAGGCAAGTCGGTGTTTTACGCGGTGCGCAAGATGGAGGAATTTCGCGGCAAGCACGTTCTCATCGTTGGCGGCGGCGACAGCGCGCTCGATTGGACGCTCAACCTTGCGCCGATCGCCAAGCACCTGACGCTCTTGCACCGGCGCAGCGAATTCCGCGCCGCGCCCGACAGCGTCAACAAGATGATGAGCTTGGTGGGCGAGGGCAAGATCGACTTCGTGCAGGGCCAAGTGACCGCGCTGCAAGGCGATCAGGGGCAGATCAGCAAGGCGATGGTCAAGACCGGCGATGGCTCCACCATGGAGCTCGCCTGTGACGTGTTGTTGCCGTTCTTCGGCCTGACTATGAAGCTCGGTCCGGTCGCCAATTGGGGTTTTGAGCTCAAGAACAACGAGCTCATTCCGGTCGACACGGCAGCCTTCGAAACCAGTACGCCCGGCATCTTCGCCATCGGCGACATCAATTGGTACCCCGGCAAGCTCAAGCTCATCCTCTCCGGCTTCCACGAAGCGGCGCTGATGGCGCAGAAGGCGTACCACTACGTCTATCCGGAGAAGCGACTGGTGTTCCAGTACACAACGTCGTCCACCAACCTGCAAAAGAAGCTCGGCGTAGCGCCGCAGACGCCGCAGCGGGCTTGAACGTCTCCGGCGTGACTGCGCGCGCGGAGCAGCGGCCGCGGGAACGGTGATGCCGAAATCGCCGATCACCACGCAGTGCTGCATCGCCGGCGGCGGGCCGGCCGGGATGATGCTCGGCTTCCTCCTGGCGCGCGCCGGCGTCGATGTGGTGGTGCTGGAGAAGCATGCCGATTTCTTTCGCGATTTTCGCGGCGACACCATCCATCCTTCCACGCTAGAGCTGATGTACGAGCTTGATCTGCTCGAGGAGTTCCTCAAGCTGCCGCATCAGAAGGTCGAGCGGCTCAGCGCCCAGGTGGGCGACCAGCGGGTGCGCTTGATCGATCTGACGCATCTGCCGACCCACTGCAAATACATCGCGCTGATGCCGCAGTGGGATTTTCTTAATTTTCTCGCCGCGCACGGCAGGCGCTACGAGTCTTTCCATCTGCACATGCGGACGGAAGCGACCGATCTGGTCGAACAAGGCGGCCGCGTCGTCGGGCTCCGCGCCAAAACGCTGGATGGCGAGGTGACGATCCGCGCCGATCTGGTCATCGGCGCCGATGGCCGGCATTCCACGGTGCGCGACAAAGCCGGGCTCAAGGGCGACGATTACGGCGCGCCGATGGATGTGCTGTGGTTTCGGCTGCCGCGCCAGCCAACCGACGAGACCGAAACGTTCGGCCACGTCGAGGCCGGCGCCATGATGATCATGCTCGACCGCGGCGACTACTGGCAGTGCGCCTTCGTCATTCCGAAAGGCGGCATCGACCGCGTGCAAGCGGCAGGTCTCGACGCATTCCGCAACCGGGTGGTGATGATGTCGCCGTTTCTTGCCGACCGCGTCGGCGAATTGAGAAGCTGGGACGACATCAAGCTTTTGAGCGTCACCGTCGACCGGCTGCGGCAATGGTGGCGGCCGGGTCTTCTCTGCATCGGCGACGCGGCGCACGCGATGTCGCCGATCGGCGGCGTCGGCATCAACCTGGCCGTCCAGGACGCCGTCGCCGCCGCCAACCGTCTCGCCGCGCCGCTCAAGGCTGGCACGGTGACCGACGAAGATCTGCGTGCGATCCAGGCGCGCCGCACATTCCCGGTACGCTTCACTCAGGCGCTGCAGCTCACTATGCAAAATCAGATCATCCGCCGGGCGCTCGCCGGCACGCAGCGGCCGAAGCCGCCGCTGCTGTTGAAGTTGTTCGATAGGATTCCGCTGCTCCGCCGCATACCCGGCCGGCTCTTAGCCGTGGGCGTCCGGCCGGAGCACATCCACACCCCGGACGTGAAGTCCGCGCCCTAGCGATTTCGATAGCGCCGTAGGCCCGCCGTCGCCGGAAGCCGCGAGGACTTGACCTGACGGCGCCCTCTCGCCATTTCCGAGCCAACAATTCAACAACCGTAGCCAATACGCCGGGGACCCATGATGACCATGACAGAGGAGAGCCAAGCGGAAAGCCGCCCGTTCGAAGCGGACGTCGCCAAGCTGCTGCACCTGATGGTGCACTCGGTCTATTCCGATAAGTCGATCTTTCTGCGCGAGCTGATTGCCAATGCCGCCGACGCCTGCGAGCGGCTGCGCTACGAATCCATCGCCGACCCGGCGCTGCTCGGCGATGACCCAAAGCCGCGCATCACGCTGACGATCGATGCCGACAAACGGCAACTGTCCGTTGAGGACAACGGCATCGGCATGAGCCGCGACGAGCTGGTCGAGGCGCTCGGCACCATCGCGCGCTCGGGTACCAAGGCGTTTCTCGATCGCCTGGAAGCCGGGCAGGGGAACGGCGAAGACACCGCGCTGATCGGTCGGTTCGGTGTCGGCTTCTATTCGGCGTTTATGGTGGCGGAACGCGTCGACGTGATTTCCCGCCGCGCCGGGGCGGAGGCCGCCTGGCTCTGGTCGTCCGACGGCAAGGGCGCCTTCGCGGTATCGCCCGCGGACCCCACCGACGCGCCGCGCCGGGGCACCCGCGTGGTGCTGCATCTGATGGAAGACGCCAAGTCCTATACCGAGCGCTTCACCGTCGAGCGCCTCGTCAAGGCGCAATCGGGTCACGTGCCGGTGCCGATCGCGATCGTGGAAAAGGCCGGCGCCGAGCCGGCCGAAATCAGCGACGGTGCGGCCTTGTGGGCGAAGCCGAAGTCCGAGATCGCGGCGGCGGATTACACTGACTTCTATCGCAGCATCGCCGGCCAGTTCGACGAGCCGGCGCTGACCATCCATTTTCATGCCGAGGGACGGCAGGACTACACGACGCTGCTGTTTGTTCCTTCTTCGCGGCCGTTCAACCTGTTCGATCCCGACCGCAAGGGGCGCATCAAGCTTTACGTCAAGCGCGTCTTCATCACCGACGACGCGGAGATCCTGCCGCGCTATCTGCGTTTCGTGCGCGGGTTGGTCGACAGCGCCGATCTGCCGCTCAATGTCTCCCGCGAAAAAATCCAGGAAAGCCCGCTCCTTGCCGCGATCAGGAAAGGCGCGACCAGCCGCGTGCTTGGGGAATTAGAAAGGCTCGCCGACAAGGAGCCGCAAACTTACGAGAAGATCTGGCAGACCTTCGGCGCGGTGCTGAAGGAAGGCATCTATGAGGACTTCGAGCGCCGCGACGCGCTGCTCGCGCTCGCGCGTTTCAGGACCACGGCGGCGGCCGACGGCTGGCGCAGCCTCAAGGATTACGTCGCCGCGCTCAAACCCAATCAAACGGCGATTTATTATCTCGCCGGGGACGATATCGCGCGGCTGCAGTCATCGCCGCATCTCGAAGGCTTCCGCGCCCGCGGCATCGAGGTGCTGCTGCTTCCGGATCCGGTCGACAGCTTCTGGGTCATGTCGGGACTTGGTTTCGATGGCAAACCTTTCAAGTCGGTGACCCAAGGGGCGGCCGATCTGGCGCTCATTCCGTTGCTCGACGCGAAGGAGGCGCCGGCGCCGCAATTGCAGGATGCGGTCAAAGACTTCCTAGCCTTCATGAAGGGCACACTCGGCGACACGGTTGCCGAAGTGCGAGCTTCGGACCGGCTCACCGATAGTGCGGTCTGTCTGGTTGCTTCGGATGCGGGCCCCGACCGGGCGCTGGAAAGACTGCTGGCGGGAGCAGGGCGGCTGAACGCGGCGTCGAAGCCGATCCTGGAGGTCAATCCGCGGCACCAGCTTGTGGTCGCACTGGCGGCGCTCGGCGAAGACGAGCGGACGCTGAAGGAGGATGCGGCGCATCTGTTGCTCGACGAAGCGCGGGTGCTCGAGGGCGACCGTCCGGCGGATGCGAAATTGTTTTCCGATCGCCTCGCGCGCGTGCTGGGAAAGTGCGTAGGGAAGGGCGCTCAATGAAAGTCGCGGCTCTTGATGAGGAGGGAAGCCGACTCCGGATGCGGTGCGCGGGAAGAATCCGCTGAATGAAGCTCGCCGTCGCGCAGCGATGACAGTTCGGCGCTGAGGTCGACAAGATTTTCCGCGACGACATGGATCACGAGGCCGGCGCGTTGCAGGCGTCCGCGCACCGCGAGGAACCGCGCCGTCATCACCACCCGGCGGTTTTTTTCAAAAGCTTTTGGCCAGACGATGATGTTGGCAATGTCGGTCTCGTCTTCCAGCGTCATGAAGATCACGCCTTTCGCCGTGCCCGGCCGCTGCCGCACCAGGACGAGGCCGGCGACGGTGACCATCGAATCTTGCCGCAAGCCGTCGCCGCGAAGCTCGGTGTTGCGCATGACGCCGCGCGCGGTGAGCCGGTCGCGCAAGAAGCGCACCGGATGCTCTTTCAGCGACAGCCCGGTGGCCACGTAATCTTCCACGACGTGTTCGCTAAGCGCCATGGCGGGAAGCGCGACAGTTTCTTCCGGGAAAAGCTCGTCGCTCAGATGCGGCGTCAGCAAGGGAAGTGCGCCCTCGACCGTGGCGGAGACATTTTGCCGCGTCGTGCGAATGCCGATCACGTCGAGCCGCCGCGCCGCCCATAAGGCTGCGCGCCGGTCATGCCCGAGCGAACGGAATGCATCCGCCTCGGCCAGCCGTTCGATGGTGAAGCGGGAAATGCCGGCGATCGCCGCCAGCCGCTCGATCGAGGAAAAGCCGTTGCCGCGCGCGGCAATGAGTTTTTTCAGTTCATCCTCATTGAGCCCGTGGATGAGACGAAAGCCGAGGCGAACGGCATGCCGGCCGTCCGCGCCCGGCTCCAGGGTGCAGTCCCAATCGCTGAAGTTCACATCCACGGCGCGGATCTCGACGCCGTGCTGACGCGCATCGCGCACGAGCTGCGCCGGCTGGTAAAAACCCATCGGCTGGCTGTTGAGGATGGCGGCGCAGAAAACGTCCGGGTAGCGGCATTTGATCCACGCCGAGGCATAGACCAGCAGTGCAAAACTCGCCGCGTGGCTTTCCGGAAAGCCGTATTCGCCGAACCCTTCGATCTGGCCGAAGCAATTTTCGGCGAAATCGCGGTCATAACCGCGGGCGGTCATGCCGGTGATGAACTTGTCGCGAAAGAGGTGCACGTTGCCGGTATGGCGGAAAGTGGCCATGGCGCGACGCAGCCCATCCGCCTCGTCGGGCGTGAATTTTGCCGCGGTGATGGCGATCTGCATCGCCTGCTCCTGAAACAGCGGCACGCCGAGGGTTCGTTTGAGAACGTCCTCCAGCTCGTTCTTCGGACCGTGCGCCGGATGCGGGGAGGGATAATGCTCCTGGTCGATGCCGTCGCGCCGGCGCAGATAAGGATGCACCATGTCGCCCTGGATCGGCCCCGGCCGCACGATCGCGACTTCGATGACGAGATCGTAAAAACATCGCGGTTTCAATCGTGGCAGCATCGACATCTGGGCGCGGCTCTCGACCTGGAACACGCCGATGGAATCGGCGCGCGAGAGCATCTCGTAGACGGCACCGTCGTCCTGCGGCAGCGTGGCGAGCGAATACGCCTTGCCGTAATGCTGCTGGATGAGATCGAGCCCGCGCCGCAGGCAGCTCAGCATGCCGAGCGCGAGCACATCGACCTTCATCAGGCCGAGCGTGTCGATGTCGTCCTTGTCCCACTCGATGAAGGTGCGCTCGTCCATGGCGGCATTGCCGATAGGCACCGTCTCGTCGAGCCGCGCACGGGTGAGCACGAAGCCGCCGACGTGCTGGGAGAGGTGGCGCGGGAAGCCGATCAGCTCGTCCGCGAGTTCGACGGCCTGCCGGATCGCCGGGTTGGCGGGGTCGAGTCCGGCCTGACGAATGTGTTCATTCGGCAATCCGTCGCCATAGCCCCACACCGTCTTGGCGAGCGCGGCGGTGACATCCTCCGTCAAGCCCATGGCCTTGCCGACTTCGCGGATGGCGCGGCGCGAGCGGTAGTGCACGACGGTTGAGCAGATCGCCGCGCGGTCGCGGCCGTAGCGCTGGTAGATGTACTGGATTACTTCCTCGCGCCGCTCGTGCTCGAAGTCGACGTCGATATCGGGCGGCTCGCCGCGATTCTCGGAAATGAAGCGGGCGAACAGGAGATTGCTCTTGTCCGGATCGACCGACGTAATGCCGAGGCAAAAGCAAACGGCGCTGTTCGCCGCCGAGCCGCGGCCCTGGCAGAGGATTTCCTTTTGCTGCCGGCGCGCGAAGGCCACGACATCATGGACGGTGATGAAATAGCGCGCATAGTCGAGCTTGGCGATGAGCGTCAGCTCTTCGTGAAGCCGCTTGGCGACATCGGCGGGCATGCCGTCGGGGTATTGGTCTTTCGGGTAGCGCTCCTGCGCTCCCGCCCAGGTGAGATCCGCAAGATGCTGCTGGGCGGTTTTTCCTTCCGGCACCGGCTCGTCGGGATATTCGTATGTGAGCTCGCCGAGCGAGAAGCGGCAGGTTTCGGCGATTTCGACGGTGCGGGCGATGGCGTCGGGAAAGCCGGCGAACAGCCGCGCTATCTCCGCCGCCGGCTTCAGATGGCGTTCGGCATTGACGGCAAGTTTTAGGCCCGCTTCGGCAATGGTGCATTTCTCGCGGATACAGGTGAGCACATCGACGAGCGGCCGGCGTTCCGGGACGTGATAGGAGACGTCATTGACGGCGACCAGCGGCGCGGTTAGGCGCTCGCCGAGCTCGGCCAAAAATCCGAGACGGCGCGGCTCGTCGCCGCGATGATAATGAACGCCGGCGAGGAACGTGCGGCCCGGCGCGGCGCGCGCCAAGGCGGAAAGCCGCTCGGTGAAATTCATCCTCCCCCGCGAAGCGGGAGAGGGGAAAGTAAACAACGTCGGCGGCGGCAAGGCGATGAGCATCTGGCCTTTGCTCGCGGCGAGGATCTCCTCGAAGGTCAGATGGCATTCGCCTTTCTTGGCCTTGAGATTGCCTTTGGTCAGAAGCTGGCAGAGACGTCCATAAGCTTGGCGATCCGTGGGATAGGCGAGAACCTCGAAACCGTCGGTGGTGATGAGGCGCGTGCCGACAAGCAGTTTGACGCTTTTTCTTTTTTTCCATTCGTCATAGGCGCGCACCACGCCGGCAAACGAGTTGCGGTCGGCAATGCCGATGGCGGCAAGCTTAAGTCCCTCGGCGGTCGCGACAATCTCCTGCGGATGCGAGGCGCCGCGCAGGAAGGAAAAGTTAGTTGTTACAGCTAGTTCAGCATACGCGCTCATCTGTTTTCTCACACGAAAAAATCACGCAAACAGCCCATGCACGAACCAGCGTGCCGCTGTCGTCTCGCGCTCGTAGAGGCCTTCGCGATAGAGCCAGAAGCGGTGGCCGTCGGCATCTTCGACGAGGTAGTAATCGCGCGTCGGAGCCCCCTTCTTTCCCTCCCCCGCAAGCGGGGGAGGGAAAGGGAGGGGGTCGCGCCACCATTCGCTGGCGATGCGTTCCGGACCCTGCGAGCCTGCGACCTCATAGGTCACACCGCGCCAGCAGAAACGCCGGGGCGGACCATCGGGAACGAGCGCGGTGACCTCGGTCGGCTCCGCACGGGGCAACAAAAGCAGCGGACGCGTTGTTTGCTCCGGCGTCGGCCATGCGGAAGCCTCGCCGTTGATCGGAGAGAGCGCCTCGGCGCGCTCCGGCAGGTGACTGGCTATGGCCGCGAACTGCCGCACGCTCTGCGGACCGAGCCGCTGGCGCAGCGTATCGATCAAGCTCGCGCAACGCTCGGTTCTATCGGCGTCGCCGATATCCTCGGCGATGGCCGTAAGCTCCGCCTGCCGCGCCGGGATAGGTTCGGCGAGCGTGACGGCAAGCCCGATCGCCTCGAAGCCGAAGCCCGCCTCTTGCGTCGCCGCAACCGCTTCGAGCTTGAGATCGATGAGGCGGGCGACGTGCGTGACATTGCGCGTCGGCAAGGTCAGCCCGATATCGACCGCCGCCACCGCGCCATCGACGCGGTAGAGGCAAAGCCGCAGCGCGCGCGCGCCGACATCGTCGCGTTCGAGCACGTGCACGAGGGTCTGCATGAGGCGTTTGGCGTGGGCAACGACCGCCTCCTGCGTCAGGACCGGCTCGAGCAAATAACGCAGGCTGTGATAGACCGGCGGCGCAACGATGGGGACGAGCGGTTCCTCGACGCGGCCGAGCGCCTGGTCGAGACGCCGCAGCAGCTCGGCGGGGAAACGCGCGGCAAACGGCGCGCGCGGCTTATCGAGGAGCGCGCCGACGGATTTGAAACCGAGCCGGCGCAGCGTCGTGCAGGTTGCCGGCGCAAGCCGCAATGCTTCGATGGGGAGCGGCGCCAGCGCCTCGGCTTCCCGCCCCGAGGGCAGGATAGGTGAGGGGGCGGCGTGAAAGCGCGACAGCGCCCAGGCCGCGCCGGGCGTGTCGGCGACGGCAAGCCGCGCCGGCAGACCGAAATTATTTTCAAGCCGGTCAGACAGATCGGCAATGAGTCTTTCCTCACCGCCGAACAGATGCGCGGCGCCTTCGATATCGAGGAAAAAGCCGTCCGCGCCATTCGCCTCGCCCCAAACCTCCTTGCACAATGGCGAGGCGGTCGGCGTATAGCGCGTCGCCCACAATGCCAGACGGCGCAACGCGTCATCATCGGCGGCGGCATCGACGGCGCGCACCTGCAAGTGGCCCGCTTTTGCGCGCGCGTCGGCCAACGGCTCGCCCAACGCTAGCCCTGCGGCTTCTGCCGCCTCGTTCAAGGCAGCGATGCGCGGTCCTCCGGAAGCGGCAATGGCGAGTACGAACGGCTGGTCAGGCGCGATGGGTTTTTGCGACGGGTGTTTCGCCTGCGTCACGAGAAAACGCAGGATCGGCCAGCGCGGCAGCCAGACTGAAACGATGCGCGACATGATCGTACTCCACCATCCATTCGCCCGCTCGTCCGTTGCGGCAGCGCTCCAGCAGGAGATGCCAGCGTGCGCGCGCGAACAGGCCGAAGCGGTCGCGCGCGGCCGCCGCCGTGCCGACGCGCCAACGTGTCGCCGCCGCGCTCGATTCCAGGAGCTGCGCCGGCCGCAGCAGGAAGAGCGGCAGGCCCGCATCCGCCGCGGCGAGCTGCAGCCTTTGGCTCAATTTCAGATCGAGCTTGTCGATCACGCCGGCGACGGCGGCAGGTGTGCCCGAACGCAGCGCCTCCTCCAGCGCCCACAGCGTATCTTTCCGGTGCGCCGTCTCGACCAGGATCAGCCGGGCCGGATCGAGACCGAGCACGCTCAAGCCATGCCCGTAAGGCCGGCCATATTGACCGAGCCCATAGCCCGGTATGACGAAGATCAGCGGGCGAGGCCGCGGCACGCGGGCCAGCAGCGCGACCATGAAGCCGAAGGCGGCGGCAGTGCCGCCATCGTCGGGCACGACCTCGTGCAGGGCGCCGCAGGCGAGGCCGCCCTGCGGCAGATGGCGATCAACCGCGGAAAGCCCGAAGGGAAGGGTTTTGGGAGACGCAAACCCCTCTATTTTGGGCAATAAACGACGTAATTCCGCCGCGACGGCGGCGCGGTTTTTTTGCATCACGGAGAGGACGGCAGGCTGTCTCATGGCCAGGTTTCTGAGTGAAGGGGCATATTAGAACAAAACGGGAACAATGCCAAGGGTTCCCATTCTTCGCCGGGTACCCGAAGGAGCCGCGCTTGCTGACCTGAAAGTGATGACGCATACGTTTCATTCCCCGATCGCGGCACGGCGGTCGGAAGAGTGCGGTTAAACGAGGAGCGCCATGCCGGAAGTCGACAAGGAAGGGGAGCGGTATTCGGCCGATCGGCCGCAGCAGACGCCGGGCTTTTATCTCAAGGGCTCCCACCAGCTCGATTGGGGGATGAAGAACCGCCTCGCCCGCGTCTTTGCCCCGGCAACCGGCCGCACCGTGATGCTGGCGGTCGACCACGGCTACTTCCAGGGCCCGACCACCGGGCTCGAGCGCATCGACCTCTCCATCGTGCCGCTCTTGCCCTTCTGCGATGCGCTGTTCTGCACGCGCGGCATTTTGCGCTCGGTCATTCCGGCGGACTCGACGAAACCGATGGTGCTGCGGGCGAGCGGCGGTCCAAGCATTTTGCGCGAGGAATTGTCGGACGAGCAGATCGCCATGGACATGGACGATGCGGTGCGGTTGAACGCTGCCGGCGTCGGCATCCAGGTCTTCATCGGCGGCGAATTCGAGACCCGGTCCATTCACAACATGACCAAGCTGGTCGATGCCGGCCTGCGTGTCGGCATTCCGGTCATGGGCGTCACCGCGGTCGGCAAGAACATGGTGCGCGACGCCAAATATTTCCGCCTCGCTTGCCGGATCATCGCCGAGCTGGGCGCGCAATACGTCAAGACGTATTACGTGGAGGACGGCTTCGAGACCGTCACCGCGTCATGCCCGGTGCCGATCGTGATGGCGGG
>Ga0116111_1000567_pt1 | contig 29615 bp, 21 predicted proteins | sample June2015DPH_8_10_FD_89720 | JGI IMG/M metagenome (GOLD analysis project Ga0116111, IMG submission 89720) | Peatland microbial communities from SPRUCE experiment site at the Marcell Experimental Forest, Minnesota, USA - June2015DPH_8_100 | ecosystem: Environmental > Terrestrial > Soil > Wetlands... | reverse complement strand
TTCGCCGGAGTTTTGTGTCGCTCCCAGGGGAGCATCGGGACTCCCGGCAAAGGTGTTCCCAAACTGAACCTGTGGAAATTGCGGCGTCCACCCATCGAGCTGGGCCGGCAGCCCGAGCGTGGAAGGTTTGAACGGAAATCCCTGGACCCTGTTCCCCCCGGGATTGCGAATGAAAAACAGGCTGCTGGTCAGGACAAATGTTGGCGTGAACACATGAGAATAGCCCAAAACCCCAAACATGCGGTTGTTGGGGTCGAAGTTGTAGGGCCCCGCAATATCGTTTCCGTAAAAGGCCCCTGTTTGGACCTTTCCCTCGTGCTTGTTCGAGAATTGCCCGTAGATTCGGTCATTCGCACTGATGTTGTGGTCGATGCGAATTCCCCACTCGTTCGAAGTCGTCGGCGCACTCACCGAGGAGTAGAAGTTGTAGCCAGCGCCCCCATTCTGTGGGGCCGGCCAGTACTTTCCCGTGGCAAACTTGTTCGCCAAAGCGTCGATTGCCCCCACGCCGGTTGTGGGTATTATGTTTCCCGGATAGGGGTCGCGGATGGAAACGGTTTGTCCGACGGTGTTATGGGCCGTAGCGCAGGTAGCCGTGACCGATCTGGAGGTATAAGGGTTGTAGATCGCCCCGACGTAGACGGGCCGGCACAAAGCATCCGTTGTAAATCCCCCAGAATCTTTCGCTAAGTTTGTAGTCAGTTCCGACGAGAAGTCGGCCCCGTTCCCGCTCAGCCCCAATTCGGCAGTGGTAGGCACATTTGCGCTGTAGCTTAGGGCGCCGTTGAGCCGCAAGCCCTCATAGTTGGCGAAAAAGAAGGTTTTGTTCCGCTGCTTATAGATGCCGGGGATATACAACGGCCCGCCGCCGGCGATTCCGAATTGATTGCGATGGTCGTCAGGCCTGGGCTGGCCGTGCAGTTTCTGGAAGTAAAGGTTGGAGTCCAGGTCCTGGTTGCGCATGTACTCGTCGGCAAGGAAATGGTAGTCGTGGGTACCAGCCTTGGTGGTAATGCTGATCGCATTGCCGGTGCTGAATCCATATTCGGCTGAAAACGAGTAGCTGGTTTCCTTGACTTCGGCCGTGTCCTCCGGGGCGGGGACATACAAGATTCCTCCCCAGCCTTGGGCTACATCGTATCCGCCTTCAAGGAGGAAGAGGTTGGTCCCGAAATAGCCGCCTCCAAAATTCAGAAAGGAGTAATCCTGGTCGGCCGTATCTTCACTCCCACCCGCCGCCAACAACTGCCGGTCGCCCTGCACGTTCACGGCGGAATCCAATGTCGCGAAGGCGAGGTCATTTCGGAGGTTGAGTGGAAGTTCCTGAATTTGCGCGGTGGAGAGCTCGGTGCTGACGTTCGCGTCCTGTGTTTGCAGCAGCGGCCCGCTTGTATTGACGGTCACCTGCTCGGTCGTGCCGATCGTCAGGTTGATCGTCAGAGTTACAGTATCGCCGGCGGTGAGGACGATCCCGTTCTGCTTGGTTGTACTAAATCCCGGAGCGCTCGCCTCAAGGGTGTAGGTGCCCTCCGGCAGAAAGGAAAACGAAAACTCTCCGACTGCCGTTGTGGTGTCAGTTCGGTTGATTCCATTTTCTGGATTGGTGAGCCTCACCGTCGCTTTCGGGACTCTGGCCCCGGACGGATCGGAAACAGTACCCGACAGTGAGGCTGTAATACTCTTTCCCTGCGCGTTGAGTTTCGAAAGGAACGTCAGTCCGATGGCAGTCATCAAGACCGCCAAAACTACAAAACGTAACCTGCTCATTCTGCCTCCTAAGATTCTTCTCTTCGTTTACTTCGCTTGTGATTGACCCCAGGTCCTTGAGGAAGAACCAAGAGCCTCCGCAGACCGATTGATCGGGTGACCCTCCCCTAACAGACCCCCACGGACACACTCTCTTCAAGCACGGTGGAAGTAAGCGCTAACTTTATGGTTTTTGGCAAGGTACAGTACGGTACTGTCCGAGAGCGTTATCCAACGAAATGTGGACTTTGTCATCGCCCATCCGTTGGAATACAGTACCGCGCAGATGGGAACTTAAGTCGGGGTTGCGATGCAACACGCCGTTGAATCCCACGATCCTCTGCTAACGCGGGGCAGAAATGAGCCCAGCATCACCCCGCTCGCGAAGAAATATGCGACGGTCCATGATTCCATTCTCAAATCTGACGGAACGGACACCTGTGTTCTTGGCTCACACAGCATCCCGAAGCGATCGTTAACTTTAACGTGCAGCGTATAATTGACATGGCCAAAAGGTCAAGACCACAGAAAACAAGACTTTCAATCGCTGCACTCTGCCTGACCAAGCGAAATCCGGTTGCAGTTGCGAGATTGGAGGCATCGCTCGCCAGATCAACAGAAAGGTCTTTGTGCGTGGACCCTTCGTCGGTTTTCACTGCATCCGCGAAGGTCTCTTCGTCCCGCCCAACACATTGATGGATTGCGTGATGAGTAGAAAGTGCAAGCCAGCGGCTTCGCAGGTGATGCGATCCTGCGTTACGGTACGGGCCTTCCATAGGATTCCTATGATCCATCTTCTTGTCGCTCTCGTCTTGACGGCGGCATCCGGATTATCCGCACAAGAATCGGCGTTCGCGGGCAAAGCGGCCTCGCAATCAAGCGCTGGAAGCGCCGAGAATCAGGCGCAACAATCCCAAGGCGGGATGGCGACTGCAGGTCCGCACGAGGCCATTTTCGACAGTCAGCACCGTCCCATCACAGCCGGGGGGTTCGTCAAGAGTGGTCCAATCATATTCCAGAATGTCGCGGCAGTGGCTGGGCTCACGCGGTGGCATCATACGGCCGGCACTCCCGAGAAGCGATTGATCGTGGAGGCCAAGGGCCCAGGTGTTTGCCTCCTGGATTATGACAACGATGGCTGGCTCGATATTTATCTTGTGAATGGTTCGACCTACGATGCTCTGGCTGGGAAAGCCGCTTCTCCGCATGCTGCTCTCTTTCACAACAATCACGACGGAACCTTCACCGACGTGACGGAAAAGGCGGGTGTGGCAAACGACCGCTGGGGATACGGGTGCGCGGTCGCAGACTATGACAACGATGGCTGGCCCGATCTCTACGTGACCAACTACGGAAAGAACCGGCTTTACCACAACAATCACGACGGAACTTTTACAGATGTTGCCGAGCAGGCGGGGGTGGCGCTGGGAACATGGTCAACAGGCGCAACCTTCGGCGACTACGACGGTGATGGCCATCTTGACTTGTTTGTTGCCGGCTACCTGCAACTCGATTTCGCCAATTTAACCGAATCGGGAGGGAAGGCTGGCTCTTTGGTCTGCCAATTTCGTGGAGTACCTGTGATGTGCGGCCCGCGCGGGCTGAATGGCGAGCATGACCATTTGTTTCACAACAATGGCGACGGTACCTTTACCGATGTGAGCAAGAAGCTTGGGGTCGACGATCCCAATGGCTATTACGGGCTAGGAGCTCTGTTCGCAGACGTCAACAACGACGGCAAGCCGGACCTGCTGGTAGCCAATGACTCCACGCCAAACTACCTCTACATCAACAAGGGCAATGGAACATTCGAGGACGACGGTTACATGAACGGCTATGCGCTGAATGGGGACGGGCGGGAAGTCGCCAATATGGGCATCGCGGTTGGAGACTATGAAAACAACGGGCACCTGTCGGTGGTGAATACAACCTTTGCCGACGACTTCGACGTGCTCTTCCAGAATGATGGAACCGGTCATTTCAACGATGTCAGCTATCAGGCCGGAATCGCTGAGCCAAGCATTCCTTTTGTCGGATTCGGAGATGGATTCCTCGATTACGACAACGACGGGTGGAAGGATCTGTTGATCATCAATGGCCACGTTTATCCGCAGGCGGATCAGCACCCTGATTGGGGTCAAAGCTATGCCCAGCGCCCACTGCTCTATCACAATCTGAAGAAGGGCAAGTTCGAACTTGTCCCAGCGGTGGAGGGTACAGGCCTCGCGGAGCTAATAGTCGGCCGAGGCGCAGCCTTTGGTGACATTTTCAACGACGGCAAGATCGACGTGGTCATTAACAATATGGACGGAGTCCCGGTGCTGCTGCGCAATGTGAACCCCGATCACAACCACTGGGTCGAGCTGAAGCTGATTGGAGGATTTAAGAGCCCACGCGATGCGGTCGGAACAACTGTGTATCTGACTGCGGACGGAATGCGTCAGCGCGATGATGTGCTCAGCGGCGGTAGCTATCTTTCTTCGAATGACATGCGTCTCCACTTCGGACTGGGAGACGCAACGGATGCCGGAACGGCGGAGATTCACTGGCCGTCAGGCGCTAAAGAGAGCATCAAGCTTCCCGCAATTGACCGCATTTACACCGTTGTCGAGGGAAAGGGTATAACGGGAGCACTTTGCGGTGGAGAAAAATGCGACATAAACGAAGGTGCGAAGCCGGCGACAAACTCAAAATCGTAGTCGCTTTTACCTGCGCGATTCTGGGTAGCTGCCGCAACCTCACGAAGTGCAGGTGCTTTTAGTCCATTGAACCGACAACGAGGTTGCGGATGAATTCCGAGACTCCCGTCAGAAATGAGCCAAGTCAGGGCAAAATGAAACGCAGAGATTTTTTGACCAAAGGTACGCTCGCCGCTGGATTAGCAAGTTCTCCTGGATTGCTCGAGCCGCTCCTGGCGAAGGAAACGGGTTCCGCTCAATTAACTACAACCTCTGAGCAAACAGCAAAGGTGCCCGAGGAGATTCGTTCCGCCGAATATCTTCGTCGTGCGCGCGGAGACAAATTTCTGCCAAAAATTCCCGCGTACACCGACTCGTACCTGTCCGGGGTGAAAATCGTGTCGATGCCGCTCGAGGAACGGCTGCGACGCGGCATTGTCCCGCGGCGGGGCTTTTGCAGCATCGCCCCCGGTAGTGATGCTCTTCTCATCTCCGGCAATGGACCGATCAATATCGACATGCCGTGCGACCCATACTCGGAGCAGATCGTTTTCCGTCACGAAGGCGTGTTCATGCCGCATAAGCCCTTCGCGGCGCCCAACATCGCAGGTATTTTCCCGCAGGTGCAGCAAATGCTGCTGGACGGAAAATACCACCAAGCTGCGAAATTCGCCTATGAGGAATGGCACAAGAGCCCCATCAACTCGCCGGGAGGTGGGTTCGGCGGAGGCCCGGCATTCTCGATGCGTCTGGATTTTCCGAAAACCGCGTCGGTCAAGGACTATCTCCGCATGGTTGACTTCGAAAGCACCGAGTTGAAGCTTCACTGGACAGACGAGCGCGGCGAATGGGTTCGCCGGACCTTCACGTCCCGGCCCGACAACGTCGTGGTGCAATGGCTCACCGCCCCGAAAGGACAGTCGGTGAATGTCCGAATCACGCTGCAAAGGTCGGCGGGTGGAATGCGCGGCGGGATGGGAGGCTTCGGGGGCGGCGGACTGGGAGCACCGCTGGGCAGCGAGAGGCCAAGTGCGCAGGCCGATTTCTTTGGCATGCGCGCTAGGGGCGCGGAAGGCGAGTTCCACCAGGACTTCAACGAGCAGCGGCTGATTTTCAAGGGCGTTTTGGATCCTTCGGTGAACAACAGCGGCTACGCCGGGGTGACCCGAGTGGTTCGCGAGGGTGGCTCGGCCCGCATGGATGGCGACACGCTGGTGGTCGAGAATGCGTCGTCCGTGATGCTGCTTACGCGCATTGAACATTTCACCGACTACAGCGAGGAGCAGGTGGAAGCGCTGCGCCAGGCGGTGGAACAACTTACCCCGGACTATCCGGCACTGCTGGAGCGGGCGCGGAAGGTCCAGTCGGAAATGCTCAACCGCGTGATCGTAGATTTCGGAGGCGCATCGCAATATGCCATGTCTTCCGAGGAGCTCCTGGCCGATCAGCGGTCGAGCCACGGCTATTTGGCCGCCTTCCTCGAGAAGTTATTCGAAATGTGCCGCTACTGGTTCATCCTGACCAGCGGCAAGTATTGCAGCATGGCGGCCGAGACCAACGCCAATATCAACCTGCAAATCGCTCCGGGTGTGCAGGGCGATCACCGGGAAGGCATGGAAGCCTACTTCAATTGGATGGAGAGCATGGCCCCGGACTTCCGCACGAACGCAAAGAACATTTTCGGGATGCGCGGCACCCATTATGCCCTGACGCCGACCAAAGAGTCGGGCGTCGATACCCATTTCGACTACGCTGCTTCGACCGGGGAGATATGGCCGCATCCCTACTGGCTTTCCGCCGGTGGCTGGTGTGTTCGCCCGTTCTGGGACCACTATCTTGTCACCGGCGACATGGATTTCCTCCGCAACCGCGTGGTGCCGGCTTATAAAGATCTGGCGCTGTTTTACGAGGATTTCCTGACGGTCACTGGCAAGAATGGGAATTACATCTTCGTCCCATCGTTCTCTCCGGAGAACAATCCCCGAAACCTGAACCCTGGATGCATGTTGGCGATTAACACCAGCATGGACATTTCGGTGTGCCGGGAAGTCCTGGGCAACCTGGTGGAGGCTTGCGAACTACTCGGCATCGAGGCCGACAGCGTGCCAAAGTGGAAGGCGATGGTGGCCAAGTTGCCGCCGTACCTCCTCGAGCCGGACAGCGCCATGAAGGAATGGGCCTGGCCCACCCTGGGAGAGCGTTATGATCATCGCCACATCTCTCATCTCTACGGCGCCTGGCCGGGCGACGAAATCGATCCGGACCGCATGCCGCAACTGGCAAAGGCGGCGCTGATCGCCGACCGGCACCGTGTTCCGGAGCGGCTGGCCGCTCATGGCCGCTGCCATCGCGCTTTGGTTGGGGCGCGGCTCAAAGACAGCTACCTGGTGGACAGCGAACTGCGGCAACTGATTGAAGAGGGTAACGTCGGCCCGACGCTCCGGTGTTCTCACGACCCCTACGCCTTTCCGATGCCGGATGCGCAAGGCGGGATTCCGACAATCATGATGGAAATGCTGGCCTACTCGCGCCCCGGTGTCGTCGAGGTCCTTCCCGCCCTTCCGCCCTCGCTGGTCAAGGGATCCATGAATGGGATGCTGCTTCGCACTTTTGCCAGGCTCAATAAACTGGCCTGGGACATGGAAGCGCGGACCGTGGACTTGACGATCACCTCGGTGCGAAAGCAAAACGTTACGCTGATTGCCCGGCACGGCATCGAAGCGGTTTCCGCCTCTCTCGGAGCTTTGGCGGCGAAGCCACAGTCAAACAAGGCCGCCTGCGACCTGCGCTTGCCGGAAGGAAAACCGGTGGAGGTTCATTTAAAGCTCGGACGGCGCAACCCGCTCGATTGGGTCAATTGGGTCGCCTGAACCTCGCAGAGAAACAGACCACGGGAGGAAACCATGAAGCGCAGAGATTTTCTGAAGTCAAGCGCGGCCACTGCCGGTCTGGTGGGGACTCTGGAAGTATCGCCGTTGTTCGGTGCGGCCGAGAGTGATGCCCAAACTGCGGCGCCGCTGACGGACAATCGTCCGGCCGAATATCTTCACCGCGTGCAAGGGGATCCGTTCCTGCCCAAGCCGCCGGTACCCGCGCGATCGTATCCGATCTCACCTATGTCGCTGGCGGAACGGGTCAGGCGGAAGATTGTGCCGCGTCGGGGCTTTTGCAGTATCGCGCCCGGCGAGTTAGTCAGCGAGAGTCTCACCTCCGGCAATGGAACAATGACCATCGAGCTGATGGGCGATCCCTACGCCGAGCAGATCCTCTTCCACCACGAAAGCCTGCTCATGCCGTGGAAGAGGCCCTTGGAGGCTCCTCAGGTCGCGGACATTTTTCCACAAGTGCGGCAAATGGTGCTGGCTGGAAAAGACCGCGAAGCCATGACGCTCGCTCTCCAGCACATGAATGACAGCCCGATCAAACAGGACACCGAGCCGCACCTCACCGTCCCGGCGTTCCTCATGCAACTCGATCTTCCCAAAACCGCGTCGCTCAGGAACTATCTCCGTACTCTCGATTTCGAGACGGGAGAGGCGAAGGTTTACTGGAGCGACGAACGCGGCGACTGGGTTCGTCAGACTTTCACTTCCCGGCCTGACAACGTTGTGGTGCAGTGGCTCACCGCCCCGGCGGGCCATTCGGTGAATGTCCGAATCGCATTGCAGAAGTCCGCGGAGTGGAGCATGGTTTCCGGGATGGACTGGGGCAGCCACTTGGGAATTAACGCCACAGCACCCGACCGGGCAGCATTCGCCCCGTCGCCATCAACTCCCAAACCTGCGAAGGGCGTCGAAGCCAACGACGTTCACCAGGACTTCAACGAGCAGCGGCTGATTTACAAGTGCATTTTGGATCCCTCCGTGGACAACAGTGGCTACGCCGGGGTGGTTCGCGTGGTGCGCAACGGCGGATCGGCCCGCATGGATGGCAACGCACTGGTGGTCGAGAACGCGTCATCCGTGATGCTGCTCACGCGCATCGAGTATTTCCCCGACTACAGCGACGACAAGGTGGAATCGCTGCGGCAGGCCGTCGAAGGACTCACCCCGGATTATCCGGCATTGTTTGACCGGCACCAAAAGGTGCAGTCGGAGATGCTCAACCGCGTCACCGTAGATTTCGGGGGCGCCTCGCAGTGGGGATCGTCGACGGAGGAGCTTCTGACCGATCAGCGGTCGAGGCCGGATTACTCGCCCGCGTTGCTGGAGAAGGTCTTCGAAACGGGCCGGCATTGGTTCATCCTCACGAGCGGCAAGTATCCCGGCATCGCAGCCGAGGTCAACTCCACCGTTGACCTGCAAACGGCGGGTGCTGTGCAGGGCGACTTGCGGGAAGGGATGGAGGCCTACTTCAACTGGATGGAGAGCCTGGCACCGGATTACCGGACCAACGCCAGGAACATCTTCGGATTTCGCGGCGCTTCGTATACCCTCTTTCCAGACAAGGGTGTCGGCGCCAATTTCTATTACACCAGCAGCTCCGGAATCGGAATTTGGCCCTACTGGATCTCCGCCGGAGGCTGGTGCGTGCGCCAGTTCTGGGACCATTACCTTGTCACCGGAGACGAGGAGTTTCTCCGCAATCGCGTGGTGCCGGCCTATAAGGACCTGGCGCTGTTCTACGAGGATTTTCTGACGGCCACTGACAAGAATGGGAACTATATGTTCGTCCCATCCATCTCTCCGGAGAATGTGCCCGCCAGCACGGACCCGTCGGGGCCAGCGCTGATCAATGCCACGATGGATATTGCGGTGTGCCGGGAAGTCCTGACAAATCTAATCCAGGCTTCTGAGATTCTGGGCACTGACGCCGGCAGCGTGCCGAAATGGAAGGCGATGCTCGCCAAGATGCCGCCCTACCTCCTTGAACAAGACGGAACCCTGAAGGAGTGGGCCTGGCCCACGCTCGAAGAGCATTACAACCATCGGCATGTTTCTCATCTCTACGGCGCCTGGCCGGGCGATGAAATCGATCCGGACCGCACGCCGCAACTGGCTCGAGCGGCGGCGATCGCCGACCGGAGGCGAACGTTTGATACGTTAGCCACCGCAGTCGCGGGCGAAACTTTGCCTGCTTATGCCCGCTGCCATCGCGCGTTGGTCGGAGCGCGGCTCAAAGACAACGTCATCGTGGACGTCCAGCTGCGGCAATTGATGGAGCAGGGCTACGTGAGCACCGCGCTCCGCTGTTCCCGCGAGCCTTATGCCGTGCCTGTGCCGGATGCGCACGGCGGGATTCCCACGATCATCATGGAGATGCTTCTGTACTCGCGCCCCGGCGTGATCGAAGTGCTTCCCGCTCTTCCGGAGACGCTCGTCAGAGGTTCGATCAACGGAATGCTGGCCAGAACTGTTGCCAGGATCAACAAACTCGAGTGGGATATGGAGGCCAGAACCGTGGAGCTGACGGTGACCTCGTTCAGAAAGCAGGACATCACTTTGATCGCCCGCCACGGCATCGAAGACATTAACGCGTCCGCAGGCGTGCTGGCTGCGCCCCTCAAGCCTGATACGGCCAACTGCGACCTGCACCTGCCCGATGGAAAGCCAGTGACCATCCATCTCAAGCTGGGCTCTCACAAGCCGAATGAGTGGGTCCACCAGGTGATCATGACCTAAGAAACAACACAGGACCGCGTTCGCAACACCTCTGCCGAAGTCCTGACCGCGACGGCGTGAAATGAATCGCGGTCAGAGAGTTCTCCTCTTGGCTTCCAATGGCAAGGCGTAATAGGGAGGCAATCGCAATCTGCCTTCGCAATCGCAGACCGCAACTTTCTTCTTCTTGAAAGGGATCCTTATGCGTAATGCGTTTCTCTGCTCGATTCTGCTGCTGATTATTGCCATCCCGGCTTCGGTATCGGCGGCCGATTCTGTGCTGTGGTACCAGCACCAGGCCCAACGATGGGGCGACGCGCTGCCCATCGGAAACGGCAGGTTGGGTGGAATGGTCTTTGGCGGAGTCACCAGTGAGCGCATCCAGTTGAACGAGGACACCATCTGGAATGGCAAGAAAGCGGGCATTCGCCTCAATCCCAATGCGCTGAGAGCTTTGCCGGAGGTACGCAAACTGCTCTTTGAGGGCAAACCCCGCGAAGCTGAAGCTCTGGAAGATAAAGATATGCTGGGCATTCCCAACCGCCAGCCTATGTATCAGCCATTGGGCGATCTGAACATCACGTTCTCCGGTCAGGATGGCGCCGTTGACTACCGCCGGGAGTTGAATCTGGCGACGGGAATCGCGCGAATCACATATCGCGTCGGGGATGCGACCTACACGCGCGAAGTATTCTCCTCCGCGCCGGACCAGGTATTGGTCGTCCGCCTGACCTGCAACAAACCTGGCCGCTTGTCGTTTCATGCGACGCTGACGCGCTCGCAGGATAGCCAGACCACAACGGCGGCGCCGAACCGTGTGATTCTCGACGGCGAAGCCACAGCGCACACCAGCTCCTGGATCAACCCGCGACTGACGGGAGAAAAACTCAAAGCCGAAGAAGCCAACCTGCAACCAACCGGCGTAAAGTTCCGCGCAGTCCTGCGCGCTGTGAACGAAGGCGGTCAGGTGAAGGTCTCCAGCAGCGATGTGGTTGTATCCAACGCCAATGCAGCGACTCTTCTGCTGGTCGCCGGGACGAATTATCGCGGTGGGGACCCGGCTCAGATTTGTGCGCAGTACCTGCTTCGTGCTTCCAAGCCGTACTCTGCGCTCAGAACCCGACACCTGGCCGATCACGAGAAGCTCTTCCGCCGTGTGGACCTGGAGCTGGCCCCGCCGGCCGACGAGGCCTCGATTGAAAGTCTTCCGATCGACGGGCGTCTAGCGCGTGTCAGGCAAGGCCATGATGACCCCGGCCTTGCCGCGCTGTACTTCCAGTTCGGCCGGTATCTCCTTATGGGTAGCAGCCGTCCCGGCACGATGGCCGCTAACCTACAGGGCATTTGGAACGACAGTATGGCTCCGCCGTGGGACAGCAAGTACACCACCAATATCAATCTCGAGATGAACTACTGGCCTGCAGAGGTCGGCAACCTTCCGGAGACGACCGGGCCTCTCTTCGACTTGGTGAAAACTTCGATGGACAGTGGCCGCCGCACGGCCAGGGAGATGTACGGCGCCGACGGCTTCGTGTTTCATCACAATATCGATGCTTGGGCCGATACCGCGCCCGTCGATTACGGCTACGTCGGCGTCTGGCCGATGGGCGGCGCGTGGCTGGCGCTCCATTTCTGGGAGCACTATCAATATGGTCTGGATCGCGCATTCCTGGGCCGCGAAGCCTATCCCGTCATGAAGGAAGCCTCGCAGTTTCTTCTCGACTTTCTTATCGATGACGGCAAGGGCCATCTGGTCACGAACCCGTCCTACTCGCCAGAGAACAGCTATCGCATGGCGGATGGAACGATCGGCCGGCAGACGGTAGGCGCCACAATGGATTACGAGATCATCTACACACTCTTCCATGCCACCATAGACGCCTCCGAGATCCTGGGAATCGACGCCACTTACCGCGCCAGGCTTGAAGCCGCGCTCAAGCGTATCCCCGATCTCAAGATCGGAAAGTACGGTCAGTTGCAGGAGTGGAGCGAAGACTACGACGAAAACGAACCGGGAGTGGGCCACGTCTCACATTTGTTCGCTCTGTTTCCCGCCGATGAAATTACGCTGCGAGGCGCGCCCGAACTGGCCAACGCAGCGCGCATTTCGCTCGAGCGAAGGGAGCAGCATGGCGCTGGCAGAAGCGGCTGGCCTGCGGCGTGGTACGCGAACCTCTGGGCGAGGCTCGAGGACGGTGATCGCGCATATCAGCGCATTCAGAACCTTCTCTCAACTTCGTCCGAGAGTTTGCTGAATGCAAACCGCCGGTTCTTCCAGATCGACGCCAACTTCGGCGGCGCCTCCGGCATCGCCCAGATGCTCTTGCAGAGCCACTCTGGAGTGATCGCGTTTCTGCCGGCGCTGCCATCGGCATGGCCCGAAGGCAGCTTCCGCGGCCTTCGGGCTCGCGGCGATGTCGAAGTGGACGCATCCTGGAAAGACAGCCGGGTCATCTCAGCTACGTTGCGCCCGGCCGTTGCAGGCGAGTTCAAGCTACGGCCTCCGCACGGACAGCGAATCGCGAAGATTCAAACCGGCGGGCACACGGTTGCAGTCACCGAGACAGACGGCGACTGGCGGGTTCGTCTGGAACCGCACAAGGAATACATGATCACGTTTGAATGAGTATGCAGGGCTCCGCAATACAATCAAGTGGCCAGATCAATTGCGTGCATTGTGATCCTTGTGTCTACCGCAGGTATCGTGCCCGAAGGAATACCCGTCCTCTCGTTCGTACTCCTTGCACCCAAGGCGCGTATTGATGGACCACGCATCTTCAGAGACTCGCTCGATCCGGAAGGTATCCGAAGTACAGTTTGGCAGCGAGCCCATTCTTACGATCAAGCCAATGAACATTGGCTAAATCGATACGTTGAGCCGGTACTGCAACGCTGTTCTATACGGGCGATCAGTTGGGAACAAATCCTTCAAATCATAACGTCTCAGGACGGCCGCTCTGGCCAGATGCTAAGCCAGTTCTATGAAGCATGCCTCCGTTACAACCCAATTGGATGATTAGGAGCCAGCAGGGACTGTGTACCATTTTGTGTACCACGAAACGCGCTTTTTGGAGCTAATGCGCGCTAGCACGTTTTCCGGCCAAACGAAAAGCCCGCTGAAATAGCGGGCTTAAGCTTCAAATCTCTGGTAGCGCTACCGGGAATCGAACCCGGGTTTTAAGATTGAGAATCTAGTTGCCTGCTTAATGCTCTGAATCACTTGCGGGCAACTTTGCGAATTGTGTGCCACAGGATGTGCCACCATCTTGCGAAAAACCCTACTGTACAGCCTCACTTGCTTGCGGGAACGCGGCCGCAATTCCCTCTGCTACGTTCCGCGTTTGGTACTCGACAAACTTCCCGAACCCGGCCGCAACGTGCGTCTCTGTGACGTGGATGTAGTACCGCGCGGCCACTGAGGGCGAGCTATGCCCCATCAGGCGGGCCAGGGTGAAGCGGTCCATGCCGGACTGAGCAGCGCGGGTGCCGAACGTGTGACGCCAGCAGTAGAATTCAAAGCTCGCCAAGCTCGCATCCTCGATTGTCTTTTCGTGCGGGTGCTGCATGGAAACGATGTGTCCCGAGATCCCATCACCCGAAAAGACGAAAGGAGAGGGGTTTGGCTTCGCCTCTGCCGCCCTCTTGCGCCCCTGTAGAACGTCTGCAGCGCGCGGGGTGAGGGGAAGGCTTCGCTGTGCGCTTTCCGTCTTGCCTTGGCGAACGTGGATCACACCGTGAGGGCATTCTGTGCGCTCTGCCAAGTCCACATCGGCCCACCGCAGCGGGAATAACTCGCTATTCGGGCGCAACCCGGTATCAACGGCCAGAATCGTTGCATCGCGGAGATTGCCCGAAGCCTTTGCCAGATACTTCGCCTCTTCCTCAAAGCTCACCACGCGGTCCCGGCCCTTGGCTTGCGGTAATTCGTGAACAGCGGGCAGATGGCCCAACTTGCCCCACTCCAGGGCAACGTGTAGAACCCGCCGCAAGGTGCGCAGATCGCCGTTCACGGTCACAACGGAATTCTCCGGCACTTCCTGCCTGTGCCGAGCGTACCGGCTCACCGTTTCGCCTGTAATCGCGTCCAGAGGGGCATCCGCGATAGCCGCGAACGTCAACAGTCGCTCAAGGCACACGCTGTAAAACGTGTGCGTTCCCGGCTTTGTGTGCGTCTTGGCATATTCCAGGAATTCCTTGGCGAAGGCCCGGAATACAGGTGGAGCGCTCGCGGCGGGTTTCGGCCAGGGATCATTCGGGTGAACCTGTCCGAGAGATAGCGCCCGCCGATGCTCCCGTTCCACATCCTTCGCATCGCTCCGATTCCGTACCTTTGCGGGACGCCGGACCATGAAATTCTCTTTCGTTCCGTCCTCATGCTTCACGCTCCAGCGGAACTTGTACCACAGCGACTTGCCGCGCTTATAGACCATTCAGCGCCTCTCTTTCTGCGGTTTCGACTTCGGTCTATTCTTGCTGCCCTTTGGCCGCCCGCCTAGTTTGCCATTCTCGCGGGACGTTGCCGCCTTGCGCTTGCTTGTCACTTCTCCCCGGCAGGCGGGACAGTAGCAGACCAGCTCGATTTTGTGAATGGGACACTTCATGCAAGCGATAATACCTAACGTGCTAGATTATTGCAAGAGAATTCGTCCGGATGGGTTGGCCTGAGCGGGAGCCGAAGCCCCCGCCCTTCTGGTTTGCCTTGCGTGAGCATTGCCAACGCCCGGCCTGGGCGAAGCCTTCACATGGCATCTCTCTGAATTTCTCTTTTCCCGGATGCTGCCGGGAGGAAAACCGCTTCGGTTCCCCTCCCGGACCCACCCCTCCCGCTCTTGTGGGACGCGCTAACCCGCTGCGCTCTATGGCCCCCTTGATTGGGTGATTCCTGATTGCGTGATTGCATGATTCTTGATTCCTGATTGTGGGCATCAGGTGATTGTGCTGATTGCCTGATTGGGTGATTGCCCTGATTCGGTAGGTCCGCAGACAGGACGGCTGTGACCCGGCTGTAGACGAGCGCCTCCGCCTTTTGCTGGCCTTCGGAATCGACGGAGCTATCGGAGACTTCGACTTTGTATATCTGGCCGTCCTGAAACACGGCTGGGGCAAGTTTCTGCTTCGCGCTGGGGCGTCCGCCGTTGGCAATGGTCCATGCTTGAAAGTAGCGGCTTTGTGGCCCCGCGTGTGGCTTTTGGGGATTGGCTCCCATGTTGAAGAATCCGCAAACTCGAACATTCTCACAGAGCAACTCAAATTCAATCAGCAGGGACCACCGCCGGTATCTTCTGACCCATGTCGGACCTTGGCAACGAGTCACCACGGCGTCGTAACGTCCGGGCGAAACGTGCGCGTACTCCGGGCCGTCCCAGGTGGGCAGAGGTGCGGCGGGCTGTGGGACGGCAGCCGATTTCTCGCCGCCTGGCTTCACCGCGCCTCCGCCGGTTCGCTCAATCTCTGCTCAATCCAAGAGTCAAGATCGGCGCGGCGATAGCGCACCAGTTTTTCGCCCGCTTTGAAGTGGCGCGGCCCTCTGCCCTCTGCGCGCCACAATCTCAGCGCGCCTTCGCTGATGCCTAGATACTTTGCCGCCTGAATGGGTGTTAGTGTGCTTTGATATTCCATCACTGGTGATGCTCCCCTCTCGCCGCTGCAAACGCAGCCGTGCGGTTTATGAGGTGAGCGTATCGCCAATAGCGCAAAGTCGATTGGACAATGGAAGGGAATTTTCTGACCTCTGATTTGTCCAAATTCCTCTGCTATTCAGCGATTCCGACTTTGGGCGCACGCTTCTTGTGCTTCCGGATCATGGTCGGCTCTATTCGCTGCCTGAACTTGCTAAGCCAGACCTCGTTGAAGCGTATATCTGCACCTAACGAGTCGTGCGCAGACTGAAGTAAATCAGCCATCATTTTGTCGTAATTTCGACCCGTGGATTGTTTGACGTATCTTAGCAATTGCCTTAGGAATTTTCCCCTCTTGATCTTCGAACACTCTCTCCGCATTTTCGCGAATCGAGTCCCCTCAGCTCGCAACAGATCGAGTATTGGCTTGACTTGCCTCACAGCCTCATTTGAACGCTTCTCCAATTCCGCTTCTCCCCGAAATCCCCTCGATCGTTCTGGGAAAATGAGCGCCTCAAAGAGTTCTGCGGAAAAGCCAAGGTTGGAAAGGCTCGCCTGAGTCTCATCTGCTATTCGTTCAAGCCTTTTGGCTAGGCTTGAAAAGTGACGTTGCCTCTTTCCGAATAAATCAGCGAGATTCTCGTGATCCTCGGACGTAACAACTGCAAGCCAAGTGAGAATTTTCTCTTTGTCGGCTCCGGCCTGTTCCAGCGTCTTCAAGTGCTGCGCAACGATAGGAGCGGCTCGGATCTTCCGCTTTCGCACTTCAAATTCTTGCTCTAACTCCCGGTCATCATCATCCACTTCCAACCCGCCATAGACATTTGGCTCGGTCATGCGTCACCCTTCCCGTGACCTTCCCGAATGTTGTGAATCACCAGGAAGGCGGGACGGGAAGGCGTCCCGCTTTGTCGCTGCTGATGATCGGTCAGCAGCTATCCGGCTAAACAGCAAGATAGCATTTTGAAAGTTGCGGGGCCATTGCAGGGGAGCACTGGCTGGCAAAGCGGGCCGGCTCGAATTGACGATGTGCTTTAATGGAATCCAAAGGGAAAAGCCCGCTGGCTGGCGGGCTTCTATGCTGCGGTTTGGCGGACACCAAATCATCTCATGAGGTGTGTCCGTGAATCAATATGCCACGTTTACGGCATCCGTTTCGCGTCGATTGAGTTATACAGACTACGAAGCAAGCCTTCCGGACTGGCTGCGTCAAGTTCACGAGAAAGCTCGTCAATGTGCTGTTGAAAGACATGGGATAAGTCTTGTGACAACGTCTCCTCAACATATTGACGCCAGGGGATTTGACGAAGCGTCTGAGAATCGCGGTGACGGTCCATTTCTCCGGCCATCGCCGCAATCCTGAATTTGGCCTCAAGTAACTTCTTTCCGAGTTCAAACGCTATTTCCTTGTCAGTCACGATGGCTGCAATTATATTCGCGCTACATGTTTCACGATGGCGATGAATTGATTCTTTGATTGAAGACGGGGGATTTCAAAATGGGTAGGGGTGGAAGCCGTCCAGGGGCAGGGCGAAAGCCTAAGCTCATGGTCCCGCTCAGAAAAGCGATGGCCGCCGAGATACTAGGCACTGTAGATGAGGTTGGCCTATGGGGACAGCTTCTAAGCTGCGATGATCCCCGCATCCGGCTGGATTGCCTCAAATACCTCACAGACAGGCGCGATGGTAAGGCCCCCCTATCTGTCCCGTCTGAAGGTCCAGCGATTTCGTTTGTCGTCCGCTCGATTCTCGACAAAGAGACGACGCCGATAGATTCATCTCCAGATTTCCGAAGAGAGGTTCGCTAGTCCCGTTGGGCCCGATGCGGAAATAGCTTTCACTCTGAATCTGCCGGGTGATCGGCAAGCCACTTTCGCGCCCGTTCGTTAGCGTGCGACAGGGCTTCTGGGGGAAGCTTTTCTGCGAGGGATTTAAGCACTTTCTCGAAGCCCTGTGGAGTGACGCCGCTGATCTCTCCGGCGGACGCAACTTTGTACCAGAAATAGGCCTCGCTGTAGTCCGTCGGGACACCAGTTCCAAGCTGATAGGCTGCTCCAAGATTGGCTTGTGCCACTGCGTCTCCCTGTTCCGCTGCCCGGCGCCACCACATCACAGCCTCAGCATCGTCTTTCGGTACGCCCTGGCCTTCACTCAAAAGGGTTCCCAAAGCAAGCTGCGCAACCATAAAGCCTTGCTTTGCCGCCTTTCGATACCAAGCTGCGGCTTGAGCATAATCCTGTGGTACTCCCCTGCCCAATTGGAACATTGCCCCGAGCGTCGCCTGAGCTTCCGCATGGCCCTTTTCTGCGGCCTGCTGAATCCACTTCGCTGCTTCTGCATAGTCTTGAGGAACGCCCTGGCCTCTTACGTAAAGCATCCCGATACTGAATTGCTCATCTCCATTCTGCGGAAAGCCCAGAGTGCCAGCCTTGGCCCTTGCACGCGATAGTGCGACAGCAAGAGTGGCAGATGGAACGGCGAAATTGAGGTTTTCGGACTCCTCCACCATGCGGGAGTTGATGCCGATTAGTTCGCCGTGTGCCGAGATCAGCGCGCCTCCGCTGCTTCCTGGCGAAATCGGTGCGGTATGTTGAATCCATTCCGTCCCGTCCATCTCCCGATTGCCAGAAACGATCCCTTCCGAGATAGACTGCTCAAGCCCTCGTGGGTTGCCGATGGCAAAGACACGCTCGCCGACTTGTGGGGACTGCACGGGCAAATCGAAGAAGTCGAAACCCTTCCCCACGATCTTGAGCACTGCAACATCGTTCCGCTCGTCACAATACATGAGTTCAGGGACATAGGACTGCCGCGACTCGCCGCTTATGTGAACCGCAGTCATGCTCCGACAGCCCTCCACGACGTGAGCATTTGTGAGAACGAATCCGTCGGCAGAGACTAGAACGCCGCTCGCCAGCTTAGACTCCGCCGTCGATTCATCACACGTCAAAGTAAGGACTCTGCTGGCGAATCGTTTGAAGATAGTTTCCGCGGACATTTCCTGTGAGGGGTTGCCATTTCGGGCGGAGTCAGAAACTTGAGGGACGGGAGCGCTCAGGGCGGACAGGCCTAGACGGCCTAGAAGCGCAACGGCCAAGACACACGAGCGCGCGCAATGCCCAGAACTGCGAGTGCGGCGGAATGCACCTTTCAGCCTGTGTACCATTTTGCGTACCACTGTAACAGCTATTTAAGGCCAATGAGCGCCCCCTGCGAACTGTGCCACAGGATGTGCCACAGAATTCGCGCATCTTACAGTGAGCACGCGCTATGACGTTTTCAGGCCAAAGGAAAAGCCCGCTGAATTAGTGGGCTTTAGCGTCAAATCTCTGGTAGCGCTACCGGGAATCGAACCCGGGTTTTAAGATTGAGAATCTCACGTCCTAACCCCTAGACGATAGCGCCACACATTGTGCGGAGTCGGCCCGCGGACGCGGGCTCTTCCTTTACTTTAGCAAAAATTGGGTTCCGGGCCAAAGGCCTCTGCGCCCTTAGGCGCTCCTCTGCGCCGCCTCGCCCAACACCGCTGAGATCACGTCGCTCTTCACACCGTGCCGGCGCAGGCTCTTCTCGAGCTCGGTCAGCTCCGGCCGATCGAGACGCGAGAGATCTTTGCGCAATCCCTGCCCGATGTAGGCGCGAATCAGCGGCTGGTACCCTGCGAACCCGAGCTTCGGTGCGACCTCTTTCAGATCCTCGATCACGTCCTCGGGGACCCTCATGCTGATCGTCGTCATGGGCCGGTCTCGCCGCAGGCGCCTTTTAATCCTCTCAGCCATTGTCTTCATACAGTCTCCGTTTTGCGCGCGTTGCCTGACGCGCAGAAAGCCTATATATATTCAACGTATATACGGTTGTCAAGCAACGTACCTCTCGTTAACTCGGAAGGAATAAAATGTCTGCAAAATCCCATGTCTGCCTCCACGACTGCTCTGCTCGACCGCTTTGTGCCTCAGCCCGAAATCCGAGGCCGCCACGAAACCACCATCCAAGCACCCGCCGCGCTCGTAATGGAAGTAGCGCGCAACTTCGACGTCGAATCGGTTCTCATTGTCCGCACACTCTTTCGGATGCGTGCTGCGATTCTTCGTGCCCCGGCATCGCCGCCGCTCAAGGGCAAGGGCCTTGTTGAACAAATGCTCGGGATCGGTTGGAGCTGCCTTGCAGAAGAGCGCGACCGCTTCTTCGCCGCCGGTGCCGTGTGCCGCCCCTGGCAGGCCGATCCCGCCTTCTCGCCCGTCGATCCCGGCACGTTCCTCTCTTTGGCCGAGCCCGACCTGGTCAAGATCGCCTGGACCCTTGAGGCCACGCCGCTCGGCCCCAACCTCACTCGCTTCGCCACCGAGACGCGCGTCGTAGCCACCGATGAGCAGGCGCGCATTAAGTTCCGGCGTTACTGGCGCAAGTTCGGCGTTGGCATCGTGCTCATCCGGCTCGTGCTTCTGCCCGCTCTGAGCAAACAGGCCGAGCGGCTCTGGCGCACGAGCAAGAACTCAGGCTAATTCCTGCTACACACTTTTCAGAGTAATCACAACTTCCAATCATTCTCGGGTGGCGCCTGGTCGGTTCGAAAATGGCGTCGAAAGATGCTCCTGGCTTTCACAAGGAGATAGAACGGCAGAATGCGAAGGGCAAAGGCGACCAGGCAAATAGCGATGATCAGCAGCAAGGGAATGGATTGTATAAAGAGCGCCAAAACAAAAACCGCGAGGATAATTCCTAGAATAGTGAATATTCGCTCGAATGTCAGTGGAGGCCAGATTAGCTGCGAACCCGCCATTCTTCACTCGTGTCAATGAATGATCGACAGTCGAAACTACGCCCGCCTCAAATCCCCAGCTTGCGCACTTCCTCGTTGTAGTACTTGCGGTAGAGGATGTCCCACTCCTGCGAGCCTTCGAGGATGATCTTGCGCTGGTTGGCGATTTTTTGCCGCGCCATGGTGTCAATCTTCGCTTCTTCGAGGAGCAGAAGCTCCAGAGCCTTGCGCGCCTCCTGCCGGATCGTGTTACGGTCCTCGAGGAATCCCACCTGGTCGATCTCCGCCAGCGTGTCTGCCACCGTGTGGGCCAGCTTATTCAGCTTGTCGCGGCTGATCCTCATAGCACCGCCTTGTACTTCTTTGCCAGCTCGGTCTTCACTTTCTTGAACATCTCGGCGTATTGCGCGCCGCTCTTGCGCATCTCATCGCTGTAGGCGTCCAGGATGACGCGCACTTCCTCGTTGATGCGGTCCTCGAGCGAAAGCTCGTCGACGAGCGCCGCGTTCACGCGGCCCTCCGTCGCCTTCATGTCACTGGTGGTGATCATCTTGGCGTCGATCAGGTGCTTGACCGTACGGCGCGCGAGATACCCAATGTAGTCGCGGGAAAAAATCATGGGTTAAGGTTCAGGATAGCGCATGGCGCCACCGCCTGTACACCCTGTAACCGGCAATACTGGCAGTGTTTCGTGGTCCTCGTGCGCCCCCTCTGCGGCCACGGCCCGAGTCCGCACTAGGCGTCGCGTTTCATCACCGCATAGTATGGCTGGTTCGAAAGCGCATCATTGAATTCCGGCTCCAGCCGCGCAGCGCCGCTCGGCGAAGCAAGATCGAAGTAATATTCGAGCGAGAAGTCGGTCTGCGTGTACTCCGCCGGAATCGCCGCGGTGAAGTTGCCTCCATCCCTCATCATCTCCAGGCGCTTCCACCGCTCCGCCTGGTTCACGTGCCGGTAGTGAAGATGAATCGAAGCCACTTCCTCCGGCACCAGAACCGTCACCGAAAGCGGCAAGGGCGCGCCCGGCACAAAGCTCCCCGGCGGTTTGTGATCGCAGGCAGCGACGGGCCGGCTGGGCCTGCCGGTGGCCGCGCCAATCGCCCGCCGCGTGTGTTCGCTCGCCGTATCCGATTGCGCCGCATTCTTCAAATGTTCGCTAAGAGCGTGAATGTCCGCGTCGATTGCAGTCAGCCGGTCGCTCCAATGGCCGCGCCGCATCGCGATACTCCCGTACGAAATGTCTTTCTGATACACGGCCACGGCCCGCGTTGCCATGTCGGCCCACGCCTCGCGCGCCATCTGATACTCGTCGAGCGCCTGCAGGCCCGCGCGCGCGTCTTCCGTCTGCTCGAAGGTGGCGTACAGCACGCCACTGCGCAGCTTCGCCGCAAAGAACCTGCCGAGCCCGATTTGAATCTCCACGTCCGCTTCCATCCGGCGGAACGCAGCTGATCGCCGTGCGATCGTCTTTCGTCGCGCCTGGTCCAGCGCCGTGCTCGACGCGTCTGCGAAATCCTCCATCCACTGCGCCACTTCAATCGGCGAATACTTTGGATTCGTGGTCCCCGCAAGCCGATCCGTGGCATGATCGTCGATTGTGGAGAACAATTGCGGATCGAGCGGGCTCACCGTCCCGAAGCATCTCGGCGTCGGCGTATCGCTGTATGGCGAGGGCGCGCTGCCGCGCACGATCGGCATGTTGGTGTAAATCTCCGGCCAGAACGCATGGTTCGAAGCCGACGGCAGATGCGCCGAGGTCCACAACGGTAGAATGCGGCTCGCGTTCGCCACCGCACTCTCGACGGCCATCGCGCCTGTTGCAAAGCTGTTGCGCAGCCACCGCCGCCACGCCTCGGGGTTCGCTTCAGGATCGTAGAGGCGCCTCCCCCACACGCGGTAATACAGCTCAAACTTCTCCCAATCGGCCTTCGGATTCAGGGTCGCGTCGGCGTACGCGCACCTCCCGCCCGCGTGCCCCGAGCCTTCCCTCCCCTTGAACGTCAGCGGCTCCATCAAATCAAGTCCCGCCGCTCCGCAAAAATGCGCGGTCCTTCCGTACGCCGCCGCCATTTCGGGATCGGCGCTCAGCAAATGCCGCTGCGTACCGGGCCACAGCCGGAACCACAGTTTGTACTTGCTCCCCGTCTTCAGAAAATCCGCATAGCCGTAGCGCGTGAACGAGCGCGCTCCCGAACTCAGGCTGAACGGCCCTTCGCCTTCGTGCCCAGCCCTCGGAATCTCCAGCGCGCGAATGTCCGCCTGATGGTAGCCGAGGCTCTGGTGTTCAGCCGAATACTTGGCGCCCAGCTTCACCGGCATCCCGGTCGTCACGGCAATATCGATCATCTTTTCGTCCACACCTTTGGCGTGCATGTCGATTTCAACCGTTCGCCCGCAGGCCTTGATCGCCTCGAAAAGCGTTTTCCAAAAGTCGTAGCTGCCCTCCGGAATTCCGCTCTCGCCGTGCACGCGAATCGTCAGCCCCTGAATCTCAGGGCAAATCTTCAGCAGCATCGCCAGCGCGTCGCGGCAGTAGGCAGCGTGCGTGTCGGGCGTCAGACCCTCAATGCGGTGATACGCCTTGGGGCTGTCGGTCCACTGGTACGCATGCGTCCAGATTCCCAGCTGGAAGTACAACCCACGCGCGGCCGTTTGCGCGGCGATGAATTTCAGAGCATCGAGGTTCATCTGCCGCTCGTGATCGCTCAGTGCGACCGGCGCCGGCAGCATCGTGCCGTCCGGCGCGGCAAGCTGCATCACGCGCACGTCGTATCCCGGAACATTTAGCAAATACGGGTAAGGAAAGTGCAGATAATCGCTCGTCACGCCCCTGGGAAAGTCATATTCAAGCCCGAAGGCGAGGCAGAAGCGATTGAAGCGGCTGGCGGCAAGCAGGTCGAGGTATCCGATCCAAAAATCCCGGTCGTAGAGCCACGGCTTGTCTTCCACCTCGCTGCAGAAATATCGCGAAACCGCGCGCGCCTCATTGGCCGGCTTCTCCAGAATCGGCTCCGCCACGCGCAGCGCGCTCCTCGCGTCTGCGCCAAATCGCACTCGTTCCCCCATCTCCAGCAATCCGTAGACGTACCCGCGCACATCGATGCCGGAAACAAATGTCGCCGGCATCCCGGCAAACCGCCCCGGCGTCAGCGTGAACGATTCCGCACCGCCATGCCACGCAGGCAGACGCGGCGCAGTCTTGGTCGCCGTCACTCCTGCCGACCCCAGACCCGCCGAGTTGACCACCACGTAGAATGCCGAAGCGCGCATGCGCTCCCCGAACTTAACGATCCAGCACAATGCGCCCTTCGCCGCCAGCGCTGCGCGCAGCTGTTCCGCCGCCCATTGCACGGGAGCCGCTCCGGCTACAGGATCGTTTCCATCGATGACGATCGAACAGCCGCGGCCCGACTGCGCCATTGCGCCCGGCACAAGACTCGCCGCCGACGCCACGCCCGCCATCTTCAAAAATTCTCTGCGCTTCATCGCGAAATCTGTCCCGGCTGTTCAATCCTCGCGAACGCCGCTTTCTTGTTCTCTCGGCCCCTTGGCCCCTGGCGCCTACAGCTTGTTCGTTCCCTTGTTCCCTTGTTCTCTGTTTTTCTAACCCCTATTCCCTACTCCCTATTCCCTGTTTTGATGCGGGCAGCTCTTCGTGTTCAGGCAACCATCGGCAATGCGCAGCCGCTCCACCGGCCGCCCGCCCACCAGGTGCTCCGCCACGATCTCGTCGGCGTCTTCCGGCATCACATTTCCGTACCACACGGCGTCGGGATACACAACAACCGTCGGCCCGTGCTCACACTGGTCCAGGCACAGCGATTTGTTGATCCGCACCCTGCCAGCCAGACCGGCGTCTTTGGTCAGTTGGCTGAGCCGCGCGTGCAACTCGCTTTTCCCATCGCGGGTGCAGGAAGGCCGCGGCGCATCCGCGGGCCTGACGTTGTGGCACACAAAAACATGGTGTTCAAATACGGGCAAGCGGCAATCCCCCCCTTGATTCATTCTCGATTCATTCCAGATTAACAACTCCGCGCTGCGTGCGTGCTCTGGCCTATCGCCCAACACAGCCGGTCCCGGTCCCCAGCGCCTCGCCCCGGCGCCGGTCCTTACCCGCCAAACCCAGCGCCCACCAAACCCAGCCGCATGCAACCCCAAAATTTTTCCTGATCCCCGCCCCGCCCCCATCTGCGAGAATGGGTGATTGACGATGAGCTCCGATAACCTCCTCTCGCTGAAAGACGACATGGTGGCCTTTATTGAGGGCCACGGCCTGCGCCGGCTCCCCGGCTACGTCACCGAGGACATTCCTTCCGTCCTCTGGGAGGGCCGCGGCAACATCGACGCGTGGAAAGACTTTGTCGAGATGGCCAAGCACGTCGGCGCGCCCTTCATCACCTTCAGCGAGATGACGCTCGACCGCGAAGAGCTTGATGCCCTTATCGAAGAAGCCGGCGAGATGAATTTCCCCGACGAGGAGGCCACAGAACTCGTCGAGGCCAACTGGCTGCGCAAATACGCCGGCATGCTCGGTTACATCCAGCTCGGCTTTATCTACGAGGGCATCGTCTTTCTGCACGAAACCACAACCGAGTGGTACGAGCGCTACCAGTCGCTGCTCGAGAACATCGAGAGCTTTCGCGACATCGTGATCGACGACGCTCACTCGCACGACGACGAGGACGAGTAAGCACCTGTGGCCGATTTAGCCAGCGCAGCCGGGCCCGCGATCCAGGCCACTTCCGCCAAACGATTGCTTCCTCCCCAGCGCTGGGTTCTTGCCGACCCGCACCCGGAAGACGCTGCAGCTCTTGCCCGCGAGGCACGCCTTCCCCTCGTCCTTGCCGAGCTTCTCGTCGCTCGCGGCATCGCTTCCCCTGCCGAAGCCTTCGCCTTCCTCAATCCCGAGCCGGCGCACCTTCACGATCCTTTTCTCATGCTCGGTATGACCGCCGCAGTCGAGCGCCTGGAGCGCGCGATCGCCGCCCGCGAGCCCGTCCTTCTCTATGGCGACTACGACGTTGACGGCACCGTTGCCGTCGTCCTGCTGAAAACCGCAATTGAGATGCTGGGCGGAGAAGTGCGCTTTCACGTGCCTCATCGCCTGCGCGAGGGCTACGGCATGCAGTCGAGCGTGCTTGAAGCCGCACACGCCGAGGGCGTCCGCGTCGTAGTCACCGTCGACACCGGCATGCGCGCCTTCGCCGAGGCCGAAACCGCGCGCCGCCTCGGCCTCGACCTCATCATCACCGACCACCACCTGGCTGAAGCGGACAACGCAGTCCCCGCCGCCCTCGCCATCCTCAATCCCAACCAGCCCGGCTGCACGTACCCCGAAAAATCGCTTTGCGGCGCGGCCATTGCGCTCAAGCTGGCGCAGGCGCTGCTCGAGCGACGCGATCCCGCCCGCGTCCGCGAAAAAACCTTGCCCAGCTTTCTCAAGATGGCGGCCATCGCCACCATTGCCGATGCCGTTCCGCTTCACGGCGAAAATCGCACTATCGCCGCGCTCGGCCTGCGTGAGTTGCGGCGTCCGGTCGGCGCCGGCCTCCGCGCGCTTTTCGCCGCCGCCGCGCTCGACCCCGCCTCAAAACAACTCACCGGCTTCGACGTCGCCTTTCGCCTTGCGCCGCGCATCAACGCTGCCGGTCGCATGGACGTTGCCTCCGACGTCGTCGAGCTTTTTTCGACTCGCGATTCAAAACGCGCCGCCGAGCTCGCCGCCAAGCTCGAGCGGCTGAACCGCGAGCGCCGCGACGTGGAGGCCGCCGCTCTCACCGTCATCGAATCTCGTCTCGCCTCCGACGCCGAAATCGCCGCCGACCGCCTGCTGGTCATCGACGGCGACGGCTGGCATCGCGGCGTCATCGGCATTCTCGCCTCGCGCGTCGTGGAGCGCACCGCGAAGCCGACGATCGTGGTCAGCGTTGAAGACGGCGTCGCCCACGGCTCCGGCCGCTCGGTCGACGGCTTCCCGCTCCTCGCAGCTATCGAATCCTGCGGCGATCTCTTCACACGCTTCGGCGGCCACGCATTCGCTGTCGGTTTCGCGCTGCCCGCCGCATCGCTGCCCGAGCTCAAGCGCCGCCTGCGCACGTACGCCGAGGAACACTTGGCCGCGCACGAGCCTGAGCGCCTGCTTCGCATTCATGCCGAGCTACCGCTCGACCGCATCACGCCTGTGCTTGCCGGATGGCTGCGCAAGCTCGAGCCCCTCGGCCACGGCAACCCCGAACCCATCTTCGTCGCCCGTTCCGCGCGGCTCGTCGCCCCACCGCGCATCATGAAGGCGCAGCACCTCTGTCTCGAGCTCGCGCAAGACTCCGGCCCGTCACTCGCCGCGTCACCGAATGCCGCTGCCACTCAGCTACCTGCTTCCGCCGCGCCCGTGAGCTCCATGCGCGCCGTCGGCTGGAACCTCGCCGAACGCGCCATGGATCTCCGCCTCGAGCAAGGTTCGCTCGTCGATGTCGCATATCGCATTCGCGAAAACGACCACCCCGACTTCGGCGGCCTCGAAGTTGAAATTATGGGCATGGAACCCGCGCGCGCCTGATCGCCTCAGATCTCACAGAGCACTTATCCATGCATTCCGCACTCACGCCCAAAACAAAAGGCCCTCCGCATTGCGGAGAGCCTCTTGTTTCCACCTGAACTGAAGCGACCGTTTTATCCCACTACTTCAATCCCCATCGATCGCGCCGTTCCCTTGATGCTCTTGATCGCCGTTTCGATCGACGCCGCGTTCAAATCCGGCATCTTCTGCGTGGCGATCTCGCGCACCTGCTTCTCGGTGACCTTGCCCTTCTTCTCCTTGTTGGGAGTGCCCGAGCCCTTGTCGATCCCCGCCGCCTTTTTCAGCAGCACGGACGCCGGGGGCGTCTTGGTGACAAAGCTGAACGAGCGGTCGGCGTAGACCGAGATGACGACCGGAATAATCAGCCCGGCCATGTCCTTGTTCTGCGTGCGAGCGTTGAACTGCTTGCAGAACTCCATGATGTTGACCTGCGCCTGGCCCAGCGCGGGGCCGACCGGCGGCGCGGGCGTGGCTTTGGCGGCTTCAATCTGCAGCTTCACGTAGCCGGTAATTCTCTTCGGAGGTGCCATTCTCTGTTCCTTCGGAACTAGCTACTAGCTTCTAGCCGCTAGCTACTAGCTCATCTGTTCCTATTCCAAATTTTGAGTTCGAAGCCCTCCGCTTTGCCCCAACTGGCCCTGCTAGAGATGAACCAGCTAGAAGCTAGGAGCTAGAAGCTAGAAGTTTGCTTTACTCAATCTTTTCCACTTTGCCGAACTCGAGTTCGACCGGCGTTGACCGCCCGAAGATCGTCACCATCACCTTCAGCGTCTCGCGATCTTCGTTGATCTCATCCACCACGCCGTTGAAGTTGGCGAACGGCCCATCCGTGATGCGCACCTGCTCGCCCTTCTCAAATTTGATCTTCATCCGCGGCTTGTCTTTGACCGTCTCCGAGCGGAAAAGAATCGAACTCACCTCTTCCTCGCTCAGCGCCACAGGCTTGTCGCCTGTGCCCAGGAACCCCGTCACCTTGGGCGTGTCCTTCAGCACGTGCCACAGCTCGTTGTCCAGTTCCATCTCCACCAGGACGTAGCCGGGCAGAAACACCCGCTCCACGGTGCGCTTTTTACCGTTGATGATCTCGGTCACCGGCTCGGTGGGAATCATGACGCGCCCCACGCGATCCTTCAGTCCGAACGCCTGCACGCGGCTTTCGATCGACTCGCGCACCTTGCGCTCAAAGCCCGAGTAAGCGTGCAGAATGTACCAGCGGAAGCGCTCGTTCTTCACCGGCTCCGGCTGTGCCGCGGCCGCCGGCGGCTCTTCCGCCGCTGCCGTCTCAGGCTCCGCATGTTCGGGCTCGGCAGCAACTGGCTCGGCCGCAACTGGCTCGGCCGCCGCTGGCGCCTCGGCCTGCTCTTCCGCCTTTGCTTCCGGCTGCTCGTCAACGTTCGATTCCGGCGGCGCGCCGACCTGCGTTTCTGTCTGCGCTTCTCCGGGTTGATTCAACTCTTCTGTCATTCCGCTCTCGATTCCGTACCGCACCGCTTACTGCGATCCGCCCAGCAGGCTCAATATCCCATGCGGCCCCATTATGGCGGCATTGAAAATGTTGTCTACGATGAAGAAGAACAGTCCAAAGAGGAAGACCGCGACGATCACTACGCTCGTCGTCACCCTCACTTCTTTGCGCGAGGGCGCCACCACCTTGCGCATCTCCGCGCGCACATCGCGCAGAAAGCTGGTAAATTCGCTCCACTTGCTCAATGCGCCCCCTCCAAACTCGGTCAGCGCTCCCGGCTGCTGCCGCTTGGCCGACCGCTGTTCGCCTCTTTCAATTGCTGTCTTCGTCGCCATATTCTGCTTCCTGTTCCAGGGCCCGGGTCTTTTCTATTCCCTGGGCCCTATTCCCTGTTCCCTGTATCTCTGGCAGGGGCGGAGGGATTCGAACCCCCAAGTCCGGTTTTGGAGACCGGCAGTTTAGCCGTTGAGCTTACGCCCCTGTTTCCAGGGGTCAGGATTCAGATTTCAGGGGTCCGTTTGGTCTTGCTTCTTCCCGGCGCCGAGGCTCAATCGCCACAGCTGAAACTGATCCCTGATCCCTGATCTCTGATCCCTGCTCTTCTTACTTCGCTTCCTTATGCAACTGGTGCTTGCGGCAGCGCTTGCAGAACTTCTTCAACTCCAGACGCCCCGTCACCGTCTTCCGGTTCTTGGTCGTGGAGTAGTTCCGCTCCTTGCACTCAGTGCATTCCATCGTGATGATTTCCCGCATGTCCCAATCCTTTGTCAGGGTTCAGGTGTCAGGTTTCAGGGATCAGTTTGTTCTTGCCGAACTCAAGCGCCGCATTACTGCGCCCGTCTTTCTGATTCCTGACCCCTGAAACCTGATCCCTGCCTTCACTTGATAATTTCCGAGATCGTACCCGCGCCCACGGTCCTGCCGCCTTCGCGGATTGCGAAGCGCAGACCCTTCTCCATGGCCACCGGCGTGATCAGATCCACTTCCAGCTGCACGTTGTCGCCAGGCATCACCATCTCCACGCCCTCCGGCAGCTCCGCCACTCCCGTCACGTCCGTCGTGCGGAAGTAGAACTGCGGCCGGTAGCCCTTGAAGAACGGCGTGTGACGCCCGCCCTCTTCCTTGCTCAGCACGTACACCTCGCTCTTGAAGTTCGTGTGCGGCGTGATCGAG
>Ga0116111_1000564_pt1 | contig 29802 bp, 25 predicted proteins | sample June2015DPH_8_10_FD_89720 | JGI IMG/M metagenome (GOLD analysis project Ga0116111, IMG submission 89720) | Peatland microbial communities from SPRUCE experiment site at the Marcell Experimental Forest, Minnesota, USA - June2015DPH_8_100 | ecosystem: Environmental > Terrestrial > Soil > Wetlands... | reverse complement strand
CTGCAGGGGACTAAGGCACTTTGATCGTTCATTGCAGGCTCGCTCACCGGCGCGCGGCGGAGAAAGAGCGCTTATATGCTTTGCGGCTTGACTGCAATTACGGCCTTTCTGGACAGGAAACACCGGTGTCGTTACAGAGTTGCGACAAATGAGCGGCGTCAACGAAATCAGGTCGAACTTCCTCGCCTATTTTGCGCGCGAGGGGCACGTGGTCGTGCCGAGCTCCCCGCTCGTGCCGCGCAACGACCCGACGCTGATGTTCACCAATGCCGGCATGGTGCAGTTCAAGAACGTCTTCACCGGCCTGGAAAAGCGGCCCTATACGCGGGCGGTGTCGGCGCAGAAATGCGTCCGCGCCGGCGGCAAGCACAACGACCTCGACAATGTCGGCTACACCGCGCGCCATCACACCTTCTTCGAGATGCTCGGCAATTTCTCCTTCGGCGATTATTTCAAGGAACGCGCCATCGAGCTCGCCTGGAATCTGGTGACCAAGGAGTTCGGCGTGCCGGCCGAGCGCCTGACCATCACGGTCTATATCGACGACGACGAGGCGTTCAAGCTTTGGCGGAAGATCGCCGGCCTGCCGGAGAAGAAGATCATCCGCATCGCCGGCTCCGACAATTTCTGGGCCATGGGCGAAACCGGACCGTGCGGGCCGTGCTCGGAGATTTTCTACGATCACGGCGAGCACATCCCGGGCGGGCCGCCGGGCAGCGCGGAAGCCGAGGGCGACCGCTTTGTCGAAATCTGGAATCTCGTGTTCATGCAGTACGAGCAGCTCGTGGGCGGCAAGCGCGTCGACCTGCCGCGGCCCTCAATCGATACCGGCATGGGGCTCGAGCGCATGGCCGCGGTGTTGCAAGGCACGCACGACAGCTACAAGATCGACCTGTTCGGTGCGCTGATCGAGGCGATCGCCGACTTCACCGGCGTCGATCCGGAGGGCGAACGCAAGGCCTCGCACCGCGTCATCGCCGACCATTTGCGGGCGAGCTCGTTCCTGATCGCCGACGGCGTGCTGCCGTCGAACGACGGCCGCGGCTACGTGCTTCGCCGCATCATGCGCCGCGCCATGCGCCACGCCGAACTGCTCGGCGCCAAGGATCCGCTGATGTGGCGGCTCGTGCCGGTGCTGATCCGCGAGATGGGCCAGGCCTATCCGGAATTGCATCGCGCCGAGGCGCTGATCACCGAGACGCTGAAACTCGAGGAAACCCGCTTCCGCAACACACTCGAGCGCGGCTTGGCGATCCTCGACGAGGCGAGCAAGACGCTCAAGAAGGGCGACATGTTCGACGGCGTCACCGCGTTTACGCTTTACGACACCTATGGCTTTCCGCTCGATCTCACCCAGGATGCGCTCAGGCCGCGCGGCATCGGCGTCGATATCGCGTCCTTCACCGATGCGATGGAGCGCCAGCGCGAGAAGGCCCGCGCTTCGTGGGTCGGATCGGGCGACGTGAAAACGGCAACGTACTGGTTTCCTTTGCGCGAAAAGTACGGCGCCACCGAATTTCTTGGATACGATACAGAGACTAGTGAGGGCGTTGTTCAGGCGATCATACGCGGCGGGCCGGAGGTTAGCGAATTAAGGCCCGGCGAAAACGGTGAAGTAGTACTCAATCAAACGCCGTTTTATGCCGAGGCGGGCGGCCAGGTCGGTGATACGGGTTGGATTAAACGAGCTTCCGATGGCGCCTTGGTTGCGCGTGTTCTCACTACCCACAAGGAAGCCGGCGATCTTTATGTGCATAACATCAAAGTTGAAAATCACGGTTTGAAGGTGGGGGATTCAGTTCGCCTCGATGTGGATCACGATCGGCGCGCTGATATCCGCCGAAATCATTCGGCGACGCATCTCCTGCACGAGGCGCTGCGGCAGGTGCTCGGCGATCATGTGGCGCAGAAGGGTTCGCTGGTGGCGCCCGATCGCCTGCGTTTCGATTTCTCGCATCCCAAGCCGATGAGCAGCGATGAGATCGAACGCGTCGAGGACATCGCCAACGACATCGTGCTGCAGAATGCGCCGGTGATCACCCGGCTGTTAAGCCGCGACGACGCCATCACCTCCGGCGCGCGCGCGCTGTTCGGCGAAAAATACGGCGACGAGGTGCGCGTCGTCGCCATGGGGGAGGGCGGCGGCAACACGCTGGGCTGGTCGGTCGAACTGTGCGGCGGCACGCATGTGCGGCGCACCGGCGACATCGGTATCATCTCGGTGGTCAGCGAAGCGGGCGTGGCTTCCGGCGTGCGCCGCATCGAGGCGCTGACCGCGCATGCCGCGCGCGCGAACGCCAATAACCTCGCGAAGCTTGCCAAGGCCACCGCCGCCGAATTGCGGGTGCCGATCGACGAAATGCCGAGCCGCGTCGCTGCTCTGCTCGACGAACGCAAGCGTGTCGAACGTGAGCTCGCGGAGGCGAAGAAGAAGCTCGCCATGGGCGGCGGCGCACAAAGGGACAGCGCCGACGGCGTCCGCGTCGTCGGGGACGTCAAACTCATGGCGCGCGCGGTCGAGGGCATCGACCTGAAGGACCTCCGCAGCCTCGCCGATGAGGGCAAGAAGAAAGTCGGCTCCGGGGTCGTCGCCATCGTCGGCGTCACCGGCGACGGCAAGGCGGGCATCGTCGTTGGTGTCACCAACGACCTTACTGCGCGCTTCAACGCCGTCGACCTGGTGCGCAAGGGCGCCGAGGCGCTCGGCGGCAAAGGCGGCGGCGGACGGCCGGACATGGCGCAGGCCGGCGGCCCCGACGGATCGAAAGCGGACGCCGCGCTCGCCGCCATCGAAGCCGCGCTCGGCGGCTAAAGCCTGCCGTTTTGCCCGCCCTCACAGCTCGACGATCATCCCATCCGCGGCGGTTTCGAACGGAACCTCGGCGCGCCGCGCCAGCATGTCGTTGCCCATATGCGTGAGAACGAGGCGCTTGGGGCGAATCTGGTCGAGATGGCGTTCGAGCGACGACAACGCCATGTGAGTGGGAATCGGCTTGTCTCGGGTAAACGCCTCGCAGATGAAAAGGTCGGCGTCGCGCCCGATGTCGATCAGCGCGTCGGTCCACTCGGTGTCGCCGGAATAGGCAATCACCTTGCCTTCGGCCTCGAAGCGCAAACCGACGCAAGGTCCGGCACGATCGTCGTGCACGACATGAAACGGCGTGACCCGCAAGCCGCCAACTTCGCTGCACCCGCCGATCTCCAGTTCCTTGAGCGTCAGCGGAAATCGCAACTGCAACGCCTTCGTTCCGGGAAAGCCGACCTCCATGATCTCCGGATAGCGCGATTTGAGACTGGGCGGCCCGGCGATGGTGAGCGGTCGCTCTCGCTTGAGCACGTAGTTCGCCTCGAGGATGAAGAACGGCACGCCGCCGACGTGATCGCCGTGAAAGTGCGTGAGGAAGATGACGTCGATCTCGTTGCGGTCGATCGCGAGCTTGTTCATCGCAACCAGCGAGGTGGCGCCGCAATCGATCAGGGCGTTGATGCCGCGTCCGACGAGATGGAAACAGGTATTGAAACGCCCGCCCGAGCCGAAGGCATCGCCGCAGCCGACGAATTGCAGATGCATGGATTGTCCCCAGGGAGTTGTGAGCTTTGTGAAATGGTTTTGCCAAGTGGTGCGGCAGTCGATGCCAATGTGCTGTCAGGCGGCCGCCAAGTCCGTGACCGGGGTCACACCGGCGGGGCTTCCGCGCCGCGTCCAGGAAGCGGGCCCAAGCGCTTGTCCTCTCATCGTTTTTTTACCTTTGCGCGATTCATTCTATATGCTGCGGTGGGGCGGTGAAAGCTTCGGGGCCGGCGGTTTGCGATTTGCGCCACGATCACAACACAAACCGGCGCATGCTGCCACAGGCTGCCGGTCGCTCTGAAGGGGATGGTTTGGGTGCTGGTTGAATCAAATCGTTGCGGGGTGTTGCTGACGTTGGCGATGGCCGGTGCGCTCGCCGGCTGCGGCAATACCAATTTCGACACCAGCGGCTCCTGGTTTTCCAAGCCGCTCGATGTGTTCGGCCGCAATGCCGGTTACACTTACTCGCAACTCGACGAGTCGAAGCAGGAGCGTCCCGTTACGGCCAATGATCTCGTCGATGCAAACGGCGCCTGCCCAACGGCGGCGCCGGACTCGCTCGGCGGCGGCATCGCCATCGGCATGAGCGAATGCGATGTGGTCGCCCGTGTCGGTCCGCCCAGCGCGGTAAACCTCGGCCGCAATCCAAACGGTGATCGTACCGCGATCCTGACCTTCCAAGGCGGTGTGCGACCCGGGGTCTACCGGTTCGTTGCCGGCCGGCTCAAGGAAATGGACCGCGTGGAAGAACCGCCGCCGCCCCCTCAGTCGGTCAAGAAAAAAACCGACAAGAAGATTGCGAAGAAGCCGCCGGCGAAGAGCGAAAAGCCGCCGAAGACCGACAACAAGACCTGAGCGGCGTTTCCGGTGGTACGCAGGTCCGCTCGGCGGCCGCCATGCGGCCGGCGAGCAGCTTGCCGCGATCCTGAGCGAAGGCTATAAGCCGCGCGGTTCCGCACTGCAGTCGCAATTCCCAAAAGGACGATGTGATGGCGATCGAGCGTACGTTTTCGATCATCAAACCCGATGCCACCAGCCGCAATCTGACGGGCGCCATCAATGCGATGATCGAAAAGGCGGGGCTGCGCATCGTGGCGCAGAAACGCGTGTTGATCAGCCGTCAGCAGGCCGAGAGGTTCTACGCCGTCCATCGCGCGCGGCCGTTCTTTCGCGAACTCGTCGACTTCATGACGTCGGGTCCCGTTGTCGTGCAGGTGCTCGAGGGAGAGAACGCGATTGCAGCGTATCGCGATCTGATGGGCGCGACGGATCCCGCCAAGGCCGCACCCGACACTATTCGCAAGGTCTTTGCCCGATCGATCGGCGAGAATTCGGTGCACGGCTCCGATGCCGCCGACACCGCCGAGAAGGAAATCGCGCAGTTCTTCGCCGAAAACGAAATCGTCGGCTGAGCGCGTCGGTAAGCTCTGGCGTTCTTCGATTGGATACGCGCTGCGGCTTTAGAACAGCCCGGCGCGCGCACCGCATAATCGGATCTTCGCGGGCCCGGATGAAACCGCGAACGGCCAACGATGAAAGGCGACGGTGGGTTCGATCGCGCAATACCTGAATCCGTCGCTTTGGGGCGACTGGCTGAAGACGAGCGCCAGCGGTTTGCAACACGCAACGTTCTGGATCGGCGTTCTGCAGATCCTTTTAATCGACTTCCTGCTCTCGGGCGACAACGCCGTGGTCATCGCCATGGCCTGCCGCGGCTTGGCGCCGCGGCAACGATTCTGGGGCGTCGCGATCGGCGTCAGTCTCGCCGTCCTGCTGCGCATTATTTTCGCCGCCGTCGCCACGCAGCTCATGGAGTTTCCATACCTGAAGCTCGTCGGCGGGCTGGCGCTGCTTTATATCGCGGTCAAGCTGCTCATGCCGGAGGCGCCCGATAGGGACCAAGTCAAACCTGCCGTACATTTGTGGGGTGCGATCAGGATCGTGGTAGCCGCTGACGCCATCATGAGCCTGGACAATATTCTTCCCGTCGCGGCAGTGGCGCGCGGCAATCTTGCTTTGCTGTTGATCGGCCTTGCCGGCGCGATTCCGCTGATCATCATCGGCGCGACTTTCATCATGGCGCTGCTCGATCGCTTCCCGATTCTGGTTTGGGCGGGTGCCGCCTTGCTCGGCTGGATCGCCGGCGACCTCATGGCGGTCGACCCGGCGGTCGCGGGCTACCTGACTGCGGCGCTTGGCGAGAAGGTTGCATGGTGGATCGAAATGGCGGCAGCCGGCGGCGGCGCGCTTTTGGTCGTTGCCGTCGGCGCATTCCTGCGGCGCGGAAACAAGTCCGCACAACGTGCCGCAGATTAACTCGCGCTAAACCATTGCGGCGGTTCGTTCGCCAACTGGCAGGATGCGTGGCTCATAGCAGCCATGCTTGCGCCGCATTTCTCGGTTTGTTTTTTGCTCGCAATCGGATTTTGGCCTTCCGGCCGGTGCTGTCTTGCCGACGCGATCGTCTCGGACCTTCCCCCAAAATCTGGCTTGTAGCGTGGTGCGCGGCTTTGCACGCGGCGTGCGGCGGCTGTTGCTGCGCCGACGTTTGACTGACTGAGGAGACAGACGATGGAGAAGGGTACCGTCAAATGGTTCAATTCGACCAAAGGCTACGGGTTCATCAAACCGGGCAGCGGCGACAAGGATGTGTTCGTCCACATATCGGCCGTCGAGCGTGCCGGTTTGCGCACGCTGAACGAGGGCCAAGAGGTCGAATATGAGCTCGTGACAAACCGCGGCCGGACTTCGGCGGAGAATCTCAAGGTCGCGTAGCAGAGTCCCGGGAAATCCCGTTTCTTGTAGCCCCCGCCTCACCGGGGGTTTTGCTTTCAGCGCCTGATTCGCAAAGGTGGACTTGGTTTTCCGAAGATCACGCGCGGCTCTCGCCGGGGCTGTTTTCTCCCCTCGACGATGCAGTCAGGCTTGCGCGGCCTTCGGCCAAGGCGCGCAAGGCTTGCGGGTAGATGCGGTGCTCGACCTCGAGCACGCGCGCGGCCAGCGTGGCTTCCGTGTCGTCCTCGCGCACCGTGACGACACCTTGCGCGACGATAGGTCCCGCGTCCACTTCCGGCACGACGAAGTGGACGGTCGCGCCGTGCTGTTTCACGCCGGTCTCGAGCGCGCGGCGGTGCGTATCGAGCCCTTTGAATTGCGGCAACAGGGCGGGATGAATGTTGAGCATCCGGCCGCTCCAGCGGGTGACGAACCACGGCGTCAACAGCCGCATAAACCCGGCCAGACACACGAAATCGATCCGGTGCGCCCGAAGCTCGGCATCCAGCGCGCGTTCGAACGCCTCGCGATCTTCGCCAAACGGTCTGTGATCGACGATCGCGGTCGCGACGCTAGCTTCGCGCGCCCGGGTGAGACCCGCCGCCTCCGGTCGATTCGACACCACGAGCACGATTTCGGCCGGATAGTCTTCCGCCCTGGCCGCTTCGATCAGCGCCGTCATATTCGATCCGCGGCCGGAAATGAGCACGGCGACGCGCTTCTTGCCCATGCGTCTCACCAGGAAAGGTCGAGACGTCCGCGAAAGTCGACGCGAGCCTCGCCATCTGCCGCGACGATTTCACCGAGCCGCACCACCGTCTCGCCGTTGGCCGTGAAAAGCTCGTACGCCGCAGCCGATGCGCCGGCGTCCAGCACGGCCACCATGCCGATGCCGCAGTTGAAGGTCCGCAACATCTCGTGCTCGCTGACATCGCCCGACGCCGCGAGCCATTTGAACACCGGCGGGACGGGTACGCGGTCGAGATCCAAGGCCACCGAAAGCCCCGGCGGCAGCACCCGCGGAATGTTGTCGACAAAGCCGCCACCGGTGATGTGCGCCAGCGCCTTGACCGCTTTGCTGCCGCGGATCGCGGCGAGGCACGATCGCACATAGAGCCGCGTCGGCGTCAGCAAGGCTTCGCCCAGGCTGCGCGCCGGCTCGAAGGGGGCCGGCGCGTCCCAGGCCAGCCCGGAGGCGGCGACAATGCGGCGCACCAACGAAAAGCCGTTCGAATGCACGCCCGACGACGCCAGCCCGATCACCGGGTCGCCCGGCTTGATATCGACCCGCGGCAACAGCTCCGCCCGCGCCACCGCGCCGACGGCAAATCCGGCAAGGTCGTAGTCGCCGCGCTGATAGATGCCGGGCATTTCCGCGGTCTCGCCGCCGATCAGGGCGCAACCGGCCTCCCGGCACGCGGCGGCGATGCCCGTCACCACCATCGCGCCGACCTCCGGATCGAGCTTGCCGCAGGCAAAATAGTCGAGGAAGAAAAGCGGCTCGGCGCCTTGCACCACCAGGTCGTTCACCGACATCGCCACGAGGTCGATGCCGATCGTGTCGTGACGCGAGGTCTCGACCGCGATCCTGACCTTGGTGCCGACACCATCGGTCGCCGCGACCAGGATGGGATCGGAGAAGCCGGCGGCCTTGAGATCGAACAGGCCGCCGAAGCCGCCGATTTCGGCGTCGGCGCCCGCCCGAGCGGTCCTGCGCACCAGCGGTTTGATCAAATCAACCATGCGGTTGCCGGCATCGATATCGACGCCGGCAGCCGCGTAGCGTGCCTTGTCCACGGAACCACCAATCGGCAATGACGCCTTCCCCGGCGGGGAGGCACTCCGCGGCGCCTCCTACGTCGGAATCGACGGGTGCGCAAGCGCGCGGGCGCCGCTATATAGTGAGGACAAGGACGACGCGCGAAGCCAGCATACGAGTTCGGAACGCGCAGGCCGGGAGCCGGGGGCACGCGTTTGAGTATCCCAAACCTCATCACGTTGGGGCGCATCATCTTGGTGCCGATCGTGGTCTGGGCGATCATGTCGGAAGAGATGCGGCTTGCCTTTTTTCTTTTCCTGGCGGCAGGGATCAGCGATGCGGTCGACGGCTTCCTCGCCAAGCGCTTCCATATGGCGAGTGAGCTGGGCGCCTATCTCGATCCGCTCGCCGACAAGGCGCTGATCGTGTCGATCTACGTCGCGCTCGGCGTCGCCGGCGCCTTGCCGATCTCGCTGGTCATTCTTGTCGTCTCGCGCGACATCATGATCATCAGCGGATTTATGCTGGCCTGGCTGGTGGGCAGGCCGATGCCGGTCAGGCCACTGCCGGTCTCGAAAGCGAACACGGTGGCGCAAATCCTGCTCGCCACGCTGGTGTTGGCCGAGCAGGGCTTCGGCTTCGACGCTATGCTGGCGTCAAAGATCGTCATCGGGCTGGTCGCCATCTTGACCTTGCTCTCGATCGGCTTCTATCTCGCCGAGTGGCTTCGTCATATGAACTCGTTCGGGGCCGCGCACTGATCGGCCAGAGCATGATCCGGAAAAAGTTCTAGGGCGGTGGATTTGAAGTTCCCGCAATCCAGCGGCAAACTCGCACCGGAACTTCAAATGCAAAAGCCGCGCTGAGGATTGCGCCATGCGGTTCGAGCGGCACATCGCATTCTGGATCGTCGCTCTCGCGGTCTTTGTCGGCCTGTTATGGTTGTTACATCACATTCTCCTGCCCTTCGTGGTCGGGGCGGCGATTGCCTATCTGCTCGACCCGCTGGCCGACCGGCTCGCTAGACGCGGCCTGGGCCGGCTCGTCGCCGCGCTGCTCATTCTCAGCGTCTTCGTGATCGCATTCGTGGGCGTGTTCCTCCTCGTCGCGCCGGTGCTGGCCAACCAGCTTTCCTCCTTCATCGATCACATCCCGGCCTACGTGCAGCGCTTGCAGTCGCTGGCAACCGATCCGAGCCATCCGTGGCTGAAGGCCCTTCTCGGCAGCACGGCCGGCGGCGGCGAATTCGTCGGCGCTCTGATGACCAAGTCCATGGACTATCTGACAGGGGTCCTACCGTCGTTGTGGACCAAGGGCGAGGCGATCCTCTCCGTCTTCTCTTTGCTCGTCATCACGCCGGTGGTGGCGTTCTACCTGCTCTGCGACTGGAACCGTGTCGTCAGCGCCTTCGATGACCTGATCCCGCGGCGGCAGCGCGACACCGTGCGCGGCCTCGCGCGCGAGATCGACAAGGCGCTGTCCGGCTATCTGCACGGCCAGCTCCTGGTCTGCGCCGTCCTCGGCGCCTATTACGCGATCGGATTGACGCTGGCGGGTTTGAGTTTCGCGGTGCTCATCGGCGCCGTTTCCGGACTTCTCACCTTCATTCCCTATGTCGGTTCGCTGACCGCTCTGGTGGTTGCGTCCGGCGTGGCGCTGGCACAATTCTTTCCGGACTGGACGCGGATTCTGATCGTCGTCGGCGTCGTCCTGGTCGGGCAATTTCTCGAAGGCAATGTGCTGGCGCCGAAACTTGTCGGCGAGAGCGTCGGGCTGCATCCGCTGTGGCTGATCTTCGCGCTGCTCGCCAGCGGTTATCTGTTCGGCTTTGTCGGCCTGCTGCTGGCGGTACCGCTTGCCGCTGCCGCCGGCGTGTTGACACGGTTTGCGCTGCAGCGTTACCGGGCGAGCCCGCTCTACACCGGAAAAAGGTCGACTTGAGCGCCATGCCCTCCCGCCCGCGCCAGCTCGCGCTCGCGCTCGATCACGCCGAAAGCTATGCGCGCGAGGATTTTCTGTCCGGGCCGTGCAACGAGGGCGCGCTCCAGCTCATCGACTGCTGGCCGGATTGGCCGGCGAATGCCGTCGCCCTGGTCGGGCCTGAAGGGTCCGGCAAGACGCATCTGGCGATGATCTGGGCGGCGGCGGCGGGGGCGCGCGTCATTGCCGCGCGATCGCTCGGCGAAGCCGAGCTTCCAGCCGCGCTGGTCACCGGAGCGTTGGTTGTGGAGGACGCCGCGGCGGCAGATGATCGCGCGCTATTCCATCTCATCAATCTCGCCCGCGAGGAAAATGCCTCGCTGCTGCTCACCGCGACCACGGCGCCGGCAACCTGGCGGGCCGCCATCCCCGACTTGGTGTCGCGGCTGCGCGCGTTGCCGGTGGCGAGCCTGCAAGCGCCGGACGACGCGATGCTGCGCGCGGTGATCGTCAAGCTCGCCACCGATCGCCAGCTAGCGCTTGACGAGAGCGTGGTGGGCTATCTGTCGACCCACATCGAGCGCTCGTTTGCCGCCGCACGCGCCGCAGTGATCGCGCTCGACAACGAGGCGCTACGGCAACGGCGCCCGGCTACGCGCGCGCTCGCGGCGGAGATTTTTCGTGGTGAGACTTCGCCGGGCGGCTAGGCCGAGCGTTGCAACGACGATCTCGCCCAGCGCCGCGAAATCCTGCTTGCGCGGCGAGGTGCGCCGCCAGGCGAGCCCGATCGTGCGCGCCGGCGCGGGTTCGACAAAACGCAGAAGCTTGACCCGGCTGTCGCGAACCTCGGCGGCAGCGGCGACTTCCGGCACCAGCGTCACCCCGTAACCGTTCGCGACCATCTGCATCACGGTCGCGAGCGATGTGGCGCCGAGCGTGGCGGGGGTGTCGCCGCGCGCCGCAGCGCAGAAGGCCAGCGCCTGGTCGCGCAGGCAATGTCCTTCCTCGAGGAGAATGAGCCGCCGCTGGTCCACATCCTCGGCCGCGACGCGCCCTTGCAGCGGATCGGCGGCCGGCAGTGCCAGCAGGAATGGGTCGTCGAACAGCCGCAGTGTCTCCACGTCGGCGCCGTCCGCCGGCAACGCCAGCATCACCGCATCGAGATTGCCGCCCGCAAGTTCTTCGAGCAACATCTTGGTTTGGGTCTCGCGGACCTCCAGACGCAGTTGCGGATAGCTCGTCTGCAGCCGCGGTAGCACGCGCGGCAAAATGTAGGGCGCCAGCGTCGGGATGATACCGAGGCGAAGCTTGCCGCTAAGCACGCCGCGATGGCGAGCGAAGTCTATGAGATCGCGGGTGGCGGCGAGGATGCGCTCGGCCCGCTGCGCGACTTCGACTCCGGTCTCGGTGAGCGCGATCTCACCCGGCCGCCGCTCCACCAGTTCGGCACCGATTTCCCGCTCGAGTTCGCGCACCTGCATGGACAAAGCCGGCTGGGTGACCGCGCAGTCCGCCGCCGCTCGCCGAAAATGCCGGTGATGGGCGAGCGCGGTCAAATAACGAAGCTGACGCAGGGTGATCATTCTAATAAGCTACGCTTATCGAAAGCCCTAAGCAATACGATTGGACCTGATTGCGGCGGCAGCCTAGTAACGCCCCCCGAGACTCCCCATCTGCACGTCAAAGCACGGAGGAACGAAACTGGCAAAAACCCCACGTAGACCGCCAGCGCCGGCGCCCCGTTCGCGGACCATCAAAACTCCTTCCGCCCGATGATCGCGCGTTTCTCCACGGTCGCCGGTGTAGTCGGCGTTGCCGACACCGAGCGCGATGTGCGTGGCTTCGCTCTCTAGTTCTACACCGACGAAGGCAACGGGGATCTCGTCGGCGACAATTCCAGAAGTCATAGTTGTTCCATGCGGAACAACTCGAAGAAGAATTATAGAACACGATCGGAGAGTAACATGGACGCAAAGACCGAGGACAAGAGCGCGGGCAAGTGCCCATTCACCCACGCCCACAGGAACCGCGACTGGTGGCCCAATCAGCTGGACCTCAGCGTTCTGCATAAAAATTCCGATTTGTCCGATCCGATGGGCAAGGCGTTCAACTACGCTAAGGAGTTCAAGAGCCTCGATCTGAAGGCCGTGATCAAGGACCTGCGTGCCTTGATGACGAACTCGCAGGACTGGTGGCCGGCCGATTTCGGCCATTACGGCGGACTGATGATCCGTATGGCGTGGCACAGCGCGGGCACGTATCGCATCGCCGACGGCCGCGGCGGCGCCGGCGCCGGTCAGCAGCGTTTCGCGCCGCTCAATAGCTGGCCGGACAACGCCAGCCTCGACAAGGCGCGCCGGCTGTTGTGGCCGATCAAGCAGAAATACGGCCGGAAAATCTCCTGGGCCGACCTGATAATTCTCGCCGGCAACGTCGCCCTCGACTCGATGGGGTTCAAGACGTTCGGTTTCGGCGGCGGCCGCGCCGATGTCTGGGAGCCTGAAGAACTTTACTGGGGTCCCGAAGGGAAATGGCTGGACGACGAACGCTATAGCGGCGAACGCCAGCTGCAGAATCCGCTCGCTGCCGTGCAGATGGGCCTGATCTACGTCAATCCGGAAGGGCCGAACGGCAAGCCGGATCCCCTCGCGGCGGCCAAGGACATTCGCGAGACCTTCGCGCGCATGGCGATGAACGACGAGGAGACCGTCGCGCTGATTGCCGGCGGCCATACCTTCGGCAAGACCCACGGCGCCGGCGATCCGTCGCTGGTCGGCCCGGCGCCGGAAGGCGCGGCCGTCGAAGAGCAGGGCCTCGGCTGGAAGAGCAAGTTCGGCACGGGCGTGGGTGCCGACGCGATCACCGGCGGCCCCGAAGTCACCTGGTCGCAGACGCCGACGAAATGGAGCAACCACTTCTTCGACAACCTGTTCAACAACGAATGGGAGCTGACCAAGAGTCCGGCCGGCGCCTATCAGTGGAAGGCGAAAGGCGGCGCCGCCACGATCCCGGACGCTTACGACAAGGCGAAGAAGCATGTGCCGACCATGCTGACCACGGACCTGTCGCTGCGGATGGACCCGATCTACGAGAAGATTTCGCGGCGCTTCTACGAGAATCCGGACCAGTTCGCAGACGCGTTTGCCCGGGCGTGGTTCAAGCTGACGCACCGCGACATGGGCCCGATCGTGCGTTATCTCGGCCCGCTTGTCCCGAAGGAGATTCTGATCTGGCAGGACCCGATTCCCGCGGTCGATCACCCGCTGATCGGGGAGCAGGACGTTGCCGCGCTGAAGGCGAAGATCCTCGCCTCCGGCCTGACCGTTTCCCAGCTGGTGTCGACGGCTTGGGCGTCGGCGTCGACGTTCCGCGGCTCCGACAAGCGCGGCGGAGCGAACGGCGCGCGCATTCGCCTCGCGCCGCAAAAGGACTGGGACGTCAACCAGCCGGCTCAGTTGGCGAAGGTTCTGCGCAAGCTCGAAGCGATCCAAAAGGAATTCAATGCGTCGCAGTCCAAGAGTAAGTCCAAGGGCAAGAAAGTTTCGCTTGCTGACCTGATCGTTCTCGGCGGCTGCGCGGCGATCGAGAAAGCCGCAAAGGGCGCCGGGCACGACGTGAAGGTTCCCTTCACGCCGGGGCGCATGGACGCGTCGCAGGAGCAAACCGACGTCGAATCCTTCGCGCCGCTCGAACCGCCCGCTGACGGCTTCCGCAACTATTACCGCAGCCAGCACCTCATGACGCCCGAGGAGGCGTTGGTCGACAAGGCGCAGTTGCTGACGCTGACTGCGCCGGAGGTGACGGTTCTCCTCGGCGGCCTGCGCGTATTGGGCGCCAATGCCGGGCAGTCCAAGCACGGGGTCTTCACCAAGCAGCCCGGCAAGCTGACGAATGACTTCTTCGTCAACCTGCTCGACATGCGCACGCAATGGCAGCCCGCCGGCTCCGATGGCGTGTACGAGGGCCGCGACCGGAAGACGAACGCGGTCAAGTGGACCGGCACCCGTGTCGACCTGATCTTCGGTTCGCACTCGCAACTGCGCGCGCTTGCGGAAGTCTATGCGTGCGCGGACTCGAAGGAGAAGTTTGTGAAAGACTTCGTGGCGGCGTGGACCAAGGTGATGAACGCCGATCGCTTCGACCTTGCCTGATCTGAGCTGAACGGTCTTCCTTCGAGGGCTTCTAGAGCGCAGCCACAACGAATATTGGTGATCAGGACCGGTCGAGGCTACGCAAATCCAACGCAAGCCTGTGGGAACCATGAATAAGAAATCAGGGCGGTGTTTCAAAACAGCTTGAAACCCGCTCTGACGCCAAGGCTCTCAGAAGCGGCCGGGGAGTTTCCCGGCCTTTTTTGCAGGCGGTGCAAACATGCGCTGAGCGCCGCGCTTACGCCTTTGACTTCGGCAGCTTCTCCGCGATGCCGAGACTGTCGGCGCGGCGGCGCATCTCGGACCAGATGTCGGCAGGACCGATCCCGGCCCGGCGCCACAGCACGGCGAGATGGTAGAGCAGGTCGGCGCTCTCGCGCACGATGGCCCGGTCATTGTGCTTGACGGCAGCGAGCGCGACCTCGCCCGCCTCCTCGATGACTTTTTGCGCCACTTTCCGGTTGCTCGCTCCCAGGAGCCTCGCCGTGCGGGGATGGTTATCCGGCGTGACCGCTTCGAGCGAGGCGTAAAGCCGCTCGAGCTCGTTGCCGAGCGCCTCGGGGCTGTGGGCATCGCCGGGCAAAGGCGACGCGTCGTCCGGCGCAATGAGCACCGCGCGGGCTTCCGCCACCGCCAGCTCGTTGAGTTCTTCGTGGATCGGTCCGACCGGCAGGGCGCGCCGGCGGTCACCATTCAACCTTTTTGCTAGTCTTGCGACCATCGCTCACCTCCTTACCGCGCTCGCGGGTTCGGCGTGAGCGTTGGCAAGAGATCGCTAGCCGCGGTCTTTTGCCATCGCGCAGCCGTCGATGCCGCGCACGGTCGTGATACTGACCGGTAGGACCGACACCAAGCGTGGAGTGCCGGCCGCACCAGAGTTGGTACTGCCCATGGCTTAATTGCCGAGTTTAGAAGTCGTTCAGTTGCTTTTCTGACCGACGAGGCGCAGATAGGCCTCCTTGCTCAAGCCGTCAAGCATTAAGAGGCCGTAACTCTTTGATCTATCAGGCCGAGACCGGCGGCCGCCGTGCCGTCGCCGGGGCCGCGCCAGGGAAGGCTTGACGGAGCGACGGCCCCGCCGCCTTATCTCCGGAGGTGGAAGTCATGGAATCGTTACCAGGGGCAGCGAGGGTGAGGCTCGAGGACCCAGGAGTAGTCATGGTCGACCGCGGCCAAGCGACCGCTGTTGCGCTCGAATCCAGCCCTGCGGCGGCTTTGGAAGCGCCGCCCCGGCTCGCCGAACCGGCGGAGCGGCACGCTGCGTCGGCTCTGGCCTCCAGCCCGGACCGCTTCATCAATCGTGAGCTGTCGTGGCTCAATTTCAACCGCCGCGTCCTCGAGGAATCCGCCAATCGCGGTCATCCGCTGCTGGAGCGATTGAAATTCCTGTCGATCTCGGCGAACAACCTCGACGAGTTCTTCATGGTGCGCGTGGCCGGCCTGCGGGCCCAGGTGCGCGCCGGCATCGCCACGAAGAGCCCCGAGGGACTGACCCCGGCCGAGCAGCTTGTGCGCATCGCCGACGCCGTGGTGCTCCTCGTTGAAGATCAGCAGGCACAGTGGCGCGAGCTGCGCGCAGCACTCGCCCAAGCCGGCATCGCGCTGGTCGATGGTCCTGATATTGGCAAGGCGGAGAGGGCCTGGCTCGAGGGCCATTTTCTTGCCCATGTGTTCCCGTTGCTGACGCCGCTCGCCGTCGATCCGGCGCATCCGTTCCCGTTCATTCCCAATCTCGGCTTCTCGATCGCCCTGCAGCTGTCGCGCGCCAAGGACGGCAAGGCGATGAACGCGCTGATCCGCATGCCGAACCGCATCGAACGGTTCGTGCGGTTGCCGCAGGCCGGGGAGGGCGGCGAAGTGCGGCTGATCTCGATCGAGGCCGAGACCAGCCTGTTCATCGGCAAGCTGTTCCCGGGCTATGCGGTGAAGGGCGTGGGCGCCTTCCGCGTCATCCGCGATTCGGAACTGGAAGTCCTCGAAGAGGCCGAAGATCTGGTGCGGCTGTTCGAGACCGCGCTCAAGCGGCGCCGCCGTGGCTTGGTGATCAGGCTCGACATCGAGGCGATGATGCCGGCGGAGTTGCAGCGGTTCGTGCTGCGCGCGCTCGGCGCCACCGATGACAGCGTGTTCAAGGTCGATGGCGTGCTGGCGCTCAACGAGATGGCGCAGATCGCCAGCCTCAACCGGCCGGACCTCGAATTCGTGCCCTATACGCCGCGCTATCCCGGCCGCATCCGCGACCATGGCGGCGACTGCTTCGCCGCCATCCGGCAGAAGGATCTCATCGTCCACCATCCCTATGAGTCCTTCGACGTGGTGGTGGATTTTCTGAATCAGGCGACGCGCGATCCGGATGTCGTCGCCATCAAGCAAACGCTGTACCGCACCTCGGCCGACTCGCCGATCGTCAAGACGCTCGCGGAAGCCGCCGAGGCCGGCAAATCGGTCACCGCCGTGGTCGAGCTCAAGGCGCGCTTCGACGAGGAGGCCAATATCCGCTGGGCGCGCGATCTCGAACGCGCCGGCGTGCAGGTGGTGTACGGATTCCTCGAGCTCAAGACCCACGCCAAGCTGTCGCTGGTGGTGCGCCGCGAGGGTGCTTCGCTCGCTTCCTATGTGCATGTCGGCACCGGCAATTATCATCCGGTGACCGCGCGCATCTATACCGACCTGTCGTTCTTCACCTCCGATCCCGCCATCGCCCGCGATGTCACCCGCGTGTTCAATTACGTCACCGGCTACGCGGAGCCCGCCGGGCTCGAGCGCATGGCGGTCTCGCCGCTGACGCTGCGCAAGCGCATCCTCGCCCACATCGAAGAGGAGATTGCGCACGCCAAGGCCGGCCGTCCCGCAGCGATCTGGATGAAAATGAATGCGCTGGTCGACGCCGACATCATCGATGCGCTCTATCGCGCTTCGAGCGCCGGCGTGGCGATCGAATTGGTGGTGCGCGGCATCTGCTGCCTGCGGCCGGGGGTTGCGGGCCTGTCCGAGAACATCCGCGTCAAATCTATCGTCGGCCGCTTCCTCGAGCACGGCCGCATCTATTGCTTCGGCTCTGGGCACAGCCTGCCGCATCCGAAGGCTGCGGTTTATATCTCGTCCGCCGACATTATGCCGCGCAACCTCGACCGCCGCGTCGAAGTGCTCTGCCCGATCCTCAATCCGACCGTGCACGAGCAGGTGCTCGATCAGATCATGGTCGCGAATTTCAAGGACAACCAGCAGAGTTGGGAGCTCGTCGCCGACGGCTCCTCGTCGCGCATCAAGCCGGGGCCGAGCGACGAGCCCTTCAACGCCCAATCCTACTTCATGACCAATCCAAGCCTGTCGGGGCGCGGAAAGTCGCCGAAAGAGTCCATTCCCCGGTTGCGGCATCGCTCGGAGCGGGCGTGAACGAAGCCGAAACGCGCCACCCACTGTCCTGCGCTGATTTCAAAAGATGAGCCGCGCCAAGATCGACGCCAAGGGACGCCTCGACGATGGTCCGCCGCTGGCGGTGATCGACATCGGCTCGAATTCGGTGCGGCTTGTCGTCTACGAGGGGCTGACCCGCAGCCCGACGCCGCTGTTCAACGAGAAGGCGCTGTGCGGGCTGGGCCGCGAGGTGCAGTCCACCGGACTGCTCGCCGCCGACGCGGTCGATCAGGCCTTGGCTGCGCTCAAGCGCTACCGCGCGCTCTGTACGACCATCGGCGTGAAGCGAGTTTTGGCCATTGCCACCGCGGCCTGCCGCGACGCCAAGAACGGCCGCGCCTTCATCAAGCTCGCCGAGCGAATCATCAGGACCGAGATCGACGTGCTGTCGGGTGGCCGTGAGGCGCAGTTGACCGCGCTCGGCGTCATTTCCGGCGTGCATCAGGCGGACGGCGTGGTCGGCGACCTCGGCGGCGGCTCGCTCGAGCTGGTCGATGTCCACGGCACGCGCACCGGGCGCGGCTTGACCCGGCCGCTCGGCGGTCTCGCCCTGGCCGACATTTCGGCAAAATCGCTCAAGAAGGCGGAAAAATTCGTCAAGAAAACACTCGGCTCTTTGCCGTTGCTCAGCGACTGCGAGGGCCGCAACTTCTACGCCGTCGGCGGCACCTGGCGGGCGCTGGCGCGGCTGCACATGTGGCAGACCGGATATCCGCTGCACGTGATGCACGGCTACGCCATTGCCGCCGATGACGCGCTCGAATTCGCCCGCCTGGTGCATCGGGTCGACACCGAGACGCTCTCCAACATCGAAGTGGTGGCGAATGCACGGCGGCCGTTGCTCGCCTATGCGGCGCTGGTGCTGGAACACATCGTGCGCATCGGCAAGCCGCGCCAGGTGATATTCTCCGCCCTCGGCGTGCGCGAGGGCTTGCTCTATTCGCTGCTCAAGCAGAAGGACAAGGAGAAGGATGCGCTCATCGAAGCGGCACGCGGGCTCAACCAATTGCGTTCGCGCTCGCCGCGCCACGGCGAAGAGCTGATCGTATGGACCGATCGTTTCATGGCCTCCTCCGGCCTGAGTGAAACGGCCGAGGAACGCCGGCTGCGTCACGCCGCCTGCCTGTTAGCCGATATCGGCTGGCGTGCGCATCCCGATTACCGCGGCGAGCAATCGCTCAACATCATCGCCCATGGCGGCTTCACCGCCATCGACCATCCGGGCCGCGCCTATCTGGCGCTCGCCGTATTTTACCGCCACGTCGGATTGGTGATGGACGACGAGCTGTCGCCGCGGCTGCGCGAGCTTGCTTCGACGCGCGGTCTCGACCGCGCGCGCGTGCTCGGCGCGGCGCTGCGGCTGGCTTATGTGGTGTCCGCCGCGATGCCCGGCGTGCTGCCGCGGACGCCGCTCGCGGTGGAGCGGCACCGGCTGGCGCTGCGGCTGCCCGGCGAATTCGCGGCGTTGTCCGGCGAACGGGTTTTGAGCCGGCAGCGTGCGCTGGCGCGGCTCATCGGCCGCGAGCCGGTGATGCTGCTGGGGTGAGCCCGGCGCTATCCGCGCTCGACCGCGGCCACCTTGCCCTTCTCGATCGCCAGCGCCAGCTTGCCGTGCTTGAGCGCCAGCGCCTTTTCGCCGAACAGCTCGCGGCGCCAGCCGGTGAGCGCGGGGACATCGGCGTCATCGTCGGCGGCGATGCGCTCGAGATCGTCGACCGTGGCGATCACCTTGGCGGCGACGTGGTGGCGTTCCGAAATCATGCGCAACAGCACCTTGAGCAGCTCGACGACCGCCGCGCCGTTTGCCGAGGACTGCAGCCGCACCGGGCGCGGCAATGTTTTCGGATCGCGCGCCAGCCCGCGCGCCACCGCGGCGACGATCGCCTCGCCCCAGCGCGAGCGTTCGAAGCCCTTGGGCAGCGAGCGCAGGCTCTTGAGCTTTTCAGTGGTCGTCGGCGCCTGCACGGCGATATCGGCGATCGCATCATCCTTGAGCACGCGGGAGCGCGGTACGTCGCGCGACTGCGCCTCGCGCTCGCGCCAGGCCGCGACCTCGATCAGCACGGCGAGTTCCTTGGGCTTGCGCACGCGCGTCTTCAGGCGCTGCCAGGCATTCTCCGGATCCATGCGATAGGTGTCGGCCGACGTCAGGACCTGCATTTCCTCCTGCACCCAATCGACCCGGGCGCGCCGTCCGAGGTCGTCGACCAGCGCCGCATAGACATCCCGCAGATGCGTGACGTCGGAGACCGCGTAGGACAGCTGCGCTTCGGAGAGCGGCCGCCGCGTCCAATCGGTAAAGCGGTGCGATTTATCGAGCGTGTCGCCGGTGATGCGCTGCACCAGCTGGTCGTAGGAGATGGAATCGCCGTAGCCCAAAACCATGGCCGCGACCTGGGTGTCGAAGATCGGATGCGGAATAAGCTTGGCGCGGTGCCACACGATTTCAATGTCCTGCCGCGCGGCATGAAAGACTTTCATCACCTTCTCGTCCGCCATCAGGGCGAAGAAGGGAGCGAGATCGATACCCGGCGCCAGCGCGTCGACCACCACCGCCTCGTCGGCCGAGGCCATCTGCGCCACGCACAATAGCGGGTAATAGGTGGTCTCGCGCAGGAATTCGGTGTCGATGGTGACGAAGGGGTAAGACGCCATCCGGCGGCAAACGGCGGCAAGCTCGGACGTTGTCGTGATCGGATTCATTGCGGATGTGATAGCGGAAACAACTGTCATTGTCGCCGGACAGTGTCGGTCACTTGCTGCAGGGGTGGCAAGGCCGATGCTGGAATGGGTGCCAACATAATCGTGTCCACGCTCAATCTCCGCGCACCCGCCCCATCATGATGAACTCCCATGGGCTCGGCATGGCGCCGACCGGCACTTCGATCAAGGTGGGGCCGTCGCGGTTCGCCAAGGCGCGCCGCAACGCCGGCCGTAATTTGTCCGGGCTGTTGACGCGCACGGCGGCGGCGCCGAAGCTTTCGGCGAAGGCGACGAAATCCGGATTAGCGAGATCGGAGGCGATCAGGCGGTTGCCGAACCGCTCCTCCTGGATGCGGCGGACGTTGCCGAAAGCACCGTCATTGAACACGATCGTCACCAGCGGAATGCGGTGGCGTATCGCGGTCGCCATCTCGGTCGCGGTGAACAGGAAGCCGCCATCGCCGGTAATCGACAGCACCGGCACGTCGGGGCGCGCATGCTGGGCGCCGAGCGCCGTGGCAAAGCCGAAGCCGAGATTGTCCTGGTAGCCCGGCGACAGATAGGTGCGCGGCCGGTAAACCGGAAACGCCAGCCGCGAGACGAAACCGACCTGCGTCACTTCGTCGACGAAGATGCCGTCCTCCGGCAATTCGGCGCGGATGGCCGCGAGATAGCCGAGTTGCGGCCCGAGCTTGGCGAGGCGCTTGTCCATGCGGGCATGGCGGTCCCGCATGTCGTCGGCGCGCGAGGCCCGCCGCGCATTGTGTGCCGGCAGGACCTCGAGCAGGCGCCGCAGGATCGGCGCCGCCAGGCCGATCAGCGCCACCTCGGGCCTGGCCAGGCGTTTGGGCTCCTCCGGATCGGCATCGACGCGGACGATCGCGAGGTCGCGGTCGACGCCCCAATGCAGCACCGGGTAGTGCAGGTGGGTGCCGACGGCGAGTACCACGTCCGCTTCGGCCCACAGGTCGCGGCCGAGCGGCAGATTGACGGCGAGCGGGTCGCGGTCGTCGATCACGCCGCGGCCGCGCCGATAGGACATGACAGGCGCCTGCAGCAGATGCGCAAGGCGCGTCACCTCGGCGGCGGCGTTCTGCGCGCCGCCGCCGGCTACGATCAGCGGCCTCTTGGCGGCGCCAAGGAGCTTGGCGGCGGCCTTGATGGCGTCGTCATCGATCGGCGGCTCGGCAGTGGGGAGCGGCGCTTGCGGCTCCACCGGGCCCGAGCGGCCCCAGACATCGATGGCGCATTCGAGCGCCGCCGGGCCGGGGCGGCCCACGAACATGGACCGGATGGCCTCGGCGATCAGGCGCGGCGCCTCGTGCGGCGCGCGGATGCGCTCCGACCAGTCGACGAGCCGCGCGATGATGCCGGCCTGGTCGCGGATTTCGTGCAGATGCGAGAGGCCGCGGCCAATGGCGTGCTGCGGAATCTGGCCGAACAGCGCCAGGACCGGCGCGTTCATGCCATAGGCGGTAAGAAGCGCTGCCGCCGAGTTGAGCAGGCCGGGTCCGGGGACGACGCAATAGGCTTGCGGCTTTCCCGTCGCCAGCGTCGCCCCGAGCGCCATGTAGGCGGCGCCCTGCTCGTGGCGGGTGTGGACGGTGCGGATTCTGGCGGCGGTGCTGCTGCTGCTGCTGTCGATGGTCTTGGCGAGCGCGTCAAAAAAATCATCGTTGTGCACGCCGGGCAGCACGTAGATCGTATCGAGCCCGTGGGCCGCCAGGGCGGCAACGGCAGCCTCGCCCGTGGTCATGCGGCGAGGGCCCGTGCTTGCCCGTGTGGTTCGTGCTTTGGCCATATGAGGACCTATTTTGAGCGTCACGCGCGGGAGCCGTTCATAGCGCCGGCGCCGCGCGCCAGCATGCGTCGCCGGGTCGAGCCCGGCAATGAGGAACTGCCCGCCGCGCGCCTTGACAAAGCCCCTCTCGCGTGCGCTTTCCGCGTTCCGGCCGAACCAGTAGCCAAGAGCCAAATCAGGCAAAACATGCACCGCTATCGCAGCCATACCTGCGGCGCGCTTCGAGCGAGCGACATCGGCAGCGAGGTGCGCCTTTCGGGCTGGTGCCACCGCATCCGCGATCATGGCGGCGTGCTGTTCATCGATCTGCGCGACCATTACGGGCTCGCCCAGGTGGTCGCCGACCCCGACAGCCCGGCCTTCAAATTGGCTGAGACGCTGCGCTCGGAATGGGTGGTGCGCATCGACGGCAAGGTGCGGCGGCGGCCCGACGGCACCGAGAATCCCGACCTGCCGACCGGCGAGGTCGAAGTCTACATCCGCGAGATCGAGGTTTTGGGCCGCGCCGCGGAACTGCCCATGCCGGTGTTCGGCGAGCACGACTACCCCGAAGAGATCAGGCTCAAATACCGCTTCCTCGACCTGCGCCGCGAGCATTTGCACCAGAACATCATGAAGCGCGGCGAGATTATCGATTCGCTGCGGCGGCGCATGAAGGAGCAGGGCTTCTTCGAATTCCAGACGCCGATCCTCACCGCCTCGTCGCCGGAGGGCGCGCGCGATTATCTCGTGCCGTCGCGCCTGCATCCGGGGAAATTCTACGCGTTGCCGCAGGCGCCGCAGCAGTTCAAGCAGCTGATCATGATCTCCGGCTTCGACCGGTATTTCCAGATCGCGCCGTGCTTTCGCGACGAAGACGCGCGCGCCGACCGCTCGCCCGGCGAGTTCTATCAGCTCGATCTGGAGATGAGTTTCGTCACCCAGGAGGACGTGTTCGACGCGGTCGAGCCGGTTATTCGCGGCGTGTTCGAGGAGTTCGGCGGCGGCAAGCCGGTGACGCCGAAATTGCCGCGTATTCCTTACCAAGAGGCGATCGAGAAATACGGCACCGACAAGCCGGACTTGCGCAACCCGATCGTGATGCAGGACGTTTCGGAGATTTTTCGCGGTTCGGGATTCAAGATTTTCGCACGCCTCCTCGAACAAGGCGCCGATAGAAAGGTGTGGGCGATCCCGGCGCCCGGCGGCGGCTCGCGCGCCTTCTGCGACCGGATGAATTCGTGGGCGCAGGGCGAAGGGCAGCCAGGAATGGGATATATATTCTGGCGACAACGTCCAGCAAATTCAGAGGTCACTGACCAAGTGGTGAGGTTGGAGATCAAAAGAGCATTAGATGCCGGGCGCGGCCGAGAAGCCGATGAAATTCGAAGGAAATGGCTTCAAAACCCTGAAGGCGTAGGGCCGGTTGCGAATAACTTAGGTCCAGAGAAAACCGAAGCGATCCGTTTACAATTGGACCTAAAAGCGGACGACGCGGTGTTCTTTGTCGCCGGCGAGCCGCAAGGCTTTGTCAAGTTTGCCGGTGCGGCGCGAACAAAAGTCGGCGAGGATCTCAACCTGATCGCCAAGGACCGGTTCGAGTTGTGCTGGATCGTCGATTTTCCCATGTACGAGTGGAACGAGGAGGAGAAAAAAATCGACTTCTCCCACAACCCGTTCTCGATGCCGAACCTGCCGGCGGATGAATTTCTCGCGCTTGACGCCACCGACCGCGATAAAATTCTCAGCCTCAGGGCGATCCAATACGACATCGTCTGCAACGGCGTGGAGCTGTCCTCCGGTGCGATCCGCAATCACCGTCCCGATGTGATGAAGAAGGCGTTTGCCATCGCCGGCTATGACGAAAGCGTGCTTGAGCAGAAATTCGGCGGCATGCTGCACGCGCTGTCGCTCGGCGCGCCGCCGCACGGCGGCATTGCGCCTGGCATCGACCGCATCGTGATGCTGCTGTGCGGCGAAGAGAATCTGCGCGAAGTCGTGTTGTTCCCGATGAACCAGCGCGCGGAAGATTTGATGATGGGAGCGCCGTCGGAGGCGACCCCCAAGCAATTGCGCGAACTGCACGTCCGCGTCGTCAAGCCGGGCCCGGCATAAGCGGGGTGCTGGCACTTTTGCTGCACCGGCTTCCGACCCAACCATCATTCCGCTGCCGCCGCGATCGGCGCTCCGCACAGCGTCGCAAGGACTTCAGCGAACTCTGCGTGCATCCTTTTCCATCGCATCAGCCGCAGGATGAGGCGTAACTCGCCCAACACTTCGAGCGAGAGCCGGGTGGCGCAGCCCAATGCGCTGGCGATCTGAAACGCCTTGCGCTCGTCGCGCCACCAGCGCTCGACCACGGCGATCGCCGGGTCGAGGCCGCGGCCAAACAGCATGGCGCCGCGCGCGCCGAAGCGGGCGCGCACGGCCGGGTGATGCGGCCCGAGCCGGATCAGCCGCTCGACCCTGATTTTGAAGGCGTTGACCGTTGCGGCTTCGTCGAATGCGGCGCCGATCTGCGCCAGCGCGACCGCCATGGCCGGCGCCGGTCCGACCCGCGCCGCTGCGGCAGCGCGGCGAAGGCGTTCACGGTGGCGGTCCTGCCGCGACGAGCGCGCAGCGGTCGACTGGTCGGCAAATAGCATCGAAGGTCGCGGTTGGGTTCGCCGCCCCGTCACGGCAGGCGCGGCTCGACGTTATGGGCTAGTAACGAAAATTAGGACGATTGTCAAGAGAAAGTTGCGATATCGGTGACGTGCCGCGAATCGCGATCAGTCGCTCCGCCCGCCGCGGCACGCGGCAGAGTCTGGCGTCTGACTGATTCGGCGTGGCTTGGTGTTGAAAAGGGAAGGGCGCTTGCTCAGAACAATTTGAGGCAGCAGAGCACCTTGCCGACGACCTCGAGCTCGCTGAGCGGGGTCTCTTCGCTCGGATGATTCGGATTGTCGGAGATCACTTTCACCCGCGTCGGCCGCGACGAGCGCAAGACTTGCAGCCGCTTGACCACGATGCACTCGAAAGTGTCGCGAATGGCATAAAGCCCGTCCGGCGTCGGCGTCTTGTGGCCGGTATCGACGATCACGCGCTCGCCGGAGACGATGGTCGGCGCCATGCTGTCGCCGGTGGTGTCGAGGACCAGAAGGCGGCTGGGCGAGCTGTGCAATTGCTCGCGCACGAAAGTCTGCGGAAACAGCCAACCTTCGGCCTTCAGCGGGTCGGCGTGGCGTCCGTCCTTGCGCACTTCGCGCGCCGGCACGCCGCCGCCGCCGAGACCGGCGCGGGTGTCGAGTTCCGGCACCTGCCCGGGCGATGGGCCCAGCGGTTCCTCGTGTGCGGCCTCCTCACGCAGCACGTCGCTTGATTCGATGTGGCTGCCGGGGGTGCCCGGGTAGCGTCCCCACAGCAGAAGCTGCTCCGGCGTGTAGCCGAGCACCGCGGCGAACGGCTTGAGATGGTCCAGCCGCAGCCTGATCTGGCCGTTCTCCAGCCGTGACAGCTGCTGTTTGGAAATCCCCGACCGCTTGACCAGTTCGGTGCGCGACATGCCGCGCGCTTCTCGCGCGTAGTACAGCCCGGTCATCTGCTTACTGGGTCGGGTGCGGCGTGCCATGCAGCTATTGTCACCGATTCCGTTTATAGCGCCTAGCGTCTAAAACCGTGACTTGACTGTCCCGTTTTGAGGGACTATATCACAAACCGTGACGAGAGATAGCCGCCTGATTGGCGGGCGATGCGGCATCCAAAGCCTTTCCAGACTGACCGGCGCTCGCACGCGGCGGGCGGGCTCCGCGGAGTTGACAGTCGTGCCAACTGAATCATGGACCATCGAGCAAATTGATCTTTTGAAGAGGCTTTGGAGCGAGGGCCTGACAGCCGCCGCGATTGCCGCCCGCCTCGACGGCCTGTCGCGCTCCGCGGTGCTGGGAAAGGTCCATCGGCTTCGGCTGCGCACGGACAAGGCCGCGGCGGCGTCGGCGGCCAAAGCGAAGCCTGCCGGACAGGGCAGCGCCGAAACGGCGCCGGCGCGCCGGCGCCGCGGCGGGCAACGCCGCAAGCACCCGCAGACCGCGCCGACAGCAGTCAGGCAGCACAAGACACTGTTTGAATTGACCAACAAGACCTGCCGGTGGATCGTCGAAGCAACCTTCAAGTGGGCCGCCGCTTGGGCCTGGTCGCATCTGCACTGAGCGGCATGCGTAGCGCCGTTCGCTCAGTACCCCGGGATCATTTCATCGGAAACGCCGACAACGCCGGGTACGCCTTCGGCCAAGGCAAGCAGCGCCTTATGTTCATCGGCCGAGCCGACCAGGCCCCACAGGTGAACGATGCCGCCGCTGACGATGATGTTGCGCTCGCCGAAATCGGTCCAGGATTGATGGTCAAGCCGATCCAGCAGCTCCAAGCGTAACTTGCGATCGGAAGAGGTGCCTGAGCCGGCGCCAGTCTGAACTTGCGACGACGCCAGCGCCTGGATGAGATTCGATCGGCTGACGATGCCGACCAGTTTGCCGGCGCGCAGGATTGGCAGGCGTTTGATGCGATGCCGTTCAAGCAGCGTGGCGATCTCTCCGAGCGGCGTATCTTCCGACGCCGAGACGATATTGCTCGACATGATTTCTTCGACGCGGCGGCCGTGCGACTTGGCGAATTCCCCAGCAAGGGTCGAGGCCGGCGTCACGGCTTCGAGCCACCATGGACGCTGCTTTTCGGTGCCGATCTCCTCGCGATGGAGGAGGTCGGCCTCGCTGATCACGCCGATGACATTGTCGTCGTCATCGACCACGGGAAGCGCGCTGACATCATGCTCGGCGAGAAGGCGCACCGCCAGCGCAACATCATCGTCCGGCTTTACCGTGACGACGTCGCGAACCATGACATCCATGGCTTTCATGCTGGCCTCCTGCCGGCCGGCGGGGAGTCATTGCAAACGGCGCGAAGGAGCCAGCCACGGCTCGCGCGCTGTCTCAAGCCGGAGCCTTCCGAGCAAAGGCTCCTTGCATTACATCCGTATGACGGTTCGGGAGTTTGGTCGTGCGCTGCGCGCCCGCAAATTTATGAGCGCGTGAACGGGTCGACATATCGCAGAATAATCGGCAACCGCTGTATTCACATGCGGCGCGCCGTGAACAGGGATGGAACTGCAAAAAGAAAAAGGAGCGCCGCCGGTATGCTGACGGCGCTGTCGTCAGCGAAATCAATAGATGCCGCTACAGGCGACGACCGAAGCCGCCGCGGAAACCGCCGGCCACCAGCGAGATTATCTGCCCGCGCAGGCGATCGACCTAGCCCAATAGAACAGGCGATCGACCTAGCCCAATAGAAAAAGCTGTCGCTCGCTCAAAGAGCTCCCGTACCGCTCGCCTTGCTTGAGACCGGAGACCTTCCGATTGAATGGTCAAAAAACAGCGAAAGTGTGCCTCCGGTTCGGGGCAAACAAAGACGGCCGGCTGTTGGGCAAGCCGGTCCAGGCGGAGCCTGCCACCTGCGCGAGTTCCCGCGCCCCCTACCCCTGCCCAACGTTTCGCCGTGCGGTGCCCCATTGGACGGCACGGGCCTCAATCCAAAACGAAATACATAAGTAAATCAATAAGCTATCGGCTGGCACGCCGCTTGCTGCACCAACGGCAAGAGGGGGAGCCTTGGTCGGCCGATAGCTTCGTAAAGACGTCTCGGCGGCCACGAACCAAAGGAGCCGAGACATGGATTACGTCAAGCCGGCGGACGTCGCCTCCGCTATGGTCAATGCCGGGCGCAGTAAGCTCGCGCTCGCACCCCTCGACCTGATGATCCGCGGCGGCCTTGCCGGCGCCATCCTCGCCGCCGCGACAAGTCTCGCCATCACCGGCGCGGCGCAGACCAGCCAGCCGCTGGTCGGCGCGCTGATCTTCCCCGTCGGCCTCATCCTCATCGTGTTGCTCGGCCTCGATCTGGTGACCGGCAGCTTCGGCCTGTTGCCGCTGCCGTGGATCGAGAACGACACCGATAGCAAGACCATGCTCGTCAACTGGGGCTGGGTCTTCCTCGGCAATCTGATCGGCAGCGTCGTCTATGGCGGGCTGTTGGCGATCGCGCTCACCAATTTCGGCGCGACGGCGCCAGTCGGTGTCGCCGCAAAAATCATCGCCATCGCCGAAGCCAAGACCACCGGCTACGAAGCGCTCGGCTTCGCCGGCCTTATCACCGTGTTCGTCAAGGCGATCCTCTGCAACTGGATGGTCTGCCTCGCCATCGTTGCCGCCATGACCACCTCCTCGACGATCGGCAAGATCGCCTGCGCCTACATGCCGGTCTTCATCTTCTTCGCCCAGGGTTTCGAGCACTCCGTGGTGAACATGTTCATCATCCCGACCGGCATGATGATGGGCGCCAAGATCAGCATCGCGCAATGGTGGCTGTGGAATCAGATTCCGGTGACGCTCGGCAATCTGGTCGGCGGTTTCGTCTTCACCGGGCTCGCGCTCTATATCACCCACAAGCCGCGCACGGCCGCGCCCGCGCCGCTGACCGCGCCGACGCAGGTACCCGCTGAATGAGCGGGACCGACCTCAAACCCCTCGCAGCGGCACAGGCCGGCGATTTCGAGCCGGAACAGAAGCGTTACCTGGAAGGGTTCGTCGCCGGCGTGCAGATTGCCAAGGCGGCAAGAAGCGTCGCCGGCGCTGCGGCGCCGGCCGGCGTGTCGCTACCCCCCGAGCCGACCGACCCGGACGCGGCGGCGTTGAAAGCGCAGAACCGCGTGCTCGCTGCCGGCGGCAAGCTTTCCGATCCGGAAAAATTCAAGCGCGAGCAGCATCCCTTCGACACCTATGAGCGGCTGAAGGAGCACGCGGCCAAGGGCGAATATCCCAAACCGCCGGACAATTTCCGCTGGCGGTTTTTTGGTCTGTTCTACGTCGCGCCGAACCAGAAATCCTATATGTGCCGGCTGCGCATCCCGAATGGGATCGTCAAATCGGCGCAGTTCGCCGGCTTGGCCGATCTGGCTGAGCGCTACGGCGGCGGCTACGCGCATGTGACGACGCGCGCCAATCTCCAGATCCGCGAAGTCGAGGCCCACAACGCGGTCGCCATGATCGAGGCGATCCAGGATTTGGGGCTGTGCTCGCGCGGCTCCGGCGCCGACAATATCCGCAACGTCACCGGCACGCCGACGGCAGGCATCGACCCGCAGGAGCTGATCGATACGCGCCCCTATGCGCGCGAATGGCACTTCCACATCCTCAACGACCGCTCGCTCTACGGCCTGCCGCGCAAATTCAATGTCGCCTTCGACGGCGCCGGCACTATCCCGGTGCTGGAGGACACCAACGACATCGGCTTCCAGGCGGTGCAGGTGAACGACGGCTTCGGCCTTACTCCCGGCGTCTGGTTCAGGCTCTGTCTCGGCGGCATTACCGGGCACCACGATTTCGCCCGCGACACCGGCGTGCTGGTGCAGCCGCAGGATGCCTGCAAGGTGGCGGACGCGGTGGTGCGCGTCTTCATCGATCACGGCAACCGTACCGACCGCGCCAGGGCGCGGCTGAAATATGTGCTCGACGCCATGGGCGTCGAGAAATTCCTCGGTCTGCTCGAGGAGAAACTCGGCCGCCGCTTCGACCGCGCGGTATCCGGCGCCGTGGCGCCGCGTCCGGCGTTCGACCGCACGGCGCATCTCGGCATTCATGCGCAAAAGCACGACGGGCTGAACTGGATCGGTGTCGTCGTGCCGGTGGGACGCCTGTCG
>Ga0116111_1000536_pt1 | contig 30704 bp, 23 predicted proteins | sample June2015DPH_8_10_FD_89720 | JGI IMG/M metagenome (GOLD analysis project Ga0116111, IMG submission 89720) | Peatland microbial communities from SPRUCE experiment site at the Marcell Experimental Forest, Minnesota, USA - June2015DPH_8_100 | ecosystem: Environmental > Terrestrial > Soil > Wetlands... | reverse complement strand
CGCTGGTGCTCTCGGTGGCCGGACTGACAAGCGTCGTTTTGAAAGGCGGGCTGAAGTACGGCATCGACTTCAAGGAAGGCGCGCTGATGCAGGTGAAGTTCGCCTATCCGCCGCCGGATAACAAGATCCGGCAGGCCATGTTGCGACAGGTCAAGAGTGAAGTGAGCGTGCAAGACCTTAGCGGGAGCGGGATACAGAACGAAGTGGAGATCGCCACCGAGGCCAAGGGCCAGGGCGAAGGCGAGCTGGCAGCCAACCGGCAGGACATGGAGCGGGTGTTGACGGCTACGTTCGGCAAGCCCGACAGCGGCAAACTCGATCTCAACAACGCTTCCCGCGAAACCCTTGCCAACCGCTTGCGGGAGCCGCTGGCGCGGGCCGGCGTCGCCATGAGCGAAGACCAGTTGCAGGCGGTGGTCGCGAACATCCTGAACGAGATCAATACCAGGCACTCCGGGCTGATTACCGATTTCAACCAGGTGGCCTCCGTTTCGGGGATGAATGCTGGTATTATGAACACTCTTCGGCAGGAGTGTTATCTGTCGGATTTTCACGTGATGGGCGCTCAGATGGTAGGTCCGAAGGTGGGTAAGGAGTTGCGGCAGAAGGCGGTGAAGGCTACACTCTACGCCATGGTGGGCATGCTGGCATACATCTGGTTCCGCTTTGAGTGGATCTACGGGCTGGGCGCGGTGATTGCGTGTTTTCACGATACGCTGATCACGGTCGGGTTGTTCTCGCTCTTCAATAAAGAGATTTCGATGACGGTGATCGCGGCGCTGCTGACCTTGGTTGGCTACTCGATGAATGATACGATTGTGATCTTCGATCGAATTCGCGAGAATCTGAAATTCTCGCATCGCGAGAATCTGGAAACCGTGATGAACCGGGCCGTCAACCAGACTCTCAGCCGGACGATCATGACCTCGGGACTGACGTTCCTGACGGTGATCGCGCTGTTCATCTGGGGCGGGCCGGTGCTGGGTGGCTTCTCGTTCGCGCTGGTTTGTGGAATCATTGTGGGTACGTACTCTTCGGTGTTCGTGGCCAGTCCGATTGTGTTGTTCTGGCACAACTACGCGGACAGGCCGAAGAGGTCCGGCGCGGTCTTGCCGGTATCGCCGGGGCCGTCGGCGCCGCGCGCGGGAACGGCGAGGAAGAGTCCGACCAAGGCTGCGAAGTGAAATAGGAACCGCTGGCGGGCGCCGGGGATGGCGGCCGTTGCGGCAGGAACGGAAAGGAGTCGAAATGTTTGAACAGACATTCGTAGATGGCGTGGGAAAGACGAACAAGACCTGGACGGTGATGGTCTCGTTCGTCGCGCAGATTTTGCTGATTGTGGTGGCAGTGATTATCCCTTTGATCTATACGGACGTGCTTCCCACAACCACCTTGAGCAGTTTCCTGGTGGCTCCGCCGCCGCCTCCGCCGCCGCCTCCTCCGCCGGCGCAGGCTCCTCCGGTGAAAGTCGTGAAGGTCATCCCGCGGCAGTTCGATGCCGGGAAACTGATGGCGCCGAAGGTGGTTCCCAAGGAAATCGCCAACATTAAAGAAGAAGAGCTTCCGCCTTCCTCCGCGGGTGTAGGCGGCGTGGTCGGCGGCGTGAGCGGTGGCGTCGCCGGTGGCTCTATGGGCGGCGTGCTCGGCGGCATCATCGGCGCGGTTCCGACGGCGGCTCCTCCGCCCCCTCCCCCGCCGGCGCCCAAGAAGGAGGCGCCCGTGCAGCGCATCAAAGTGGGCGGCAATGTTCAGGCCGCCATGGTGCTCAAAAGGGTCCAGCCCATCTATCCGCAATTGGCCAAGTCGGCGCGCGTTTCGGGTGTCGTACATTTGGCCGCTATCATTGCCAAGGACGGGACCATCCAGGAACTCCACTCCCTCGGCGGGCCGGCCTTGTTGATTACGGCTGCCATGGATGCGGTGAAACAGTGGGTTTACCGGCCCACCTTGCTGAACGGCGAGCCGGTGCAGGTGGAAACTACGATTGACGTAAACTTTACCTTGAACCAGTAGTAACCCGGCGCGGCAGCTCGAACGTCGGTTATTTAGTACAACTTCAACTCGCAGGAGAGAGAGACACAACAATGTTTTTGCAATTGCAAGTCTGGTCGCTTTATTTGCTCCAGGAGGCGCAGGTAGGTTTCGATGTGCGCACGATGTGGGCACAGATGGGTCCGCTGGCCAAGTTCGTCGTCATTGGCCTGTTCCTCATGTCGGCCTATTCCATTGGCGTCATGATTGACCGCTTGATGGCGTACAGCGCTGCCCGCAAACAGTCCCGCGCATTCGCTCCGGCGGTGGCCGGCGCATTGCGCGAGGGCAAGCTGGACGAAGCCGTCAAGATCGCGGACCGTTACAAGAAAAGCCACCTCGCCAAGGTTGTGGTGGCTGGTTTGCAGGAATTCCAGGCTCATCAGATCAGCTCTGAGATTCCGGGCGAAGAGATCGAAGCCTCCAAGCGCGCTCTGGAACGCGCGGAGGCCATCGTGCACGCCGAATTGAAGCGCGGCGTCAGCGGTCTGGCAACCATCGGTTCCACGGCGCCGTTCGTGGGATTGTTCGGAACGGTGGTCGGCATCATTCACGCGTTCCAAGGTATTTCGACCGAGAAGTCCACCGGTCTGGGCGCCGTGGCCGGCGGTATTTCGGAAGCCCTGGTGACCACCGCTCTCGGTCTGTTCGTGGCCATCCCGGCGGTCTGGATGTACAACTTCTTCACCAACAAGATTGAAGCTTTCGACGTGGAGATGGGGAATTCCAGTTCCGAATTGATCGACTATTTCCTGAAGCGTTCGCAGCGCGGCGTACGCAAGTAGCGCTGCCAGGTGCTGAGTACGAGAATCGGGAATTTGGCGAGTTGAAATGCGGGAGCTCCGCGCGGAGCTCCCGTAGTCTCGGCCGGTTCCCAGGGAGAAGACGATGGCAACTAGCGAAATGAAGAAGCGGGTTTCACCGCCTCCGGTGGCCGACATCAACGTGACTCCGATGGTGGACGTCATGCTGGTGCTGCTGATCATCTTTATGGTCATCACCCCGATGTTGTCGAAGGGCATCAGCGTCGACATGGTGAAGACCAGGAACCCGATCGCCATGCACGAAGCCGACAAGAGCGACGCCGTCATGGTGGCCATTACCCGGGATGGCCATGTCTTCCTGGGCAGCAACCTGATCCTGCCCGAAGATCTTCCGCCCAAGGTAAAGGACCTGCTCACCAACAAGCTCGACAAGACGGTCTTCGTGAGGGCCGACCAGCGGGCTCGTTATGAGAAGGTGGTGGACGTAGTGGACAACTTGCGTGCCGCCGGGGTGGACCAGTTGGGTCTGCTCACCGAGCAGTTGCAGGAAAAGGGCAAACCGGCAGAGGGCGCCGCGGGTTCGACTCCCGCGCCCCAAGCCAAGTAACAGGGATTCATAAAAGGAGCATTTTTATGGGAATGGCAGTCGGCGGACAAGGCGGTCCCAAGTCCGACATCAACATGACGCCGATGATCGACGTCTTGCTCGTGCTCATCATCATTTTCATGGTGATCACCCCGTTGACACCGAAGGGCCTCGAGGCCCTCGTGCCTCAGCCGCCGCCGCCCGGCCAAAAGGCGACCCTATCGGACCAGCGCACGGTGGTCATCATCATCGATTCCAACCACAAGCTCCAGATCAACGGGGAAGATACGGATTGGGATCACCTGGGGCCGCGCCTCACAGAGGTCTTCAAGACCCGCGCCGAACGCGTAGTCTTTGTGAAGGGGGCGACGGATCTGGATTTCTTGTGGGTGGCCAGGGCGATCGATATCGCTCACGGCGCCGGCATCGACAAGGTCGGCCTGATGACCGATAAGACGGAGGCCGGTAACTAAATGCGCAAATTGGCGTCTATCCTGCCCGTGGCTGCATTGGCCGCCGTGCTGATCAGCCTTCCGGTCATGGGAACGGGCTGCCAGAAGCTGCAAGCCCGCGATCAGTTGAACAAGGGTGTCGCGGCCTTCAAGAACGCTCAGTATCCTGAATCCGTGGAGCACTTCAAGACGGCCGTCGAGCTGGATCCGAACTTTCCGACGGCCCGCCTGTACCTGGCCATGGCGTACCTGCAGCAGTACATCCCGGGCGCGGAGTCGGAAGAAAACAATAATATGGCCAAGGCGGCCTATGACCAGTTCAGCGAGGTGCTCAAACTGGATCCCAAGAACACGCTGGCCATCCAATCGATCGCTTCCCTGTACTTGTACCAGAAAAAGTGGACCGAAGCCCGTGAATGGTATCAGCGGCTCACCAGCGTCGATCCCAACAACACCGTTGGATACTACAGCCTGGGTTTCATCGCCTGGTCGGAGTGGTATCCGGAGTACGGGAAAGCCCGCGCCTTGCTCGGCATGAAGCTCGAAGATCCCGGGCCCATCAAAGACAAGAAGGTCAAAGAAGACCTGAAGACCCGTTTCGGTCCGGTCATCGACGACGGCTTGAAGGCGCTCGATAAGGCTCTCGAGGTCGATAAAGAATACGCCGATGCGATGGCTTACGAGAACCTGCTGATCCGCGAACGCGCCGATCTGGCGGACAGTAAAGAGGAGTACGAAAAGCAGATCAAAATCGCGGACGACTGGGTGGACAAGAATCTGGCCACCGTTAAGATCAAGGCCGAAAAGAAAAACAAATCCGCGGGCGGCATCACGACCGAGGCCAAATAGTCCCGGCGCTCATTTCGTTTTTTCATACGGGGAGTCTCTTTCACGGGAGAGGCTCCCCGTAACGTTTTGCTTGGGACAACCCTTCCCGCCGGTCCTGCTACAATCGAGATACAGTGGCATCAGAGCCCGCGAGTCTTTCCGAAAGTCTGTCCCCGCAACCGCCTCCCGATCCGGTGGAACATCTCTACCGGGAGTTGGAAGCTAAGATCCGCGGGTACCGGCCCAAGGACGATCTGACGGCCGTCGAAAGGGCCTTTCGCTTCGCGCGCAAATATCACGAAGGCCAGACGCGGGATTCCGGCGAACCCTACATGATGCATCCGCTGATGGTCGCGCACATCCTGGCCGATATGCGCATGGACCAGGTGGCCATGCAAACCGGCCTGCTTCACGACGTGGTGGAAGATACCAGCGTCACCGTCGAGCAGGTTCTGAAGGAGTTCGGTGAAGACGTGGCGCGCTCGGTGGATGGCGTCACCAAACTGTCCAAGCTGGATTTCTTCTCGGCCGAGGAGCGGCAGGCGGAGAGTTTCCGCAAAATGCTGCTGGCCATGGTGGAAGACATCCGCGTGATCATGGTGAAGCTGGCCGACCGCATGCACAACATGCGGACGCTCGGATACCTCAGCCCGGAGCGGCGCGAACGCATCGCGCGCGAGACCATCGAGATCTACGCGCCCATCGCGCACCGGCTGGGAATGGGCAAAGTGCGCGGCGAACTCGAGGACCTGGCGTTCCAGCACCTCGAACCAGACGCATACCGCGAGATCCTGGCGTCCATCGAGTCGCGCCGCCACTCCAACGAAGAGTTTCTGCTCGAGATCCGGCGGGAAGTGGAGACCGAACTGCGTCATGAGGGCATCCCCGCGCGCATCGACGGCCGCCTCAAGCGGCCCTATTCGATCTTCCAGAAGCTGCGCCGGCAAAAGATCACAGTGGACCAGGTGTACGATCTGATGGCGCTCCGCATCATCACGGATTCGGTCAAGAACTGCTACGCGGCGCTGGGCGTGATCCACAATAAATGGCGGCCGATTCCCGGCCGCATCAAAGATTTCATCGCCATCCCGCGGCCCAATCTCTACCAATCGCTGCACACCTCCGTGGTGGGGCCGCACGGCCAGACCTTCGAAGTGCAGATTCGCACCGATGAGATGCACCGCATCGCCGAAGAAGGGATCGCGGCCCACTGGAAGTATAAGGAGGGCCGCAAAGGCCCCGCCGCCGACGATCAGCGGATCACCTGGCTGCGCCACCTGGTGGAATGGCAGCGCGACGTGCAAGACCCCACCGAGTTTATGTCCACCCTGAAAGTGGACCTCTACCCGGAGGAAGTTTATACGTTTACGCCCAAGGGCAAAGTGCTGGTGCTGCCGCGCGACGCCACCCCCATCGATTTCGCTTACGCGATTCACTCGGATGTGGGGCACACCTGCACCGGCGCCAAAGTAAACGGGCGGATCGTTCCGCTGCGCTCCACGCTGCGCAATGGCGACATCGTCGAAATCATGACCCAGTCGGGCCACGAGCCCAGCAAGGACTGGCTGGCTTTCGTCAAGACCTCGCGCGCGCGGAACAAGATCAAGCACGTCATCAACGCCAGCGAGCGGCTGAAAGCCATCGACATCGGGCAGAAGTACCTCGAGAAGGAAGCCCGCCGCCTGGGCGTGCAGATCAGCAGAGTGGCGCGCGCCGAACTGGAGAATGTAGCGTCCGAATACGGGTACAGCAAGATGGAAGACCTGTACGCCGCGCTCGGGTACGGGCGGTTTTCGGCGCGGCAAATCCTGAGCAAGATTGCGCCCGGGGTTGTGAAGGACGTCGTGAAGGAGGATGTCGAGGCGCAAGGCCCCGGCGCCGACGGCGGCGCGAGCGCGCCACCGCCGGCCGGCGCGCCCGTGCCCGGCCGGCCCCACGATGGCGATTCCGTCATCAAGGTGCGCGGCATGGACGATCTGATGGTCTACCGCGCCAAGTGCTGCAACCCGATCCGGGGCGAAGCCATTGTGGGCTACGTGACGCGCGGCAAAGGCGTGGCGGTGCATTCGCGGATGTGCCCCAACGTACAGAGCCTGATGTACGACGTCGAGCGCAAGATCGAGGTGGAGTGGGCGCGCGCCGCCGAAGACGCGTTTCCGGTGCGCATCGTGATCCACACGGACGACCGTCCGGGCATGCTCATGCAACTGACCTCGGTACTCTCCAGCGAGAACTCGAACATCCGCAGCCTGGAAGCCAAGACCGAAACGGACCACGACGGCGGTATTGTCGAGATGACCGTGGACGTCCGGGACAAGAAACAACTGGAGAAGCTGGTGGCCGCCATGAGGCGCATTTCCGGCGTACGCGACGTCGAACGCCTTTTCAATTGACCATGTCTCTTTCAACCGACCCCGAACACATAGCCATTTCCAAGTCCAAGGGAATCCAGATCGACTGGAAAGACGGGCACCACAGCGATTATGGCCTCACCTGGCTGCGCGACAAGTGCCCTTGCGCGGCTTGCACCGGCGCCCATGGGACGGAGCCACGGAAGGCCGAGACCGGCGCGTCCTCGACGCCCTTTCCGATGTTTAAGCCGGCGCTCAAGATGCTCGCGGTGGAAGGGGTCGGCAACTACGCCATCCGCATCGATTGGAGCGACGGCCACAATTCGGGGATTTATTCGTACGAGCACTTCCGCAGCATCTGCCCGTGCCAGCAGTGCAACGGCGCGACAAAATAAAAACGCCGGCGGCCTAAAGGCTGCCGGCGTTGAGAACCGCTTTTTTTACAGCAGGCGGAAGTTGACTTCGATCTGGGCTTCCACCGTCACCGGCTTGCCGTCCTTGTAGCCGGGCTTGAACTTCCACTGTTTCACGGCTTCCATGGCCTTTTCGTCCAAACCCAGGCCGAGGCTGCGCGAAACCTTCATGTTGATGGCTTTTCCGGAGGGGTCGACCTGCACATAGAGAACCACCGTGCCCTGATACTTCGCTTTGCGGGCTTCTTCAGAGTACTCCGGCTCTTTCTTGTAGAGCAGGACAGGCGCCGTCACGCCGTTGCCCACACGGAAAGCGCCACCGCCAACGCCGCCGCCGGAACCGGGACCGTAACCTTCGCCATTACCCGAGCCGATGCCGCCGCCGTGACCCGAACCGATACCGCCGCCCGAACCAGTGCCGTTCGAAGGCGTCGTGTATTTGGAGAGCGGGTCGCCGTAGTTCAGGCAACCGGGGCAGTCGGGCAACTTGGCATCCGGCGGAGCGATGATGGTGGGATCCATCGCCAGCTTGGGATTCAAATTGTTATACACCGCAACCGCGGGCGTGAATTGACGAAGCGCTCTGGGTGGCAACTTGCCGCGGCTTGCCGGCAGAGGAGAACGATCGCCGCCGCCACCGCCGCCCATGTCTTTCTTGGGCTGCATTTTGGCTTGATCCAGAGCAGTATCGGTAATTGGCATGAACAGGATGTTCTGCTTGACCGCATCCTGAACCTTCTTGTTTGTTCCCAGAATCAATACCACCGCTACCACTGCGGCCTGAAAACCGGTCGACATCATGAACGACTTCTTCTGGCGCCCATAAAGACCCCAGATGTCCTTCACGGCGACAGGCTTCGACGTGATCTCCAGAGGCGGGAGTTTGGGGGGATTCAAGGTCTCTTTAAGGTTGCGGAAGAAAGAGCGGTACCACGGCTCCTCCACTCCCTCTACCAGAAGGCGCGACAGGTGATCTTCCGCGCTTCCGGGTACCGGATTGTTGGGTTGCGATAAATCAGCCATTTTGGTCCACCAGCCCTCCCTATCAGAGAACCGCTCGCTTCGCTACGCCTATTGGACGATTCTCGCTAGCACGTAGTTACAGGTTTTGGAAAACTCTGTCCCCGGGGAGGCCTCATGAACAAGTGTACCACAGTTTTATCGCCTTACCAGGCACTAACAAGGACACAATCCGTAAAATGGAAGCCCAGGCCATTGCGGGCGGACCCCTCGGTTCGGGACAATCAAGGGTGATGCAGACTACTATCGAAAGCAAGCCGTTTGAACAGATTGAGGCCGACGCATTGATCGTGCCGATCTTTGAGGGCAAGAGGGAGGACCGCTTCGGCGCTGGTGAACTGCTTGACGCAGGGGAACTCAGCGGCAAGGTGCAGGAATTCACACTATTACACCACCCGGCAGGGGTGGCTGCTGCCCGGGTGCTCATGGCCGGCGCTGGGAAGCCGGAAAAGTTCGATTCCGCCGAACTCCGCAGGGTGGCGGGCGCCGCAGTCCGCTACCTGAATGCCAAGTCGGTGAAGCGGATCGCTCTGGCTCTCGACCCCGGACAGTCTGGAGCGGAATACGTCAGCGCCGCAATGGAGGGCGCGATCCTAGGCGATTACGAACCGGACCGCTACAAGACGGGCAACGACAAGAAGGCCGCCGATTCCTTCGCGGTGGTGGCACAGCCGGCGCCCGGCCTGGATGCTGCCGCCCGGCGGGGACAGATTCTCGGCGATGCCCAGAATTTCACGCGCAGCCTGGTAAACGAACCGGCCAATCGGCTGACGCCCGCAAAAATGGCGGAAACCGCTCGCAATATGGCCTCCGAATTCCACCTCGAGTGTGAAGTTCTGGAGACCGCGCAAATGGAAGCGCTGGGCATGGGTGCGTTGCTCGGGGTGGCACAAGGCAGCGCGGAGCCACCCGCCCTGATTGTGGTGCGGTACCGGCCGGAAACCGCCGGCGGCGCGGCGCATCTCGGCCTGGTAGGCAAAGGAGTGACCTTCGATACGGGCGGCATCTCCATCAAACCGGCCGATGGCATGGAGAAAATGAAGTACGACATGGCGGGTGGCGCAGCCATGTTGGGCGCCATGCGGGCCATCGCGCAATTGCGGCCGCCGATCGCCGTGACGGCCTTCATCCCGTGCGTGGAGAACATGCCCGGCAGCCGGGCCCAGCGCCCCGGCGATATTGTGACTGCGATGTCCGGCAAGAGTATCGAGGTGATCAACACCGACGCCGAGGGCCGTCTGATTTTGGCCGATGCCCTGACCTACGCGCGGCGCCAGGGCTGCACGCACCTGGTGGATGCGGCCACTCTCACGGGAGCCATCGTGGTGGCGCTGGCGCATTTGAATGTCGGGTTGTTCGCCAATGACGACGCCATGCGCGACCGCGTGCTGGCGGCCGCCAAAAGCGAGGGCGAACGCATGTGGCCCATGCCCCTGGAAGACGATTACAAGGAATACCTGAAGAGCGCCTTCGCCGACCTGGCCAACGTGGGCGGCCGATGGGGAGGTGCCATCACCGCGGCGATGTTCCTGAAAGAGTTTGCCGAAGATACGCCGTGGGTCCACCTGGATATCGCCGGGACGGCGTGGCTGGACGAGTCGAAGCCCTGGCTGGCAAAAGGGCCGTCGGGGGTTCCGGTAAGGACGCTGGTACGGCTGGCGATGGATTGGAAAGATTAGCCGTAGCCGGCGTAGTTTAGTTCGAGCCAGTGCGCGAGCAAAGGGCCGCTCGCGATGGAGAGCGCCCACCCCGCGGGACCATGGGCGTAATCGACAGGGGATGCCTCCAAGGCGTCGACACGAATGTCGAGGCGGCTTGCCGAGTGTTTCGTTGCCCGGCGGCCGGGCAATGATCGGAATGAAAACAAATGACTTGCGCACGGCCACGGGTGCTGTGTTTTAGAGGATGCGTGCGCCACTGGGCAGCGAAATCTTCACAGCGGGAGAACTTCAGAACAACTTGTAAAGTCAGGCCGCTCGAGTCCACACAACTTCACCTGGTTAGCGAGGGTACACCCTTGCATTTCCATCAGGGTTTGCCACATACTGACGACCTAGGCGGCCGTAGCCCACCTTTCGGCTTGGCTGCCGGGAGAGGAGAGCGAAGTGTTCACTAAGTTCATTGGAATATCAGCCGCGGCCTTACTGCTGGCCGTGCTAACGTTGCAACCGGGCTTTGCGCAAGATTCCTCAAAACAGAAAACGAGCAGCAAAGCACCCGAACAGAATCCATTTGAGGCGAGCCGGAACTTCTCGTCAGCGGTCAAGTCATCGACCCCCATCGAGTCGGCACGGACGCGCTGCCTTGCAAAGCAGAAAGTGAGGCTCGAAGGATGCGCCCAACAGCCCGCCCGGGAGCGCGAAGTCTGCGAGGCGGTTGCGAAAGCGCTGATCTCCGTATGTGAGCAAATGAACCCGAACGCTTCATCGGTGGTGGCCGACACTCTTTTCTGTAAAGGCATATGCGCGCTCAAGCAGTGCCCAGCGGGGTGCCCGATTCCTGGAGGAGGCGGGACTTGTCTGGGGAACGTCTGTGCAACGGAGAACTCGGTGTGCGACCCGGGAGTTCTCTTCGATTGCCATTGTGTAACGAGCGTAGTTGGGCCGCCGCTGACTAACGGCAATTACTGTTCGTGTTCCTGCCAGTAGCAGTGGTATTGTCTCTGTAACGCGCAACCCTGGCGTGGCGGGCCTCGTCACGGGCTCACTCGGCGCTCGGGAGCGAGATGCTGCTTTCGCCCCAACCCATGGGAGAATTCACGCGCACTCTGATGGCTGAGGCACAGGGAACGACCGGCTGGTAGGTGATGTCGTAGCGCGCCAGCAGATTCAGATAGGCCCGCGTCACCAGATCGGCGAGGGCCGCGTCGGTATCGCCCATCTGGAAGGTTCCACCCGTCATGCGGCAGAAATCCTGCAGCGCGGAACTGGGTCCGGTGGAGATGATCTGGACGGAAGTGTGCGAGGATATCACCGACGCGACCAAACCATGCCCGGCGATTCTTCCGATGTCGCTCGGGGCGAACACGATCAGGTGCCGCTTGCCACGCACCGGACCGGCCTCATTCCGCACGGTACGCCACAGCGCGGTCCAGAAATCGGTGCAGTCCGTGCGCTTGTGGGGGTTGGTGAAGGAGGCGGCCGCGAGCTGGGGTTGGGCGGAGAAGGGAGGCAACTCCAGCTCCAGTCCCTGGGCGGGAGCGGAGTCGTCGTCCGGCAAATAGGGAACGGTGCACCAAAGATCCGTCGGGCGCTTCCAATCGAGACACCGAAGGGCTCCCTGGTTCCAGGGCGCGACATCCGGAGTAATGGTCCGGGGAAAGACAAAAATCACGGTCATGGCTTCGCGCGCCGGCCTCTCGAGAACCTTGTAGGACATGACGGCCTGGTTGTCTTCGCTGACGATGAAATGTGTGGGCAGGATCTTGAGGTTCTCGCCGCCATTGTCGGGGACCACCGCGACCCGTACCCGGCGCGACGTTTTCTGCGAATCCTCTCCCAACAGGAAAGCGGACACCAGCCACTCCCGGTTTTGGGCGAGCTGCGCCGCCGCAAGCTTGACTTGAGACACCGCTGCAAAGGCCCGTTTACGCACTCCGGCATTCGAATCGGCCAACATTCTTCCCAAAACTTCGCTAAAGCGCGGGTCGCCGGTTTCACCCATCGCCCAGGCGGCTGACAGGCGGAACGAGCCGGCAGGGTGGCCGGCCATTTTCACGAGTTCGGAAATCACCGTGTTATCGCCCAGCCAGTACAGGCCGAGGAGCGCGTTGCCGGCGACGCGGTTATTGCCGTCGGACGCAGCAAACCGGAGCAACTCGCGGGCTTCCGCCGTATCGACGCCCCACAGGGCTTCCACCGCGTTGGCTCGTACACGCGCGTCGGCCTCGCCCAGACGGCGCCGCACCCACTTTACGCTATGGCTGCCGCGCCCGATCATGAGGACGGCTTTGGACCGCAAATAGGGATTGGCGTTGCGGAGCAGGCGCATCAGGGACGGCAGGATGCGGGTTCCGTCGGAGATTTCTCCCAGGATCTGCAGGATTCGGCCGGCATCACCCAGGCTGGATGCTTCGGCGTCGGAGACCGCGGCCTCCACCAGACGCCGCGCCACCCCTACATCGACCATGGGATCCACCCGGGCGGCCAGGCGGGCCACAGCCAGCGCCTGCTCCAGATTCAGCGCGGGATCGCAAAGCGCGTCGTACAAGAGGTTCTCGGAAACCAGGAGGGCCAGCAGGTACTGGACGGCGCGCGAATCGGTATCCGATTTTAGAATACGAACGACATTGGTAAGGAACGCATCGCGATCGTCGTCCAAGAGTTCACGGATGGAGTGCCGGTAACGCACGGCGTCGGAACTGAAGTTCCGCACCATGGCCTCGAGTGCGGCGCGATTTCGCGGTTCCCGGATTTGGGGCAGGGACGACACATGGATTAGATCGGCCAATCGTGCCGGAACTTTAGCCGGTGCCCAGGAAGTGGACTGCCGTAATCCGTCGATTACGCGTCAATTCAGGGATCTGAGTCCACCGCTGAGACGCAGAGACGCAGAGCAAACGTGAGAGAAACGAGATCCCCGGTGAGGACTTGGAATAGTTCCCCGATTTCTCGGTTTTCTCTGCGTCTCCGCGTCTCTGCGGTGAAGGCTGGCTTACCGGATTACGTCTCCGCCTGCGCGCCACTATAATCAAGTTAATGTCGAAAAACAGTTTTGGCGCTTCGGCGAAGCTGCGCGCCGGGTCGAGCGAATACGAGTATTTCCGGCTGGCCCGTCTCGAAGAGAAGGGCGTGGGTAACGTAGGGCGTTTGCCCTTTTCCATCAAGATTCTGCTGGAGAATCTGCTGCGGAACGAAGACGGCCGCCGGGTCTCTGCCCGTGACGTGGAAGCCGTGGCGCGGGGAGAAGGCGCCAACACCAAGGAAATCAGTTTCATGCCGGCGCGCGTGCTGCTGCAGGACTTCACCGGCGTGCCCTGCGTGGTGGACCTGGCGGCCATGCGCGACGCTCTGGCGGCCATGGGCGCCGACCCCGGCCGCGTCAATCCGCTGATGCCCGCCGACCTGGTGATCGACCACTCCGTCCAGGTAGATCAGTTCGGCACGTCCGGCGCGTTCGATTTCAACGCACAGCTCGAGTTCCAGCGCAATCGCGAGCGCTATTTGCTGCTGCGATGGGGACAAACGGCCTTCCGCAATTTCCGCGTGGTCCCGCCCGACACCGGAATCGTGCACCAGGTGAACCTGGAGTACCTCGCCCCGGTGGTCTTCCGTTGCGGTGCGCAGGCCTACCCGGATTCTGTGGTGGGAACGGATTCCCACACCACCATGATCAACGGCCTGGGAGTGCTGGGCTGGGGGGTAGGCGGAATCGAAGCCGAAGCCTGCATGCTGGGCCAACCGGTCTCGATGTTGCTGCCGCCGGTGATCGGTTTCAAACTGCATGGCAGGTTAAACGAGGGCTGCACCGCGACCGACCTGGTTCTGACCATCACCCAGATCCTGCGCAAGAAGGGCGTGGTGGGCAAGTTCGTGGAGTTCTATGGCACGGGGCTGAGGGCGCTGAGCCTGGCGGATCGCGCTACCGTCGCCAATATGGCGCCGGAATATGGCGCCACCATGGGATTCTTCCCGGTGGATCGGGAGACGCTCGCATACCTCAAGTTCAGCAACCGCGATGCCGATTTGATCCAGTTGGTGGAAGCTTACACCAAGGAGCAGGGACTCTTCCGCACCGATGCCACGCCCGACCCGGCATACGCCGACACCCTGGAACTGGATCTGGCGACGGTCAGGCCATCGATGGCCGGGCCCAAGCGGCCGCAAGACCGTGTGGAGTTGCCGGACGTCAGACAGAATTTCCACGCCGCTTTCCCGGGACCGGCGAAGTCGGCCGCAGCGGAGATCGCCGGCCAGCCGGTCTCTATCGAGGACGGCGCGGTGGTGATTGCGGCGATCACCAGTTGCACCAATACTTCGAATCCATCGGTGATGCTGGCCGCGGGCCTGGTGGCCAAGAAGGCGGTGGAGCGCGGTTTGCAGGTGAAGCCGTGGGTGAAGACGAGCCTGGCGCCCGGATCGAAAGTGGTGATGGACTACTACCAGGAAGCGGGCCTGATCGCGTATCTCGAACGGCTGAATTTTCACCTGGTGGGATTCGGCTGCACCACCTGCATCGGCAACAGCGGGCCGCTCGCGGAGCCGGTCGCCCAGGCGGTTCAGAAGGCCAGCCTGGTGGTGGCGGGCGTGCTCAGCGGCAACCGCAATTTTGAAGGCCGCATCAATCCGCTGGTGAAGGCCAACTATCTGGCGTCGCCGCCGCTGGTGGTGGCCTACGCGCTGGCGGGAACCATCGATATCGACCTCTCCACCGAGCCGCTCGGGCAGGGCTCCGACGGCAAGCCGGTTTACCTGCGCGACATCTGGCCCTCGAACGAAGAGGTGGCCAGCACTTTGCGGACGGCCATCAACCAGGGAATGTTCGAGCACGAATACGCCCGGGCCTTCGACGGCGACGCGAACTGGCAGGGGCTCGCGGCGCCCACGGGCAACATCTACCAATGGGATGACGCTTCCACTTACATCAAGAAGCCGCCCTACTTCGACCAGATGGTGGATCCAGCGACTTCCGTGAACGATTTCCACGGAATGCGGGTGCTGGCGCTGCTGGGCGATTCGGTGACCACCGACCACATCTCGCCGGCGGGCTCGATCGCCAAAGACAGCCCGGCGGGAAAGTACCTGATCGCGCAGGGCGTGGAACCGAAGGACTTCAATTCCTATGGCGCGCGCCGCGGCAACCACGAAGTGATGGTGCGGGGCACGCTGGCCAACATCCGGCTGCGCAACCAGCTCGCGCCGGGCACGGAAGGCAGTTGGACCATCCACATGCCGAGTGGCAGGCAGATGTTCATTTACGACGCCTCGGTGGAATACCAGAGTGATGGCGTGCCGCTGATGATCCTGGCCGGCAAGGAATACGGCTCCGGTTCGTCGCGCGACTGGGCGGCGAAGGGCGTGGCGTTGCTGGGAGTGCGCGCGGTGATCGCGGAGAGCTTCGAACGCATCCATCGCAGCAACCTGGTGGGGATGGGCGTGCTGCCGCTGCAATTTCAGGCGGGCGAGACGGCGGCTTCGCTGGGCCTGACGGGCAAGGAGACGTTCCACGTCGAAGGCGTGAAGGCGTCGCTGAACGGCGGCGGCCGGAAGGCCGAGGTGCGGGCAGTGGCGGATGACGGCGCCGAGAAGAAGTTCACGGTAGTGGTGCGGGTAGACACGCCGCAGGAAGTGGAGTATTACCGGAATGGCGGCATTCTGCCGTATGTGCTGAGGCAACTGGCGGGGTAGGTGCCCAACGTTCGGCCCGGGTGCTGCGTCAAGTAAGTGAGGTAGTATGTCCGGATTCAGGTTCACAAGCGTCCTATTTCTCGCAGCGTTGCCCGTCTTTGCGCAGCCTTGCGAAGCCCCTCCCAATGTGAAAGCCGCGATCGATGCGGCCACCCTCCCGGCGGCGAGACCGCTGGAAGAACGGGCGGCCGCCGCGAGGCAGGTCCGCGATCAGTTCCCGGCGGACTACTACGCGCACCGGTTCTACCAGGAACAGTACGTGTCGAACGGGCTGTTCGCGAAGCCCATTCAAGAGGAATACAAGGCCCTTCTGGACTCGCATCCGGACGACCTGATGTTCCAGATGCTGTACGCGCGGACGTTGAAGGGCACGAATACCCGCGAAACGATCGCGCTGCTGGATAAGATTCTCGACAAGCAGCCGGATTACGTGCTGGCGCACCAGAAGCTGACGGAGATTTATTCGGCTCCAGCGTTTCTGGACCTCCAGAAGCTGCGGAACCATCTGGAAGGCTACTGGAAGGGTTGCCCGTCGTCGTTGACGGGCTACACTCTGGCTGGGCGCATCGTCGACTCGGGTTTTCTGGAATCCGCCGCTGCCAACTTGCGGAAGCTGCTGGCGGACCGGACGGACAACGAGGCGCTAGGGCTCTACAACACTTTGTGGTGGCTCGAGTTCAAGAGCGCGCCGCTCGCCGGACAGGATCCGGTGCGCGAGCGAATCCGCGCCGACGTGACGCGATTGCGCTCGCTGGATTTCGAGGGGCGGCCCTTATTGCTGAACGCGCTCAGCCAGGCGTATCAGGACCTGGGCGACAAGGAAGGCTCGAAGTGGGTGGAAGAGCATATGCCGAAGAGGCCGGGGGGGACGACCGCCGGCGTCAGTCCCGCGAACGAGGCGATCAACCAGTGGCGCCGGGATCATCCTCCCAAGCCCTATGACCGCGAGGCCTACCAGGATGCACTGGTGACGCAGACCGCGGAATGGGTCAAGCAATGGCCCGACGACCCGCAAGTGCGGTGTGAACGATTTACCGCATTGCGTAATTCCCAGGATGCGCCGCTCGAAGAGAGGGTGCAGGCAGCCGAGGACTGGCTGCGCGTCTACGCGGCGCAGCCGGCGTTTGTGTCCCCGTACTTGCAGGTGGCGGGCTTCTACGCGCAGTACAACATGCGCTACAAGGAACTGCCCGATCTTCTGGAGAAAGCGCTGGCGGATATTCCGCCCCTGCGGCCAACCGCGCCGCCGCCCGCGCAGCCGGTATCGGATCTGTTCCTGCCCAGGCCGGCGCCGGCCGCGCTGCAATTGAATTTGAGCGGGCTGTCGGAAATGAATCAGGCGGTGGGGATTTATCTCAAGCTCAAGAATTACGACAAGGCGCATGAATGGCTGACTAAACTGGAGCCGCTCTTGCAGGAGGCCAGCAAGGGGACGATGGATTACGAGAAGCGAAACTACGCCAATCAGGAATACCAATACTGGAACATCATGGCAAAGCTGGCGCGCCTGGAGGGGCGCAAACTGGATGCGCTGGAGGCCGACCGGAACGCGTATTTTGCCAATTCCACGTTTAACCCCGGGAATCTTGAGTACATGAAAACGGCACTGCGCGAGCAGTGGAAGGCCGTCAAGGGCACCGAGGAAGGATTTGAAGCGTGGGCCACCAAACCCGGTGAGACCACACCGCCGCCGGCGCCAAGACCAGCGCCGACCGGCGCGACGACGGTGGTGGGTTCGGCGATGGGCTGGACCACGCTGGACAAGCCGCTGCCGGATTTCAAAATGGAGGATGCCGGGGGCAAGACCTGGCAACTGGCGGATCTGAAGGGGAAAGTCACGCTGATCAATCTGTGGGCCACTTGGTGCGGGCCGTGCAAGGCGGAGCTTCCTTATCTGCAGAAACTATTCAATAAGGTGAGGGAACGGAAGGACCTGGCCGTTCTCACGCTGAACACGGACGACAACCTAGGCCTGATCCTGCCGTTCGTCGAAGAGAACAAGTACACGTTTCCAGTTCTCCCCGGGGACGCATACGTACATAAGCTGGTTCCGGAGCTGAGCATTCCGCGGAACTGGATTGTGGATGCGAATGGCGTGTTGAAGGCCGAACGGATCGGCTTCGGGAGCGGCGACGACAAGTGGGTGGATGAGATGATCGTGGCCATGGAGAAGGCTCGCGGCCCGGCGGCGGATCGCTGAAATGTGGGGCAGCCAATCGTGGCTGCCGCCGGCTTTCAGCCGGCGCCTGGGCAGCGCGAGGCTGCGCACCCCGCCCGAAAGGAGCCGCCTGAAGGCGGCGGCGGGCACGATTGCCCGCCCCGCAACCTTACCTCCGTAACAGCCGGATGCCGCCGTTGGATGTGCCGAGGTCGATCAACGGACCGCCGGCGCCGATGACGCCTTCCAGATGGTTCTTGCTGATTTCGCCGTGGGCCGTGATCTCAAAATCCGTGGTGACGGAAGAGTTGGACGTGCGAGCACTGACGCGTGCGTTGGCGCTTTCCGGTAAACGCAGCGTGATGCCGCCATTGTTGGTGCTGACGCGGACATCGCTCGAGAAGTGCGCCGGAAAAGTCAGTTCCACGCTGCTGTTGGAGGTTTCCACGCGAACCGGGCGGTCGGGCCGCGCTAGCGAGGCCTGAATGCCGCCGTTCGAAGTGGAGGCATCGAGGGAACCGGCCAGCCGATCGGCATGAATGTGACCGTTCGAGGAGTGGGCGGTGGCGTCGCCTTCCACATTCAGCAGTTCGATGGCGCTGTTGGAGGTTTCGGCGTCGACGTTTCCGCGGAAATCCGCGACGTGAATCGACCCGTTGCTGCTCTTCAGGCGCGCTGGGCCAACGCCATCCTGCGTGCGGATGGAACCGTTGGATGTGGTGACGCGGTTCAAGGTGGCGTTGCGGGGGATCTTGATGACGAACCGCGCTCCCTCGTTGCGGCTAAGCGACGGGCGCGGCACGCGGATGCTGACCGAATCGGCGGTGGCATCGATGTCGACCCTGAGATTATCGGCGTCGCTCTGGGAGGGGCCGTACTTAGTGCCGCTGATGTCGACGCTGTCCTGGTCCCAGCCGGTGATTTCCACGGAACCGTTAAAGGTCTCGACGGTGAGCCGCCCGCCCGGCTTGAGCGGGTAGCTGGAGTGGAAGTCCTTATTGAAATGCTCGCCCCAGTCGCCTACACCGATGTAGCAGGACGACAGCCAGAGCGAAGAGGCGACCACCGGAATTACGAACGGCGCGCGCATAATTGTCCTCGAAAGCCAGGATACGCAGAAATGGCGGGATTTGTTCCCGGGAAATCAGCGGACCCATTCGCCTGCCGACATGCGCAGCGCCACCCGGTTCAGGTTGCGGATGTCCTCGCCGGGGTTGGCGGAGAGCAGCAGAAGGTCGGCACGCTTGCCGGCCTGGATGGTTCCGGCCTCACCGAGCCGGCGGAGTGCCGCGGCGCCGTGACGGGTGGCCGCCACGATGACGTCCAGAGGAGGGATGCCGGCGTCCACCAGCAGTTCGGTCTCGCGCTGAATGCCGCCATCGCCGCCGGCCGAAGCTATCGCGATGGGGATGCCGGCCGAGAACAGGCGGCGGGTGTTGTGTTTGGCGACGTCCAATTGAGGACCGGGACCGATCGAGACCAGTTGGGGCGCTACAAAGATCTGCAGCGTGCTGAGCAGGGCGACGAAACCGGGGGCAAGGTCGTCGGTATCGGTGACGATGCCGATGAAACCGTTTGCGCCAAGATCCAGTAAGCGGCGCGCGTCGGCTTGCGTCGAGACATGGCCGGCGGCCTGGATGCCGGCGCCGCGGGCCGCTTGCAGAGCGGCTCCGGCTATGTCCGGTTCGACGTTCCAAATATGAATGAGCGCGGCATGCGGCACGGCCCGCGCGGCCAGTTGGGCCACCTGGGCGCGGGCGGCGTCCGGCGTGGCGGGGTGGCCGGGAGTGAAGGCGTCGTCGCCGCTGGCGGGTTTGGGATAGACGTCGATGAGGCCGGGGACCAGGAACTTGCCGGAGCCATCCACCTTGTCGGCTTCCGCGGGAATCTGCACGGTGGAGAACCGGCCGGCTTCGCGGATACGGCCGCCGGCCACCACCACCACGGAATTGCTGAGCGGCGGGCCGCCCAAGCCATCAATCAGGACCGCCCCGACGATGGCTTTCATGTGGCTCTCTTCGGTGGGTTTGCAGGCGCAGCAGAAGACGGCCAGCAAGACGAGCGAGGCGCGCGGCAGCATGGAATCCATCATAGCCGAGCGCCGCGCCGTGCGATGCAGTACAATTTTGCTGATATGACACCTGAAAATCGAGCGGTAGTGGAACCCCAGCCCGCGGGAATGGGTGAGCTCGCGCGGCTCACGGGCGTCTTCTTCGAGCCAAGCAAGACATTTGCGGACGTGGCACAGCGGCCGAGCTGGTTCGTCCCCATGTTGCTGACGGTTCTGTTCGGACTGATCTTCTGCGTGGTGGTCGGGCAGCGCATCGGCTGGGACAATGTCGCCCAGCAACAGATGGAGAAGCGCATGGCCACGATGTCGCCTGACCAGCGCGAGGCAGCCATGAAATCGGCTGACCTGACGAAGAAGATTACGCAGGTCAGTGCGTACGTCATTGCGGTGATCGGGCCGGCGATCGGATATTTGATCGCCGCGCTGGTGCTGCTGGGGATCGTCGCCGGGATCCTCTCGGCCCCGGTGAAGTTTAAGCAGGTCTTTGCCATCTTGTGCTACGCCGGAATGGTAGGGGTCCTGCAGGCGGTACTGATGGTGGCAGTGGTATTTCTCAAGAAGAATCCGGCGGATTTCGATATCCAGCATCCGCTGGCGTTTAACGCGGGCGCGCTGATGGATCCGAATGGGCCCAACAAGTTCCTGTACGCGCTGGCGAGCGCCCTGGACGTGTTTTCGTTGTGGCGGGTTCTTCTCATCGCGGTGGGGCTGAAGGCGGCGGCGGGCAAGAAGCTGTCTTTCGGCGGTGCGCTGTTTGCGGTGCTGCTGCCGTGGGCCGTATTGGTGCTGATCGGCGCGACGTTCGCCGGAATGTTCGGCTAGGAGTCTCCGGCACACCGGTTCCGGTAGAATGAATACGTCCGAGGGATACGGTGTCGGCGCCACAGGAATTCACGCACCTGCTCGTGAGCTGGCGCAACGGGGATAAGTCCGCGTTGGACGCGATGACCCCGGTTCTGTACGCCGAACTGCGAAAACTGGCCCGCCATCTGCTGTCCGCCGAGCGTCCCGATCATACTTTGCAGCCCACCGCGCTGGTGCACGAAGCCTATCTCCGCCTGGTGGATCAAAGGTCCGTGGACTGGAAAAACCGCGCCCATTTCATGGGAATGGCCGCGACCATGATGCGGCGCATCCTGATCAACCACGCCAAAGCGCATAACGCCGCCAAGCGGGAAGGGTACGCCGACGCGATCACTCTGGACGACGCCTTGGGAGTTTTTACGAATCCCCAGGTTGACCTGCTGGACCTGGACCACTCGCTCGACCGGTTGACGAGACTGGATCCCCAGCAGGGCAAGGTGGTGGAGTTGCGCTATTTCGGGGGCTTGTCGATTGAAGAGACGGCCGAAGTGATGGGCATTTCTCCCGCCACGGTGAAGCGCGAATGGGGGACGGCCCGCCTGTGGCTGATCCAGCAACTGGAGGGGCCCGCCGTACAATGACCCCGGAGCGCTGGGGCGAGATCAAAGCGGTTCTGGCGGGCGTGCTGGAAACCGGCGCCGGCGAACGAAGCGCGACCCTGGATCGCCTCTGCCATGACGACGCGCAATTGCGCCGCGAAGTGGAGGCGTTGTTGTCGTTCGAAACCAAAGCCGACGCGGTGTTGAACTCCGTGGTAGCGCCGGGGGCGGCACTGCGAATGGAGACGCCGGCGCCCCCGGCGATCGGGCCGTATCGCTTGCTGCGCGAAATTGGCCACGGCGGGATGGGAGTGGTCTATCTCGGCGAACGCGCGGACGGGCAATTCCGCAAGCAGGTGGCCATCAAGCTGATCACCAGCGGCCGGCGCGACGCCGGGCTGGAGCGCCGTTTCCGGCGCGAGCGGCAGATCCTGGCGCAGCTCGAGCACTCCGGCATCGCGCGGCTGCTGGATGGCGGCTCGACCGAAGAAGGCCAGCCGTACTTCATCATGGAGTACGTCGAGGGACAGGGGCTGCTCGAATACTGCGACAGCCACAAGCTGGGCGTCACGGAGCGGATCCGGCTGTTTCTGGAGGTGTGCGACGCGGTGGCGTATGCCCACCGGCAACTCATCGTGCATCGCGATCTGAAGCCGGGCAACATCCTGGTGACCGCGCAGGGCACGCCTAAGCTGCTCGATTTCGGACTGGGCCAAGCGCTGGAAGCGGGCGAAGGCGCGGAGGAAGTCACGCAGGCCGGGTTTCCCATGATGACCCCCGCCTATGCCAGCCCCGAGCAGGCGCGCGGAGAGCCCTACACGGTATCGAGCGACGTCTACTCGCTGGGAGTGATTCTCTACGAACTGCTGGCCGGGCTCCGGCCCTACAAAGTTCCGACCGGGTCTTACATCGAACTGGCGCGCGTGATCTCGGAGCAGGAGCCGGTGGCGCTGGGACAAGCGGCGGGCAGCGGGACGGCCGAAGCGGCGGAGTTGCGATCGAGCACGCCCGAGCGGCTGCGGCGGCGCCTCTCGGGCGACCTGGAACGGATCGTCGCCAAGGCTCTCGCCAAGGATGTGCGGCTGCGCTACGGCGGCGTGCCGGAGCTGGCCGACGATTTGCGGCGGCACCTTGACGGGCGGCCCGTCAAGGCGCGCCCGGCCACGTTGCGGTACCGCGCCGGGAAGCTGCTGCGCCGCCATCGCGTGATGCTGCCCGCGGCGGCGGCGGCGCTGGTTCTGATCTTGAGTTTCGCGGCGGCCACGTGGTGGGAAGCGCGGCGCGCGGAGCGGCGCTTCCAGCAGGTGCGAAGCCTGGCGCATGCGGTGATGTTCGAACTCGACGACGCCATTGCCAGGCTGCCCGGCTCAACCGCGGCGCAGGAGTTGCTGGTGGCGCGCGCCCTCCAATACCTGCGGAGCCTGGCGCGCGATGCCGGCAACGATGCGGGCCTGCAGCGGGAAGTGGCTTTGGGCTATGAGCGTGTCGGCATGGTGCAGGGCTACGCGGGTGAATCCAATCTGGGCCGCGTGCCGGCGGCGCTGGCCAGTTTTCAGAAAGCGGAGGAGATCCTGGGACGTCTGGTGGCGCGCGCCCCTTCCGACCGTTCCCTGCGCCACGACTACTTCCGGGTTACCAGCGAGTTGGCGGTCACCTACGGCAACAGCGGACAGTTTCAGAAGGCTACGGATATGGTCCGGAAACATCTGGCGGAAGCGGAAGCCTCTTTTCGGGACCAACCTTCCGACCTCGCCGCGATGCAGGACCTGATCGCGGCCACTTACAACGTGGCCGACGCGCTCACCAATCAGCAGAAGTACGCCGATGCCATCCCCTTACGGCTGCGCGGCCTGGAAATGGCGCGCAAACTGGTCGAGCTGCAGCCGGGATACGCGGAGGCGGAACGGTCGCTGGCATTGGCGGAGAAGAAGCTGGCGGCGTTGCTGGGGGTATCGCAGCGGTACCAGGAGAGCCGCGAAGAATATGAGCGGGCGCGCGTGATCGATGAACGGCTGAGCGCGCGAAATCCGTCCAACATGCGGGCGAAGCTCGACCTCTCGTTCGACTACAGCGACCTCGGCTGGGTGATGGCCCGCATGGGAACATACCCCGAGGCGCTGGCGTCGCACCGGCGCGCCCTGGCGCTGCGCGAGGAAGCGGCCCGGGCCGATCCGAACGATGTTCGGGCGGCCAAAGGCGTGGCCAGCAGCACCACACGCATCGGCACGACGCTGCGCAGGATGGGCAATTTCGACGAAGCGCTGGCGGAATCGCAGCGGGCCGTGGCCCTCTATGAAGACTTGACGAGGCGATCGACGGCGGACTGGGCGACCGTGGAGGACCTGGCCGACACCCACTCCGATGTCGCGGAGGCTCTGGTGGGACTGGCGGCGCGGCGCGGCGCTCCGGCGGCGCGCCGACAGGATTACCGGGCGCGGGCCATCGCCGAGTATCAGAAAGCGGTGGCGTTGTACGAGGGCTTACGCGACCAAGGTGTGCTGCCGAAGGCCCATGAAAAGTATATTGCGGAGTATAAAGAGGACATCGAAAAGGTCAGGCGCGGCGCGCAATGATGCGGGCCGTGTGACGCGAGCGTGGGGGCTCGCCTCGCTCGCTGTAGAAAATCACTTTCCAACCGTCGAACTCGGCGCGAAGCTCGCCGGGACGCATCAGGAAATCGGGATTGCGCGGGCGCGTGGCGGGCGCGTCGTCGAGCAGGTGAATAGCGCCTGCGAAGACGCCGCCGGGACCGACGCCCGCGCGAATTTGCGGAAACAGGTTGCGCTGCAGGTAGAAGAAATCGCAGATCAGGCGGTAGCCCTCCGGAGCGATGGAGAACTCGTCCCGCTGGAGGTCGGCCAGCGCGCAGTCCACCGGCAGCCCGCCGGCATGCCGGCGCAGCATGGCGATCGCAACCGCGGAAGAATCCACGGCGGTAACTTGCCACCCCAGCCTCGCCAGGTGCAGCGCGTTGCGGCCCGGCCCGCACGCGAGATCGAGCGCGCGCCCCGGCCGCAGCAGGTCGGCGGCTTCCACCAGCAGGGGCTCGGGCGTCAGATCGACGTGATCGGGATTGGAGTAGTGCTCGTCCCAATTGCGGGGCACCGTTCTATTATCGCCAAGGGGCCGGGGCAGCGGGTCAACACGCGCGAGTAGATGGATGGTCGGCGAGCCTGCCGAGGCTCGCAAAATACGGTGACGGAAGGCGCCGGCCGGTGGGGCAGGTCGGCAACCCGCCTGCCGGCCTCTGCCACTGGCCGCCCAGCGCCGGTTGCCGACCTCGAAGGCCTGAATAGCAGATCGGCAACCTGCTGGGCGTCAACGAAAGCCGCATCTCGCAGATCCACTGGACCGCGCTGAAGAAGATGGCGGTGGCGCCGAGTCGGAGGGGATTCGATCGGCGGCGTCGTTCTAGCGGCCGTTCAGCAGGGCCGTGCCTGTGCCGACGCAGCCGTTGTTTCCATTAGGCATACGAAGCGACAGCGTCTTGTGGACCGTGCCCACATGCGCGAGCTCGTCGTTGGTCAGGTCGAACTGGGACGGAGACGGCTCCCACCCCTGTGCTGCGCATACGCCGATGAACTCCTCCGCGTCTCCGGGAGGCACGGCGCGGATTGTGAACGAGAGCGTTGCGCCGCTCGCCTGGCGCGCGATCCGCGCCCGTATGTAGCCGCTGTCCTTGCCGGGGTCGTCGATTCGCGAGGTCTTGGCTACACTGCCCTGGCGCCCGGTTGCCGTCCCGTGAATCGAGTACATGGCGAACGCGCGAATCTCACCAGGACGCATTGCGGCGAAATTGCAATCGGTTGGCGTCAGCGACGTGTAGAAGCCTTCCTTGTCGCCGACCATCCCGGGCCGGTAAGCGATCTCGAGGTGATGGGTCTCGTTGGTGCTGGCATCGTTAGCTTGGCGCATTTGAAGGTCCACCACGATGTTGAAGCAGGGCGTTGGCGCCTTGCCGCCTGGCGCACCCTGCGCCAGCGCCAGGCTTGGCGGAGTCAGGGCAAACGTGAACGCAAAAGCGAGTATCGCAATGTGATTCTGCATGGAGATCCTCCTATCGCTACTCTACAGATATCAAGAGCTCATTGTCCCAGACATGAGCCCGATGGGGTAGACGCAATCCTGTACGCAGCTCAGTCACAGCCTGTTCAATCCGGCGCCGCCGGTGGCGGGGCTGGCTCCCGGCCGCGCTCCCCGTTATGATGTGGGCTGATGCGGATCGTCGTGCTGGTCGGCTTGCCCGGCTCGGGCAAGTCCACTTATTGGGAACGGCTGGGCGCGCCGGCGCTGTCGTCCGATCGGATTCGCGGGCTCCTGGCGGATGACGAAACCGACCAGACGATTCACGACCGCGTCTTCCAGACTGTGCGGTATCTGCTGCGGCAGAGGCTCGAGCTGGGCCGGCCGGTGACCTATATTGACGCGACCAATCTCACGCCCGAAGACCGGCGGCCTTTTCTCGAAATGGGCCGGGCGCATGGGTGCGAGGTAGAAGCGGTCTTCTTCGATGTGCCGCTCGCCGTGTGCCGTGAAAGGAACGCGCGGCGCCGGCGCGTGGTGCCGGAGGAGGCCCTGGCGAAAATGGCGGCGAAGCTGGTGCCGCCGGCGCTGGAAGAAGGCTTCGCGCGCGTGACCGTGATCAGTGACTGAGGGTCAGCGGCTGAAGGAGAAGACCGGCTCGATGTCGACCGGGATGTCCTTCGCGGCGCCGAGCGCGGCGGCGAGCGAGGGCGGCATCTGGTCGTACTTCGCGAGCCATGCCTCGGCGCGAGCGCGGTCGCCGGTGGCTTCAATGGTGAGCAGCTCTTTGGCGAGCGCCGCGATGACCCCGGGGATGCGCGCGTAATCGATGGCGTAACGGCCGCTCGAGTGCGTGACCGCGCGGCCTTCCAGCAGGTAATTCAACTCCATCATCTCGGCGCGGCCATGCGCTTCGCCGGCGCCGAACCGCAGCGAGCGGAACAGGTCGGCTAGGTAGGAGACATAGTATTCTTCCAGGCGGTCTTTGGGCAGAACTTTGTGATCGACCAGCCACGCCAGACCGAACATGCCGACCACGTCGGCCTTGGCTTCTTCGAGGCCCGAGTAGGCGGGGCCAATGGCTTCGTTGATGCTCACCTGCTTGCCGTCGCGATGGGCGAATTCGGGGCCGAGCTCGTGGGCGATCTCGTGCATCAGCGTGCCGGCCAGGTAGCCATCGCCAGAAGCTTTGGCGGCTTGCGCGGGCTGCATCAGTTTTTGCGCGAGGGGCAGAATGATGGTATTGACGCGGGCGTCCATGAAATTCTTGAAAAAGATTTTCTTGCTGCCCTTTTTCTGGTGGATGAGCGGATCGTTGGGGAGATTGTCGGCCACCGCCTGGTAGCCGTACAGCAGGTCGCCCGCGCGGTAGGGCGCGTCCATGACTTCCATGGGAGTGAGATGGCCGCGCTTGGACGGGCGCGCGGAGGCCTCCACCGGCAGAGCGTCCTGGAGCTCGGACACGTATTTCTGGTAGACGGCCAGCTTGCGGCTCTCGGCGTCATTGCGGATCAGCAGGGACGCGCCATACGAGGTTTTCACGGCGAGCAGGTCGTCGAGGTAAGTTTCGTAAGGGGCGAAGATGACGTCGAACTTGGGATCCTTGAGGTCGAGCCAGGCGAGGTCGCTGCCGTAGTATTCGTCGCTGAGCAGGGCGGAAGCGCGCAAACGGAGGAAGTTGGCGAAGGCCGGGTCGCCGCTGAGCGCGGCGGCGTCGCGCAGGTCTTTGGCCATGGGCTCGAGGAATTGCCTGTATTCCGTGTGGTAAGGGACCGCGATCAGCCGGTCGCCCTGGCGCTTGATGACGGTGTATGGGTTGTAGATGGCGGCGCGGTCGGTGGGATGTTGCGCGACGTATTGCTCGATTTGGTCGCGCGTCAGGCCGCGGGGATAGAGCTCGTGGCCGGGAGGCATGGCGTCGGAACCGGCGAACGGGCGATTCTCGTCGAGCAGATCCCAGCGGCTGCCCATGATGGCGAGCAGGCGCTTCAACGCGGCATCGCCGGTACTCCGGTAGAGCGAGAGGCCGTCGGCATCGCTCTGGCGCCAAAAAACTTCATCGAGCAGCCGGCAGGCATGTACCAGCTTGTCGACCATCTGACGTTCCTGGGCGGAGAGCGCGGGCGTTAGCGGCATGTCCACCGGCTTCCATCGCGCCAGGCGCTCCGCGGGAGTAGTCTGCGCGGCGGCGGAACACGCCAGCAGCAGGATGCCAAACGGCAAGCGGGATTTCCCGTTCATGAAGACATGATATCCCGCGTCAGCTCCCGATCAGGAAGCGGGCGATTTTCGGGGCCATGTAGTCGAGCATGTCGAGCAACTGATGACCGGAGTCGAGAACCTCCAGAGTTGCGTTCGGGTGGCGGGCGGAGAATTCGCGCGAGGAAGCGACGGGGACGGCATCGTCGTCGATGCCGTGAAAAATCAGCGCGGGCTGGGAGCAATCCGGGTAATCTTCGTAGCGGCCGGCATCCGCCAGGAGTTGATAGCCGAGCCGGCAATTGCGATTCTCTCCATAATGGAATACTTCCATCGAGCCCGTGCGGCGCCACTCTTCCACTTGTTCGGCGCCGGCCGGGGTACTGCCCCAGAGCCGCGCGAAAGCGAAGGCCGGGGCCAGCAGAACCAGGCGGCCCACCTCGGGGTGGCGTGCCGCGTAGAGGGCTGCCAGGTATCCGCCCAGGCTCGATCCGATCAGTGAGACCGCATCGCCGGCCGCCACCTGTCCGATCACGGCAAGCTGGCCGGTGATGCTGAGATGTTCGAAATCGCCAGCGGCCAAATCTGGAACGTCCACGCGGGCGCCGGCGTTTTCCAGGTAGTTGCGGAAATAGCGCGCCTTGTTGGAGGCCGGCGAGGAAGCGAATCCGTGGAGGTAGAGGATGCGGGTCATTTCTTGATCGGCGCCGGCGGAGCCGTCGCCGGCAGATCCGTGAATTTGATGTCGCTACTCGCGGTGAAGAGCTTGAAGGGCTCGTAGCGGTAGAGGTTTTCGGTCATCAGGCGGCCGTCCACCAGGTGGCGATGGACCACCGAAGCGGGCGTAAGGAATCCGTGCGCCGAAAGGATGTAATCCACGTTGGCGTCGTCGCGGATCAAGTGTTTGGCGGGGTCGGTGTACTCGATCCAGGCGTTGACGCGCAAAGGCAGACCGTCGGAAGCGCGCACCCATAGCGTGCCCTGCAGGGCGCGCCGCACCGATTCACGGCCGTGGAATTCGAGTGCGCCTCCGGAGGATGAGGTCTGTTGCCAGGAAAGCGTGAGGGCCTCTTCCGTGCCCACCCACGCGGTGCCGAGCGGTGTGATCTTTATATTGTTTATGGCGCGTGAGCCGAACATCAGAAGGATCAGGCCGTAGTCGGTGGCGATATCCACCAGGCCGTTCTTGGCGAACTCCTCCAGCATGCGCTTGCGCGCGCGGTCGTCGGCGGACTGGATGGCGGCCGAAAGCGCGCGGCGGGCGCTCTCCGGGGTCTGCACCGCGCGGCCGTCCACCGAGACCACTTGGCGGAACTCCAGCAGGTTGTGCGCCGGCGCCTCGCTGAGCGCTCCGAAACTGTATTCCGATACGATTTCGCGCACGCGGAGCCGGGAATCGGCGCCGGCGGCTGCGGACTCATTGCGAGGCCGAAAGCGGGATGGCGGCATCTGGGCGCGTTGTTCGAGGGTTTCCTGGGTCAGAATCTTGGGCGCATTCTGCTGCAGAACCTCTGCTTCTTCGGAAACTCGCGCCAGAATCGTGCCGAGCGGGGGCTGCGCGCAGGCCGGCGAAATCAGCAAAACGAACCCAAGAACGGCCGGCGCAGAAGCCATGCCCTTTATTCTACAGCGCCTGGGAAAGGTTTTGTGTAAAGATAAGTTGTTTATTTTCCTATGGTTCCTGGTGGTTCCCCGGTTTCGGATGAGAACGCCCGATTTTTTTCGGAGCACCGCTTGCATATCCGTCACGGTCCTGCTATCCTGGTTGAGTCGCCGATTTGGGGATCTTGTGAGGCATCGCATGCCTTTGCCGGACATTTGCGCCGGCGCGGCGAACATGGTATAACAAAGAGAGATCCTCTGTAAGGAATGGTAACAAAACTCCGTTCAGGCCACTGATCGGGGCGGAATACGGCCTTCCTGTTTGGCTCTTTTATAAAGTTCTCGGATTTTCCGGATGCAGGCGTGTCCTGTAAGGATGAGCCGCAGCCGGGAGCAGGTTTCGAGGCCTGCCATCGGGCCAGGTATGAGAATATGCCTGGCGTGGTGAGCGCAGATCATTGACAATCTGGTTGGATGCAGTAAAGAAGAACTCGTCAGTACTCTGAGTAAACCGGAGCGATAATAACTCATTGAATCCAATGAGAGTTTGATCCCGGCTCAGAATCAACGCTGGCGGCGCGCCTAACACATGCAAGTCGAACGAGAAAGCCGGAGCAATCTGGTGAGTACAGTGGCGTACGGGTGAGTAACACGTGGATGATCTACCTCTTAGTTCGGAATAACCCTGGGAAACCGGGGCTAATACCGGATGAGCTCGAGAGAGGAAAGTCGCAAGACGCTGAGAGAGGAGTCCGCGGCCGATTAGCTAGTTGGCAGGGTAAAAGCCTACCAAGGCAGAGATCGGTAGCCGGCCTGAGAGGGCACACGGCCACACTGGCACTGAAACACGGGCCAGACTCCTACGGGAGGCAGCAGTGGGGAATCTTGCACAATGGGGGAAACCCTGATGCAGCGACGCCGCGTGAGCGATGAAGCCCTTCGGGGTGTAAAGCTCTTTCGGCAGGGAAGACTATGACGGTACCTGCAGAAGCAGCTGCGGCTAACTACGTGCCAGCAGCCGCGGTAATACGTAGGCAGCGAGCGTTGTTCGGAGTTACTGGGCGTAAAGGGTGTGTAGGCGGTTGTTTAAGTTTGGTGTGAAATCTCCCGGCTCAACTGGGAGGGTGCGCCGAATACTGAATGACTTCGAGTACGGGAGAGGAAAGTGGAATTCCTGGTGTAGCGGTGAAATGCGTAGATATCAGGAGGAACACCGGTGGTGTAGACGGCTTTCTGGACCGTAACTGACGCTGAGACACGAAAGCGTGGGTAGCAAACAGGATTAGATACCCTGGTAGTCCACGCCCTAAACGATGCATATTTGGTGTGGGCAGTTCATTCTGTCCGTGCCGGAGCTAACGCGTTAAATATGCCGCCTGGGGAGTACAGTCGCAAGGCTGAAACTCAAAGGAATTGACGGGGGCCCGCACAAGCGGTGGAGCATGTGGTTCAATTCG
>Ga0116111_1000532_pt1 | contig 30741 bp, 22 predicted proteins | sample June2015DPH_8_10_FD_89720 | JGI IMG/M metagenome (GOLD analysis project Ga0116111, IMG submission 89720) | Peatland microbial communities from SPRUCE experiment site at the Marcell Experimental Forest, Minnesota, USA - June2015DPH_8_100 | ecosystem: Environmental > Terrestrial > Soil > Wetlands... | reverse complement strand
TAGCCCCTGTGGTGCCCGGAAAATTCACAGTGGCTAAAGCCTCTGGTGCGGCGACTTGCGGCACGGCTAAAGGCCGTGCCCTGATACAAACCAGCCGGAGTCCCACTTTTACGTCGCGCACCCCAAGTGCAGCAGGGTAGGGTTGATGGGACGGCGGCTGACGGCTCACAGCCGGTCCCGCAACTCATCGGGCGGTCCGACGACGCGGCGCACGCACGAGAGCGCAATGCCACTTAGTTTTCCCATTTCAGTATTCTGCACAAATCGTGGGGCGGGCAATTTTGCCCGCAGCCGCCTTTCAGGCGGCTTCTCCTCGGGGGACGCCTCGATCCGGCCAGTCAGGGTCACTTCAAAACCGGCCAGTCCAGCGACCATTCCGGTGCCCCATCGGCAGCCTGCGTGTAGGTTCAGGAACCCAGCCTCTCTATTCTTGGGGACTCTGTCCCCAAACCCCTGGGATTTAGCGCTTTACCGCCAGAATGCCTGTCATTATCAAACTGCGGCGCCGCCACCCCGGCGGCAATCGCGGCAGCCCGCCAATCCGGCCATTCAACTGGCCGGATTCTTGGTGACCCCAACTGGCCGGATTTGGGGTGACCCCTGAGGGCTTCTTCGGGCTGAGAGAGATCCCTTGCACCCGGCAAGCGCCGGCTGAAAGCCGGCGGCAGCCAGGATTGGCTGCCCCACAATTTGTGCAGAGGTTCAGCATTGAGAAGCTAAGTGGCATTGCGCACGAGTGCGTGCGCCACCTTATCGCCACCGAGTGTCTGTGAGAAATGCCGGTTAATCGATTTCTGAGCCGGGACCAATCACTCCCAGGGGACTGCGATATCGCCCGGGAGTCCGAAAGAGATGCTCCGCTGCTGGGGATCCCACCGCAGGATGCCTTTGGAGTCGAAGATCCACTGGCCGTTTCGGAACACCCCGATTCTGGTGGTCCCTAATCCATTCCAATCGCCCGTGACCGGTTGATCGCCTGGCAAGCCGAACAAAACCTTCCTGGCGTGGCCGTCAGACTGAAAATCTCCGTTCATGTCAAGGTACCATTCACCCCGCCGGAATACGCCGACCCGGATCTTACCTGAACCGTCCCAGTCTCCCACCACCGGGATGTCATCGGACAAGCCAAAGTTGAAGGTTCGAGCGGAGCCGAATTGTAGATTTCCATTCCAATCCAAGAACCATTTACCGTTTCGGAATACCCCTAATTTCGTCACTCCTGTGTGGTTCCAATCCCCCACAACGGGCCGGTCGCCGGTTGCTCCGAATGAGATCTGCCGGTCCCCTTCGTCCCAGTGTCCATTGTTGTTCATGTCCAGGAACCATTCGCCATTCCGGAACACGCCGGCGCGAGTCACGCCCGTGCCGTCCCAGTCGCCGGAAACAGGAATGTCGCCGTCCAAACCAAAGTCGATCGTGCGGTCCTCTGGTTCCCATTGATCGCTCTTGTTGGAATCGACGGTCCAGTGGCCATGACGAAAAACGGCGGCGACCGATCTGCGGACTTCAGCGACATTGCGGAGCGCACAAACCGCTTTGCCGTCCGCGAGCACCGCATATGCCCGATACGGATGACCCGGCCAAGGCTGCGCAAAACCGAACCACCCGCTGGCCGTCATGCGTCCGCTGTGCAGGGAGTTGGCTACGTCTTCCCTGGTTCGCGTGAACCTTGCCAATCCGTGGATTTCGCCGGCATCGTCGGCAATGAGGACGATTTCCGGCGCGCGGTTGGCCCGGTTATCCCAAGCCCAGCCGCTGACGATCTCGCCGGGCCTGGCGCTGTCTATGATGGTTGTGGTTTCCCAAACGCCGCGGCACCGGTCCTCGCCAACAGGTTCATGCCGGGAATACAGGGCTTCGCCCATCCTGACCGGTGCGTGGGCAAATAAACTCAACCGATGCGCGCGCAGAACGCCAACGGCTGCATAGACGGTCTCCGGCGCCGGATATATGGCTCGGATCTGCTCATCCGCGGCGACATCCGCCTCCATGGCGGACTGGGCGTCCAGCCAGGAGGGCGCCAGGGATGTGAAGAAGCGGCTCTGATCAAGATGAACCGGCAGAATCACCGTGACCAAACAGGTGATGGCGGCGGCGATAGCCCCCGCCGTGCGGATCTCCACATTGGCCGGAAGCCATGTGCCATCCGCCAGCAAAACCAAGAAGAACGCGCAGGCCCAGAACACGCAAACCGGAGTCGCATAGCGCATGGCGGCTTCCGCGGGCCCCAAAGCCATTCTTCCAAGACCCGTTACAAAGGCATTGAGCGTGATGAACACCATTACGCCAATGGCCAGCCGGACCAGGCGCGGCAACACCGGTCTGCGAGACATCCAGAACGTTGCGGCCGCGACGGCGATGAGAGATGCACCACCGACCCAAAGCCCGGCTTCGTGGTTCAGTTTGGAGAGGGGGAGAGCCAGGTAACCGGCTACCCATGCCAGCAGATGGATGGGGTCTTTGATCGCGCCCGAAATACTTGGATGAGCGGCGACAGCCTGGTAGCCGGCGCCCCATGCCAAGAGCGTGACCGCCGCGCTGCCGGCAATCACCAGCAGAATTCGCAAACGTAGTCTCAGGCTCAATCCAATGAGTAGCAGGACAGGCCAGATCAGGACCCCGCTCGACAGGGAATAGCTGGCAACCAATGCGGATCCGAGAGAAGCGGCTAGCCATCCGGTGGCCGCCCTCCCGCGAGTTAACTTGGCGGCGGCCTCCGCATGCCGGATCAAACTGTAGATCGCCGCGGTGCCTGCGTAGAAGACCAGAATGAATTGCACCTGAAACGGCCACGTAAAGTTATCCAGATTGGCGCCCGAAAACAACAGCGCTATGGTAATGGCGATCGCAGTGCGGCGAACCGAGCGCGCGAGTCCCTTCGATAGGCGGAGTTCCCGAATGAATATCCACGCATGCCCGGCCTGTAACAGCAGCATGGATACCAACGAAAAGACATTGGTACCTTTGAAAAGAAAAAGATCGACCAGAAAGAACAGGCGTGGAAACAGGATGCGGTGTTCATTGTGTTGGCGCCATAAGTCTGAGACGCTCCAGTGGCCGGCGTAGTAGTTTTTCAACCAGAGGATTTCAGCCCAATAGTCCCACTTGGGAACAGGGGTATAGGTCCGGATAACCACGGAGACCGTGGAAAGCACTAACATGGCGACGCCGGCCCAGAGGAGAGCCTCCCAACCGAGGCGTTCCCTTACCGCCGCCAGCCAGCTCGGTACGGGTCTGGCGGCCGTATGTTGGATGCCATCCGTGGCAACGGCGCTGGCAGAGGGCCGGCTGGGGCCCTTTCCTTTTCTAGAAATCTGTTTTCGCACGCGCAGTCCTCACCATTCAGCAATCAACGGCCGGTCTCCCAGCGAACCGTAGGTTATAAAGCCCGCGTGGACGTCGAATCGGCGGCTTCCCTTAAGGTCCAGAATCCACACGCCGTTCCGGTAAACACCAATGCGGCTCCGGCTCCGGCTCACCACTGGAATGTCTCCGGGCAATCCGAACGTAAACTGGACGTCGTTGCGTTGAAACTGCCGGTTTCCATTGCTATCGACTATCCAGGTACCCTGGCGATACACTCCGATCTGATCTGCCTGGGAAGCGGGCGCCCATTTGCCCACGACCGGCGCATCTCCCGGCAATCCAAAATGACAGATGGGGTCACTGCGATCATACCGGCGGTTGTTGTTCACATCAAGCACCCATTCGCCATGGCGGAAGACGCCTAATTTGGTGACACCATCTCCATTCCAGTCACCCACCACCGCCGTGTCTCCCGGTAATCCGAACTCGGCCAGGGCATCGCCGCCTTCCACTCCGTCCCACTTCCTGTTGTTATTGATATCCAAATACCACTTACCGTCCAGAAACATGCCAAGGCGGATGACTCCGCTTCCGGTCCAATCGCCCATGACCAGTTGTCCATGAAGCGAATCGAATCCGGTAATGCGATCCCGCACTACTGTCAAAGCAGGAGGCGTCGTGGCCGTGACTGGTTCATCGTCCTGGCGCGAGCCAAACAGGCATAACTGCACAGTCTGTGACGGCGCTTCCCCGGGAATACCGGCTTGCACGATTGCCGTTGTGTATCCTCCGGCCGAGATACTGCTTCGGCGTGGCCCGGCGCCGGTGTTTGCGGATACGCTGAACACCCGGGTTTCACCGCGGCCGGGCGATACCGCGATCCAATCCGCGGCACTTTCGAGCGCGGGCGTTCCGGAAGTGCCCTTGCCCGTTGTAACGGTTACATCCGCCACTCCGCCCCAGGATGGAAACTCCCGGCGGGAGGTCTCGACCACCACACACGGGCCCTTCTTCTCCATGGTGCTACGTTCCCGCAAAAGAAACCAATCGAGCGGAATGTCATTCCGAAATTCTCGCGGGCCGCTGGTGCGAAAACGCAGGGCGATGACTGGATCGTCCGGCATGCAACCTGGCTGGCCGAACAGGTTCAAATCCAAAAGCCGCCGCGGCAAGGGGTTGAGCAGCACACCGCTCGACAGGTTGGCCGGAACCGCGCGGTACTGTTCGGTCCGGCCGGATTGGCGGGTAATGTCAATCCACACCGGGCTGAGGCGATAGAGGGCACTCCTGGCCGCTCCATACAAGGTCTTACGCACGCCGGCGCTCAGGACCAGCGGAACGTCCGCTTGCGGGACGGCCACCGTCGCGTTCCAGCGCGTAACCGAGGACGCCAGCGGCTCGGGATCTTCAAAGCGCCCGGTTGGCGCGCGGCGCATGAACAGTGTGGCGCCGGCGGTGATATCGCTTCGGTAATGCTTCAAGAGCGCCCGCCAGGAGAGCGGATCCTCAAAGAACGGATGACGGCCGTCAATATCCATCCAACTAACCACCAGAAAGGGCGCCGCGCCGGGACTCTCGTTATGCCCGGCATTTATACCGTCTAACTGCGGTGAGTATGCGGCGTAGGATTGAAAGATCGGACGCGGGCGCCACGTCCAGCCGTTGGCCTTCACTTGCGCCACATCCCAGGGCACTGCGTCTACCGGATTGTGACCGATAATATCTGCAAACTCAGAAGGCAGCCGTTCCTTCGAGAGCGTCACCTGGCTGGCTCTCTCGAGCGCTTTCCAGGTGGCAGGCCATTGAATGAACGCCCGGATTGACGTGACGGCCTGCGCCGCCAGGAGACGCTGGCGCATAATAAAACCGGTTTGGGGCCAGACCGCCGAGATCGAAAAGTAGCTTATCAGCAGCCATGCCACTTGAAGTCCGATCAGGGCACGCTTATATCGGGACGTCTTGACGGTAACCAAAAAAAACACCGAACAAAGAGCCAACCTTACGGCAAACGGCGCCGCATGTGCATCTTGCCGGACCATTGCATTCTTGAAGATAAAAAACGCGGCCGCCGCGGCCGGGGCGGAGGCTGCGGTAAGCTCGCGGAAACTGCCGGCCAACAGGGGCAGCGCGAAGAAGAGCAGCGCCAGGCTAATCAGGGCGGCAACTGGTTGCCAGAGTGGCCCCGCCAAACCCATGCTGTCGGAATAACCGGCGGTGATACTCAACGCATGGCGCACATACGAAAAGAACCAAGCCGGGCTCCCGGTGAAAATCCAATACAGCGCAAACGTAAAGAATGGCGGACTTGCGGCTATCGCGATCCAGTACGCTTTCGGCCGCCAGCTTCGGAACGTAACTGCCAGGAGACAGGCAAAAGTGATCGCAAACTGAATTCCCAGGCTCACCTTGACCATGAACCCGACCGCTGCCAGGAAAGCCAGGAGCGCCATTTCCCAAACACGCCAGCCATCTGTTTCCAGGAGCGCCAAGGCGGTGATCGTGAAGAACGCCAGTTCCACATGATCGCCGGCCAGGGTAGGCTCCAGAATCGCACTGACGCCGATCAGAAACACGGACCAGACGGGGGCCTGGTTACGGAGCGATAGCGCCAGGCGTACCAGCGCCCCCGCCCAGAGCAAATACAGGCTCAGGTGGAATAGCAAGACCAGGCCCATCGATCCGCTGGCGGGATCCGGCAGGCTGAGAAATCCCATGGGACCATAAGTCCAGATGATATCCCGGCCGTGAACCAATCCGCGGGCATGCGCCATGCTCAAGCCCAGGACCCAACTTTCGAGCCCCGTGCCGCTGGGCCCAGGCACACCCGGCATGGCGGCCAGCGCGAGCCACAGCGCGAAGACGATCCTGACCGCCGGGTGCATCCACGGCCGGCCGGCCATATGGAAGCGCCATGTGCTCTCAGGGCCAGGCTGCGGCGAGCCGCTGCGGCCGGTAGCCTCACTGCCCCTTGGATTCCTCCCCATGAGTTAATGAGTCACCTGGAATGGCACGGGTCCGAACTCGCGGATGCCTCCCTTGTTGGTTTTCACCTGCGCCACCATCTGGTGCTCGCCATCGGCCATTTTGGAAACGTCCAGCACCGCCGTCCAGCCCGACGTTTCCGCATTCGGGAAAGTTTTGGTGTATAGTTTGGCGATATCCGGGCGCTTCCCATCGAGGGCCGCGAAGCTGATGAACTGCCCATCCAGGTAGATTGCAATCCTCCTGACTCCGGATTCGGCCACCGCCCATCCCCCAACCACACCCGTTTCGCGAAGCGTGCTGCCGCGCGCCGGCGCATCCAGAGATCCCAAAATAGGCTCCAGGAGCACCCCCGCTGGTTCGCCGTTTTGCGAGCAGGGCCGGCATCCGACGCTCGCTCCGGGCCCAAACGCCAGGAATGCAACCAGTGAAATGCCGCGCACTATTTTATTCATAATCATTTCTCATAGGCGTGGAGACGCGCCGCGCCTTCTTCCAGCGCGACCGCATCCCAGTAGCTGATCAGCCCCGCCGCGTTGCCCAGTTTGAGCCAGACACTTCCCTCCCGCGGCGCCTGAAACGCAGCCTCGACTGGCAGCCAGTTGCCGCAAAGGGGAGGCGTGGCATCGATCCGGGCCAATTGGTGCCGCGCCACATTTTCCACAATCATCAGCAGATCGGCCTTGAGCGTACACTCGCTAAACGTCATAACGGTTATGCGATATGGCCGCCCTGGCGCCAGGTTCCGGATCATCTGCTCCACCCCGCCATACTGCCCGTCCACTCGCAGGCTCGCTCGTCCCTCGAAACTATGCAGGCGGCTCATCTGAATTGCCGCTTCGTGGTAGGGATCGAAATTACGAAATGGGCTGGCCTGTATGGCCGCCGCGCCATAAGGATGCCAGGGAAATGGAATGGCATCTTCGAACCCGCCATCCGAAAGCACATTGCCTTCCAAGGTAACGTTCCACCCGGTAGGGTTGATGGGGATTCGAATGGCTTGCACTGGTTTACCGCCGCGCATGTCGCCGTACCAATTCTGGAGGAGATCCTGATAGAGTTCCCAGTGCATGGGAAAGAAGCCCGGGATCTCAAAATTCCCCACGATGCCCATGCCAAACAGGAGCAGCAGGAGCAGCGATTTGGTCCACGCCGAGATTTTCGGGAGAAATATCTCGATGGCGATTGCCGCCAGCACCACGAAACTACAGGCTGCCAGATAAAAATAGCGTTCCCCGCCGAATGTGATGGCCTGTTCCGCCCGCAGCATCTTGCGCGCGCCGAGCGCCAGCGCTCCGGACGCCAATGCCAGATACAAACAGCCGAGAATCTTCACCCTCACGCTCCAGTCGGCTTTGCGCCACAGCCAGCCCAATCCGATCAGAACGGGAACACCCGCCAGCGCGGCATACAGCCCCGTATTCTCCGCGCACAGCTTCATCGCCAACGGCCGCCCCACCAGCGAACTCAACACCGGACGCGCAGCCAGGTAAACGAAGAGCGAGCGGACCATGTCATGCATCTGAAAAACGGAGGTCTGCCCCCTGGATTCTCCGGCTTGAACATACACCACCAACTGGACGGCCACAACCGCCAGCAGGACCAGGCTCTGCAGCGTTCCTTTACGCCGCCACAGCAGCCACAGCGCCAGCGGGACCGCCAGAACCAAAAGCGGGCAACTCAGCGCCAGGAGCAGCACCAGCAAGCCCTCGAGAATCCGCCAGACCACGTGGGGCTCACTTTCCCTGATCCAACATCGGACGAGCAGCAGAATACCGGCGAGCTGCAGGAACCACTGAATCTGCGTGATGGTACCGATGAGTTCGGCGCTGTCCAGCGCAACCCCGAACAGACAACAGACCACAAAGCGGAGCAGATCGGAACGGACAACCGCGCGAAAAACGGGCAGCACGAAAAACGCGCAACAGCACGCGGATAGAGTCAGCGCCGTGATGTTATAAACCGCGGGCGCCAGCGTGGGACAAAAACAGGAACCCAACAGGGCGGTGAGACGCTGCACGGCCAAGACGTAGCCGGCATGCGGTATCCACAGGGCTTGCCGTATGCCAAACAACAACTGGTCGTGAAAAAAGACCATCCCGTCTTCGGCGAAAAACTGCGGGGCAGTCAGCGCGTCGGGGCGGCGCAGAAACAGCAACAGAAATATGGCGCCGGCCGTCAGGAGAAATGCCAGAAATCCCGCGGCCCGCGATGCGGGCCTTCCAGCCGATACATTTTCCAGGAGCATGATCAACCGGTCGAATACATGGTCTGCCGGCTCACGGTGTTCTTGTACGCTTCGACCACGCGAGCGATCGGCCCGTGCTCCATCATGCGGCCGTGATCCAGCCACATGGCTCGATCGCAGAGGCCCATGAGGGTTTCGTTCGAGTGCGACACGCACAGTATGGTCTTGCCGGCATGCCGGAATTGCATGATCCGTTCCAGGCATTTGGCCTGAAATGACATATCACCCACCCCCAGAACTTCGTCGACAATCAGAATGTCGGGATTGGCACTCACTGCCACGGAGAATGCCAACCGCATCGTCATGCCGGTGGAATACGTGCGCAACGGTTCGTCGATGAAATCCTTGAGCTCGGAGAAGGCGATGATCTCATCGAATTTCTCACGGACGTCCCGCCGCGAAAGACCCATCAGGGCGGCATTGATGCGTACGTTTTCGGCGCCGGTCAGATCGGGGTGAAATCCGGCGCCCAACTCGAGCAACGCGGCGACGCGGCCGTTCACTTCGACGCTGCCCTGGTCGGGGCGGCACAGGTTTGTGGTCAGATTCAGCAGCGTGCTCTTGCCGGCGCCGTTGGGCCCAATCACCGCCATACTCTCGCCGGGATGGATGGAGAACGAAATCTCCCGGAGGGCGTGAAACGTCTCGTGGGCATGCGGCCGCAGCAACTGTTTGAGCCGGTCGCGAATGAGCATCTGGCCGGTGTGCCGGATGAACGACTTCCACACGCCGTGAAACAGGATGGCCGGCCGCTGGTTAGATATGCTCATAGAATCTCGGCTTCATGCGGTGAAAGAACAGCAGGCCGGCGGCGAACACCGTGAACGAGACCCCCGCCAGCTTCCACAACGTGTAGGTGGGACCGTTCGGTCCTTCGGCGTGCAGCAGGATTCTGCGCAGCGAAAGCACAATCGCGGCCAACGGGTTCATGTCGTAGAACTGGTGGTATTTCGGATTGACGAGGGAGAAATCGTAAACGATGGGAACCAGCCAAAACAGCACCGTGTTGGCCGATTCGACGATGTACCTCGTATCCCGGATATACACGTTGATGGAGGACGACAGCAGCGCCAGCCCGCAGACGAATACGATTTCGAGGGCCCACACCACCGGCAGCCAAAACCACTGCCGGTTGACACCATAGAAAAATATCACCATGGCCAGCAACAAGCAGATCTGAATCAACAGGTGGACGCAGTTTGACAGCACGGTGGTGATGGGAACGATCTCGCGCGGCACGGGCACGCGTTTCACCAGGCCGGCATTGTCCACGATCGAGGTTGTGCCCGCGATCCACGCCACCGCAAAAAAATTATACGGGATCATTCCGCAGAGCACAAACACCGGAAAGTGTGGGATGGCGTTGATGAAAACCTTGGTGAAAACGAAGGTCAGCACTCCCATCATTACAAGGGGGTTCATAAGCGACCACAACACGCCCAGCGACATGTTCCGGTACCGGATGCGAAAATCCTTCAGAATCAGGTTTTGGATCAGGTAAAGATAGTCGCCCCGCCACATCTTGTCAACTCGATGGAACACACGCTAGAACTGCTCCAGGAACGCTCAGTATAACAAATGCGGCCTCTTCGCGACACTCTCCGAGAAGATCGGAAGATCGGCAGGTGGCTTCCCTGCTACCGATCTCGCCGGCGCCTGGCTACCCATCCACTCCGGATGAACCGCATCCTGCGCCTGCTCGACCCGGAGTTTCCGCACAAGGGGACTACGTTGCCTTTTTCTGCAGTGAGTAGTCCTCGGCTGTCCTGGTGAGATTCGGACTGTAGAACGGATCAGCTTCGATCAGATCCTTCCACTTCACCTGCATCGCTTCGACTTCATCAGGGTGCGGCATCAGGTCTTTGACTGATTTGGAGAAAGCCTCGTGATGATAGAGCAAAGCGTACGGGGTGTATAACACCCGATAGCCCTTCTGGCCGATCTTCAGGCACAGGTCGATATCGTTGAACGCCACCGCAAAAGTTTGCTCATCGAAGCCACCCACCGCGTGAAATACTTCGGCGCGGGTCATCAAGCAGGCACCCGTGACGGCGCTGACGTTGCGAATGACGTCCGGCAGGTCGAAATAATGCTGCCCGTCGCCGGCTAGCCCCTTGAAAGCGTGGCCACAGTTGTCAAACAGCCCCATGACTACTCCGGCATGCTGAATATTGCCATTCGGATACAGCAGCTTGGCTCCCACCGCACCAACTTCGGGGCGTGCAGCCAGCTCGACCAGAGCTTGCAGCCAGCCGGGATCGATGACGGACGTATCGTCGTTCAGGAAAAGCAAAATGGGTGATTGGCAATGGCGCGCCGCTTCGTTATTGATGGCCGAATAATTAAACGGCCGATTGCACCAATCGATGTAGCGGAGCGGTCGCGGCGGATCCGGCCACCGCTCGACCAATTTCTGTATGTCCGCCGCGTTGGAGTTGTCGATGACCACAACCTCATAATTGCGGTATTCGGTCTTGTCAAACAGGCTGGTCAGATTATTGCGGAGACAGTCGATCTTGCCTCCGGAAGGGATGATGATGCTCACCCACGGCTCTTCCGCCAAAAGATAACGTACGCGCCAGCGCCCAGGAATGGATCCGGGAACTACTTTTGCCGGGACGCTGCGGCGGTCCAGTTCCTCTTGGATGGCGCGCTGAGCGGCGGAGGCCGCAAAACTCTTCCGGTCTGGCGAAGTTGCGGTCGATTCCGGCAGTGATCGCCAGTGATACAGCACGCGAGGAATGTGCACGATCTGGATGTTGCTGCCGGTAAGCCGCAGCACCAGGTCGTAATCCTGGCTGCCGTCAAAGGCGTTGCGGAACCCCCCGGCCTGGTTCATGCGGGAACGCCGGACTACCAGCAGATGGCAGATGTAGTTTTCCGACAGCAGCAGATCGGGCGACCAGTCCGGTTTGAAAAAGGGATCGTAGCGCCGGCCGCTCTCATCGATTTTGTCTTCATCGGAGTAAAGCAAGTCCACATCCGGGTGAAGATTGATGGCCTCCACCACGTGGTACAGAGCATCCTGCGCCAACTCATCGTCGTGGTCGAGCAATGCCACAAATTCACCGCCAGCCATCGCCAGTGCAGCGTTCGAAGCATGGGAGATGCCGCCGTTGGCAGTCAGGGAATCCACGCGGATGCGGCTGTCCCTGGAAGCGTAGTCGGCCAACAGGCTCTCAATTTCCGGTGATTGCGAGCGGTCATCGGCGATACAGAGCTCCCAGTTTGAATAGCTTTGTTTCCGGACAGATTCAATGGTGTGCCGCAGGATATTCAGCGGGGTGCGGTACACCGGGACCAGGATACTCACCAGCGGATTCTCCGCGAACTGACGCAGCTTCAATTGAATGAGAGCCGCGTTGCGAGTTTCGAAGTCGGCGATCCAGCGGTCGTAGTCGGAAGCGTATGCGACCTTGTGATTGATCCGGATGGGAATCTGTATCTCCCTGAAGGCGCCACCGCAACTGAAGGCGCGGATCCAGAGAATGTGCAGACCATCAGGCACGGCCATGGTATCGATCTCCCCTGCAAAGCCGGCGGTTCGAGATCCCGGCACGTCCGGATAAGTGCGCGCCACATCCAGCCGTGCCTCGCCGGTTCGGACCCGGATCGTCATATCAGCCAAGCGGATCTCCGTACGATCGATGCCGGATTGCGCGAGAGCCCATCCCGAGACCGTGATTTTGCCGGTGCGGGGTTCGTCTTCATTGGACCGCGGTTCATCACAGACCAGGCCGCAAAAATCGTCCGCCACGGCAGCACCGGCCAAAGGCTGCACGGCTGCGCCGGATCGCGACGGAGATAACAGGCCGACCAGCGTGCGTGGCGCGAGCAATAACGCGCCGCCAGCGCGTAGCACGCGCCAAATGCGGCTGCGTAAAATACCTTCGATCTCCTGACGCGCGTTAGCCAATCTGGATTCCACCTGAGCCAGACGCGCCATACCCCTGGCCAATTTCTTATCGAGGTCGGCGACTGTTTCCCCGAGCGCTGTAAGCAGATGCGCGGTCCCCGCCGCTTCTTCGCCGGCACGCCGCTGGGCGTTCTCCAGATGCTGTACCTGTTCGCGGAGATTCCGTAGGTGTTCGCTGTAGGAGATCTCTAACTTCCGTGCCTCCCCTGCCAGCCGGGCGATTTCAATTTCTTGCTGGTGGCGCTCGACGCGCAGCAGATGGGCCTGGTGATTGAGAGTTGCCACCTCGGATTCAGCGGCTTCCTTTCCGGACTGCAGATCTTTGACTTGGTTGTTCAGATGGGCGAGTTGGCGGTGCCGGTCGGTGAGGGTAAGCTTATGCCGGATCAGTTCCGAAAACAAAACCAGCACGTCATCCGGACACCGCTCTGTCGCGCGGCGAAGCAGAAAAGCGTGAGGTGCGACGAAACTGGCATCGAACATCAGATCGGGCGCGAAGCCACTATCGGCAAACAGCCGCAGCCAACCAATGGTAGGCTGCACATTGACGTGTGTAGGGTCAGTCAATTCCGTGGGAGTCGAAGAAAACAGGATCGTATCCGTGATGCCAGTCAGATTTCGGATCACTACGCGCGCGTCTTCATCCGCTATATGCTCGAGGACCTCAAAACAGGTGACCAAGTCGAACCGCCCGTCGATCGAATCCGTGAGCGGCGCCTGGCGGCAGTATGGCTGCATGTCCTTTCGGACTTCTCGGATCGCGTGTTCGGAAATATCAATCCCGTAGGCCTCAACGCCCCGCTCCCACAGCGCCTCTACGAGGAAGCCTTTGGCGCATCCGGCATCGAGGGCACGACGCGGCTTCAGAGAGCGTACGATATGGTCGGCGATGCTGTGGAAGAATACCAGCCAGTAGTCGTTTCGTTCGTATGGAATGCCGCCGTTGTAGTGCTGGTAGTAGTTTTCGTCGTACAAAGACGCGATAGTTTCTGGATTTGACGGGGAGTTCATTGGCTCAATTCAGGCATCGACGGGGCTTGCTGGCCGCCAACAACATCTGGCCGCCCCATATACGCCAAGCGCGGGCGGGAAAGCCAGGTACATCGATAGCAGCCACGGCGCCGCCGCCGGGCAATGGACTACGTTTCTCCAACCAGAAGTTGTTTCCCACACGATATGCTCCTCAACCCGAAAGGCAGTGGGATGGGTTGCCCGGTATTATACAATTCCCGCTGGTGCAGCCCGATCAACTGCATAACATCTTCCATGACTTTCCCGGGGATCATGGCGCCGGCAGGACCATAAGCGCCCTTCAGGGTGAAATTCAAAAATCCGTCCTGGGCATCGAATTGCGCATCCAACCGCACCGCCTTTGTTCCGTTCAGGATGGGGCGCAAGGAGTCCGGAAGAGTCCACGAATTCCATTTTGCGAGGGCAGCAAAATCGATCCAGGCCAAAGAAGAAATCTCGCTGTCCGGCAACAGCTTCAGGGTGACGCTGCTTAGGCCCGGACGGGGATTGATCCGCAGTGCGTATGCCAGATACTCGTTCACTTCGCTTTCGGGAAGCTGAAAGCCGACTCTATTCGCCGGATTCCGCCCACCCCGCTCATATCTGCTGAGCCAGTCTAAGACCTCCAGAACATGGTTCACACCCTCGGTCTTGTCGCCTGGCAGGGGAGCGGGGAAGAAAGCTTCCGGCGCAGACTTGGGGGGCAAGTTCGCCGCGGAAGGCTTGGGTGGATTTCGGGGCGCGCAGGCTGGGGACATGACGGCCAGTACTAACGCAAGGGTTGCTGCGCTTCTCCGCTCAAGCCGGGATGCATTCATGAATTCGGAATTTTAACACGCTTACGGGTGAATCGGGGAAACCAGCGGATCATGGAAGTGCGAGACATAGCAGTGGCGGCGGGTGTCTTAATCTTACGCCGGGCCGCTCTTCTTGTAATCCCCGCGGCTGAAGTGTTTTTCCAGCCAGCAATAGAGCGCAATGAACAGATAGCGGCTACCCATCTCCCGGATCTTGAGCTTCGAGATGCCGCTGCGCCGGTTGCGCCAGGTGATGGGCATCACCGTCCAGGAGTAGCCGCGCACGATGACCTTGAGCGGCAATTCCACGGTGAGGTTGAAGTGCGGCGAGAGAAACGGCCGGCACCCGTCCAGCGCGCGCCGCCGGTACGCTTTGAACGCGTTGGTGAAGTCGTTCAGCGGCGCGTGAAAGATGATCCGCAGAAAAAGATTGGCCATGCGATTGAGCAGCAGTTTGTGCGTCGGGTAGTCGATCACCCCGCCGCCCCGCACGAAGCGGGAGCCGAACACCGCGTCCCATCCCTGGTTGAGCAATTCCCAATAGCGCACCACGTCGCGGCAGTCGTCGGATTCATCGGCCATCATGATCACTACGGCATCGCCACGGCTGTGGTCGATCCCGAAGGTCACGGCGCGGCCAAAGCCGTGCTCGCCGGTATTCTGAACCGGCCGCAGCGAGCGAACGCGCGCCGCCAGTTCCTCAAGCACCGCCCAGGTGGAGTCGGTGCTGCCGTCGTCCACCGGAACGATTTCATGCTCCACCTCATGCAGCCGCAGCTCCACGTGCAAGTGCTCGACCGTGGATGCGATGGCCCCTTGCTCGTTGCGGCAGGGAATGACGATCGAGAGAAGCTGGATCGGATCCTGGCTGGCCGGCCTCGGCCCTTCCTTCACATTCCACTCCGTTCGAGCCAGTCGGGATGGCTTTCGGCGTGCACCGCAATCTCTTCCAGCATGGCAGAGAGCGGCGTATCCGGCTGCCATCCGAAGTGCCGTTCGCAGCCGCTGCTGTCCATCACGACCCAGGGAATATCGTACGCCCGTTCGTGGGCATCGGCCTCGACCGGGTGCGCTCCGAACCGCGCATCGCACCAGGCCGTCAATTGGGCCAGGGACGTGGTGTTTTGCGGGCCGCCTCCGGCTGTGTAGATACGCTGGCCGCCGGCGCGCGTTTGGCGCATCTGCACGTCCAGCAGCGCCGCCAGGTCGCGCGGATGCAGGGCGTCCCGCACCTGCTTGCCGGAGCCGTTGAATCCCAGGTACCGCATCGGACGGCGCCGCAAGTGGGCGTTGATCCAATAGGCGATAATCCCCTGCTCCGGCGTGCCGAATTGCCCCGGTCCCGCTAACACGCCGCAGCGGTCCACCCACACCGGAAAGCCGAAGGCTTCGCCGTATTCGAGCGCCACCGCTTCCGACGCCAGCTTGGTGCTGCCGTAGAGCGATACCGGGGCGCTGGTCGAAAAATCCACGCCGATCCCGCGCGCCGAAACACCCACCGGCAGATCGGCTTCCGTATTCAGCTCAAACGCGTCCTTTCCGGGCTTGAGCGGCAGGCCCACCAGCGCCGCGATCGAGTAAACCCGACTGCTGCTGAGCAGCAGCAGCCCCGCCTTGTGCGTTTTGCAGTACTCCAGCACATTCACCAGGCTTCCCAGGTTGTGCTCGAACAGTTGCCGGCTGCTGAAACTGCTCTGCAGACCGGCCAGCACGCTCGGGTTGGCGGCGGCATCGATCACCCAATCCGCGGCCGGCAGGGCTTCCACGTCGCTGGCCGCGCGGATATCGCCCTGGATGAACTTCACGCCCAGTTGGCGCAGCCGCACGCGGTTGGTCTCCGAACCGGGCCGGTGCAGATTGTCGATGCCGGAAATCGTGAGACCCTCGCGCCGCTCCAGCAGCGCGCGCGCAATCGCGCTCCCCGCGAATCCGCAGACTCCCGTGATCAGGATTCTCATCCGATTCCTTTGCGCGCCAGCCGCGCCTGCCAGGCGCCGGCAATTTCTTCGAAAATTGCGTCCAGGGGCCGCGCGATGTCCCACCCCGGGTAGTGCGCTCTCATTTTACGCAAGTCGCTGTAATAGCAAATATGGTCGCCCACGCGGTTCTCTTCCACGTAGTGCCATTTCATCGGCCGTCCCGACACCGCTTCGGCCTTCCCAAAAGCCTCCAGAATGGAACAGGCGTTGCCCTTTCCGCCTCCCAGGTTATATACCTGGGCCACCCGCGGCGCCGTCCAGAACTCGAACATGAACCGCGCCACGTCCTCGGAATGAATGTTGTCGCGCACCTGCTTGCCCTTATATCCAAATACCTTGTATTCGCGCCCTTCCAGGTTGCACTTAATCAAATAACTGAGGAAGCCGTGCAATTCCACACCGGAGTGGTTGGGACCGGTCAGGCAGCCGCCGCGCAGGCAGCACGTCGGCATGTTGAAGTAGAGCCCGTATTCCTGCACCATAATGTCGCCGGCCACTTTTGAGGCCCCGAACAGCGAGTGCTTTGATTGGTCGATCGAGAACTCCTCTGGGATCCCATTCTCAAATGCCTTATCGGCGTAATCCCAGCGTGTCTCCAGTTCCACCAACGGAATCGTATTAGGGCGATCGCCGTACACCTTGTTGGTAGACATGTGGATAAACGGGGCTTCCGGGCACGAACGCCGCGCCGCTTCCAGCAGATGCAGGGTACCCAGCGCGTTCACTTCAAAATCCAGAAAGGGAATGGCCGCCGCCTTATCGTGCGAGGGCTGGGCCGCGGTGTGGATGATCAGGCTGGGCCGCAGCTCTTCCACCAACGCCAGCACGCCGCCGCGGTCGCGGATATCGAGCGCTTCATGCCGGTAGCCGGGGATTTCGCGGCGCAACCGGTCCAGCACCCAGTTCGTATCGCCCTCGGGACCGAAGAAGACCGCTCGATGGTTATCGTCAATTCCGACGACGCGGAATCCCTGGCGCGCGAAGAAAACCGATACCTCAGACCCGATCAAGCCACACGAACCAGTTACCAGAACAGAAGGTGCGGACATCTTTAACAGGTTACCTCAATGCGATAAGCGATGGGACCGCCGTCATTCGCAAATACGATTGCTCCGCCCGCGCCACCCGTCGGCGGTCTATATTCAACAGGCACCATAAGTGGCATGAGCAGCGGAGCTAGAACTTCGTGGCGCGCCTGTGCTGACATTGACGTTGCCAGTCCCCACCGACCCTATCGCAATACCGGGACTGTTGGTCCCGGATGCATTCTGATGAATCGCGCGCTCGTTCACAGTTTTAAGATCAGCATGGTTGCCTGCGTTATACTGCAATTTGAGCGGTCCATATCGAATTCTCCGGCAGCAGGCGCACAAGCTGCGCGCCCAACTCCAGAGCACGCCCGCCGCTCCTGCGCGCGAAGAACTGCTGACTATCCTCGATCATCTGGAGAATCTGGTCCTCCGGCTGGAAGAAGAGCGAATTGAGGGAATCCAGTGGCGGAAGAAGCTGGAACATAACCAGCGCGTCATGGATATGCACGTCACCGCCATCGAAGAGAGCCTCATCTTCCGGTTACTTCGCCGGCTCGGCGCCTGGTTGCTTGCCTGGAAGGCCAAGGCTGGGCAGGCGCTGCTCCATTCACCGTTTCACGGACTCTATCTGAAATTGCGCCCCCCCGGGAAAGACGCCGCGTACGCGCTTTGGGTGGACCGGGAAGTTGCTTCCGGACCAACGGCCGAATGGTATCGTCGCCGCGTGAACGAGTTTTCCTATCGGCCGCTTTTCAGCGTTCTGCTCCCCGTGCATGCGCCGCCGCGGAAGTGGCTCGAACAAGCGGTGGAGTCGGTCTTGAATCAGACCTATCCGCACTGGGAGCTTTGCGTTTGTGACGATGCCTCGGAATGCTGGGTGCGCGAATACTTTCACAAAATTATGCAAGACGAGGCGAAGATCCGATTCGTCCATTCGACCAAACACCTGGGCATCTCCGGCACTTTAAATCAGGCGCGATCGCTGGCCACAGGCGACTATTTCGCCTTTCTAGACCAGGACGACGTGCTTTCGCCCAACGCCCTCCACCATACCGCGGAGAGCCTCCAGGAAGGGCCAGCCGCCTTGCTTTATACTGACGAAGACTTTATTGACGGAGAGGGGCGTCGCACACATCCCCTTTTCAAGCCGGACTGGTCGCCGGACCTCCTGTTGTCCTGCATGTATCTGGGTCATCTCCTTGTGGTTTCCAGGAAATCCATAGAGATCGCCGGTGAGCTGCGTCCCGGTTTTGACGGTGCGCAGGATTACGACCTGGCCCTCCGGGTGACGGAGGGGGCGGCAGTGGTCCGCCACATTCCGCAGGTGCTCTATCACTGGCGCAGGCACACCGGGTCCACCGCGGCTCGCGCCGAAGCCAAGCCTTATACACAAGCCGCCGGCCGCCGCGCATTGGAGGACACCCTGCAGCGGCGCAATTGGAGGGCGTCTGTGGAGGATGGGCCAGATCCCAACATGTACAGCCTCGGCTGGCAATTACAGGGTCAACCGCTGGTGAGTCTCATTATTTGTTCGCGCTCTCCCACGTCGCTGAAGCGGTGCCTTTCCGCCATTCGCAAATGCACCGATTATCTCCAACGACAGATCGTCGTGGTGCAGCACATGGCTGGGCGGGAAGACGCCATGGAGAAAGTCCTTTTACACAGTGAGGCGAAGCGTGTCCGCTATGAGGGCCCCTTTCATTTTTCGTGTATGAACAATCTGGGTGCGGAGGCCGCGGACGGAGAGATTCTGGTGTTTTTGAACGATGATGTGGAACCACTGGTCCCCTGCTGGCTTTACAAGCTGGCAGCCCAGGCGCAACGCCCGGAAGCAGGAATTGTAGGCGCGCGGCTACTGTATCCCGCCGGAACCTTGCAACATGCAGGAATCGCGATCGGAATCGGAGATGGCTGCGGCCATCCGGGCCGTAGCACTAATGCCACGCCGTATTGGCATTGGACCAACTTGACGCGTAATGTCTCGGCCGTCACAGGGGCCTGCCTGGCGATCCGAAAGAAGATCTTTCAGCAGTTAGGGGGCTTCGACCAATCCTTTTCTGTTAAGTACAACGACATCGACCTTTGCTTGCGGGCCCACCAGGCCGGTTACCGCGTCCTGTATGAGGCGGGCGCCGTGTTACGCTATCGCGAATGCCAGACTCATAAGGGTGGGGTGTCATTCGTGGAGCGCGAACGGTGGTATGCTCGCTGGTCCACGGAACTCGAAGGGAGAGACCCCTTCTACAGTCCCCATCTGAGCCGGATGCGCGAGGACGCATCGCTTCGCTTCGAAGAATAGAGCACAGTACTGTTCCCTGACAAAGGGCCGGCGCAAAAACACCTGTGCTCTCTAAGACTCGCCATGGTCCACCCTTCTGGCCGGTTGAACGTGCGCAGGCCCGATCGACTTGAACGGCGAGCCCCGCCAAGCAACGGCCGGGCAGATCGCCGGCGTCAGCGTGTCGATCCACTTGGCGACCCGGCTGTCCACTGGTGGGCAATTCTTGACCATGCCCCGTTAGAGTTCGTCGGCTAAGGAGTGGAGGCCCCATCGCTCAGGCGGCGGCCTGGGATGTTTGGCGTAGTAACCTCTTTATCCGGGCAACCAGTTCGAGCGGGTTGAACGGTTTGACAAGATAATCGTCGGCGCCGAGTTGGAACCCACGCAGCACGTCGTGCTCCTGCTGGCGCGCCGTGACCAACACTACCAGGGTAGGGAGTTTTTCGGCGCGGATGGTTGACAGCACTCCGTAACCATCCAGGCCGGGCATGTTGACATCCAGCACGACCACCTGCTGCTTCTTCTGACGGATCAGGCGAAGGGCATCGCCGCCGTTGTTCACCGTCTCACACTCCATCCCGTAATTTTGCAGGGTCACCCGCAGCAGTGTCAGGATGATGGGATCGTCGTCCACTATCAGGACCCTGGGACTGGTCGTGACGCGACGGGGTTCGGCAGCAATTTCGAGCGCGGCCACCTCGGGCGTCGCGGCCGCGACGGAAGCGGCAGTCGCCTTGCGCGAAATTGCCCGCATCAGGCGCAGCAGCAATTCTTCGGGCTCCCAATCGTCGACCAGGTAGTCCGCGGCCCGCAATTGCACCGCGGGAGGCAGCGCCAACAGGTGGCGGCGTTCTCCGGCCAATAAGAGCTTGCCGGCCGCCGAGCCTTCCACGGCCACTTGCAGCCTTGCGCCATTGGTTTCGAGCCCCACGAAGACCATCACCAGATCACAATCGCGAATGGACCCGAATTCCAGGGCGTCCGTGGCGGGGAAGAGCCGTGGCCGGGCGTCCACACGTCCCAGCGCGAGGCAGGCGCGGCTGGCCTGCTCCAGCGGCAATCCGATCAGGGCCACACGTTTCCCTCTGAGGGCCTGTGCCACATGATCGGGCACGGGCGCCATCCATCTGTCGCGCAGGTCGGAGAATGCCAGCAGCAGATTGCTGAGCCTTTCGCGAAAGTCCGGCTTCCGGACGGGCACGTCTCCCAGCAACTGTTCCGCGCGCCGGGCCAATTCCGTGATGTTGTGGTAACCAAGCTGCCCGGCGCTTCCAGCCCATTCACGCATCTGGTGGGCCATCTGCGCGCCATCGAAACGCTTGTCGAGGTTCGCCAGCAACTCGCGGCTGCGCTTTACGCCTTCCTCGAGGAATAGCTGCTGCAGGCCTGCCCACTCCGAGGCCGCCATGCCCCCAGAAATTTCCATGGTTTCATGGGCCATATGATGCTTCTCCGCGCCAGGCGGAAGTGGCAGACGCCGGATGCACGCCGTCATGCCGGCAATGTCGTCCGCACAGATGCAAAAGCCCGGGAGCCGCGACCGGGGGCAGCAGGTCCCCCAACTGAAGCTGGCATGTCGGGCAGAGCAACAGGTGTGCCTCCAGCATGTCGAAGCGCTTCTTATCGAGTAACCCCGCTCGATACCGGATTAGTGTCGTGTCGGATATATGACGCCCGCGCAAAAACTCAAACACGATAAGCTCCCGGGGCCGCCGCGTCGCGGCGACTCTAAGATCAGGTTGCGTCAACGGGGTTCCGGCGGCAATCGGCTGTTACCCGCATTTCCGAGGGTGGTAGCCTGCGCGCCCGCTCCGTCTGCTGGCTCCCCGTTAGAGTATCGCCCTATGCCGGTCCAGGGTTCCACGGTATCCACTTTTCGCGGCTTCGATGCCAGAGTGTGATTAAGGGCTCGGAGTCCCCTGCATATTGCCCCAACCCGTGTTTCGCGTGTTACTCATCGAAGACAACCCCGGCGATGCCGAACTGGTCAAGGCAGCGCTTGCGGATGAGGGCGAGGCCGCATTTCAGGTCTTTTGCGCCGAAGCCCTGCTGCCCGGTCTGGACCGGCTGGCACGCGGGGACATCGATCTTGTGCTCCTTGACCTGTCTCTCCCGGACAGCCACGGCCTGGAGGGCTTAAACGCCGTCCGTACCCACGCGCCGTCCATTCCGGTGGTGCTCCTGACGGGGTGGGATAGCGAGTCGCTGGCGTTGCGGGCAATGCAAAGCGGAGCGCAGGACTACCTTGTGAAGGGCAAACTGCAGGGGCCGGCTCTGGCTCGCATCCTGCAACACGCCATTGTGCGGCAGAGAATCCAAGCCGAATCTTCGAGCGCCGAGCCTCACCTCGAGCAGGCCAAGGTTGTGGGCTTTCTTGGCGCTAAGGGTGGAGTAGGAAGGACAACCATCGCGTGTCACATCGCGCTGGAACTGAAGCGGCAGACCGAAGGCCGCGTGCTGCTGATGGATCTCGACATGGCGGGCAACGCCATCGGTTTCCTGATGAACGTAAACGCGCCCTACGGCATCATGGAAGCTTCCGACGACATCCTGCACCTGGATGAGGATCGCTGGAAGAAGTTGGTCACCCCCGCCGCGGGGCTGGACGTCATGCAGTCAGGGGGGCCGGCGTCACGCGAAGAGAAACAGCCGAAGGCGGAACGGGTCCGGCTGGTGCTCAACTTCGTGCGCTCGCTCTACCAATGGATTGTCGTCGATCTCGGCCGCCTGAGCCCGTTCTCGGTGCGCCTGGTGCAGGAGGTCAGCCGCCTCTACCTGGTGAGCACGTGCGACATTCTGGGGCTGGCCGAGGCGAAATCGGCGGTGAGCGTGTTGTCGGAGGCCGGATTCGAACGGGATTGTCTGGCCCTGACACTGAACCAGGTCCCGTCATCTTCCTTCACCCAGAGCCAGTTGGAAAAGCTCCTGGGGGCACCCATACATGCGATGCTGCCGGAGTGCCGCCGGGATTTTGAGGGCAGCTTCCTGGACGGGAAGCGGTTGGGCGAAAGCCGAAAGTTCCAAAAGCACATGGCGCAGTTGGCGGCCAGGATTGCGGGCGTAGAGTTAGAAAAGGGCACTCAAGCGCCCAAACCGCGTTTCCCATTCTTGTCAGGAGCCCTCCGAAGTGCTTCAACAGGAACTTAGCCGCCACCCACCCAGTGAGGCGGCCCCCAACGGTTGCGCTTCGCCTGCCCCGCCCGCGCTTGCGGAATCCTGGGGCGCGGAAGAACTGGCAGCGACGCTGGACTCGGTTGGGACCGGCATCTGGGCGGTCGATTTGGAGGGGCGCTGCGTATTTGCCAACCAGGCGGCATGCCGCATCTTCGGCTACGCCCGGGAAGAATGCCTCGGTCGAAACCTCCAGTGCAGAATCCACCGGGGCTACTCCGGCGGATGGTGCTGCACGCAACAGGACTGCCCGATCCAGAGTGCGCTGGCAAGCGGGTCCGGTGCGTGGGTAGACGACGATCTGTTCCGGCACCGCGATGGGACTTCGTTCCCGGTGCAGTACTCGGTCCAACCCGTGGCCGTGCAGGGCCGTATCAGGGGCGCCGTGATCAACATGACCGACATCGCGTCCCGGAAGCGCGCGGAGGAGTCGCTGCGAATGAGCGACGAATGGCTGGGCTTCGCGCAGCATGCAGCCGCTGTGGGCATCTTCGATCTGAACCTCAAAACCGGTGAAGCGCGGGCGTCGGAGGGGCAGTTCCTGCTCTATGGCCTGGACCCGGCCGGCAAATGGCCATCGCATGAAGAATGGCGCAACCTGGTGCATCCGGAAGACCGCGAGCGCATGGACCGCCAGGTCGAGTTGGCGATCTCCGGAGGTCAGGTCTCGGGGGCGGAGTTTCGAATCGTCTGGCCGGACGGGAGCATTCATTGGCTGTGCGGGCAGCCGAAGGCATTCTTCGACGAAGCCGGAAGGGCTACGCGCCTGGTTGGCGCCAATGTCGATATCACCAGCCGCGTCCGGGCCGAAACGGTCCTCAATCAGTTTTTCTCGGCGTCGCCCACGCCGATGGTCATCTGGGACTTCGATGGCCGCATCCAACAAGCAAACGCTTCCTGGGAGGCGGTTCTCGGATTTACGGCGGTGGAACTGGAAGGGCGTCTGCTGTTCGACCTGGTCCATCCTGAGGACCGCGCCGCCGCCGCAGCCGAGTTCGAAAAGGTCCTCGTCTCGGGGAAACGCATGGGTTTCGAGTGCCGCGCCACATGCAAGGACGGATCGTGCCGTTGGCTTCTGGTGAACGCCAGCGTTCTGAAGGACGCGCAGGTAATCTTTGCAACCGCGCACGACATTACGAAGCGGAAGCGGGCCGAGGAGGCGCTGCGGGAGAGCGAGGCGAAGTTCCGCGAGCTGTTCGACTGCGCTCCGGTGGCTTATCACGAATTGGACATGAACGGCGTGGTGCGCGGGGTGAACCGGGCCGAATGCGCCCTGCTTGGCTACGAGGCGCGCGAGATGTTAGGGCGGCCGGCATGGGAATTCGTCGCCGGGGCGGACCGGGAAGCCAGCCGCGAGGCCATTCGCCGGAAACTGACCGGGGAACAGCCCCTGGCGCCCTTCCGGCGCTGTTACGTCGGGCGCGACGGCGGTGAGTTGTGGGTCGAAGTCCACGACATCCTGGTGCGCAACGCGACGGGCGAGACCGCCGGCATTCGCACCGCCCTGCTGGACATCACCGAGCGCAAGCGCATGGAGAAAGCCCTGCAACTCAATGCCGAAAAACTCGCCCGGTCTAATGAGGAGCTGGAGCGGTTCGCTTACGTGGCTTCCCACGACTTGCAGGAGCCGCTCCGCATGGTCGCCAGTTTCACCCAATTGCTTGCCAAACGCTACTCCGGCCGGTTGGATGAGACGGCCGACCGGTACATCCATTACGCCGTGGATGGCGCCAAGCGGATGCAGCAGTTGATCGCCGATCTGCTGGCGTATTCCCGCGTCAACAGCAAGGAGCTTGACCCCCGCCAGACCGACTGCGAGGCGGTGGTCCTGGAAGCCATGCGGAATTTGGAGGTTGCCATCAAGGAGAGCGGCGCTTCCGTCGATTGGGATCCACTGCCGGCGCTTTGGGTGGACCAGGGGCAGCTCACCCAGGTGTTCCAAAACCTGCTCGCCAATGCCATCAAGTTCAGGCGAAAGGAAGAGTGCCCTCGAATCCACGTTTCCGCGGTGGACAGCGGCGCGGAGTGGACGATTTCGGTCCGGGATAACGGCATTGGAATCGACGCGCGGCATGCCGAACGCGTCTTCCAGATGTTTCAACGCCTGCACACCAGGGCAGAATACCCTGGCACCGGGATTGGGCTCGCGGTCTGCAAGAAAGTCATCGAGCGGCACGGGGGAAAGCTCTGGGTGGAATCGGGGTCCGGGGCTGGATCCACCTTCCGGTTCACAATCCCGAAACCCGAGAGAAATGGAATGGGAGGTAAGAGTGCAAACCAGACCAGCCGAGATTCTGTTGATTGAAGACAACCCAGGGGATGTGGAACTGGTCCATGAAGCCCTACAGTCCGGAAGAGTGCTGAACCGCATCAGTGTGGCCACCGACGGCGAAGCGGCTGTGGCCTTTCTGAATCACGCGCGCGGCTTCGAAGACGCCCCGCGCCCCGACCTGATTCTGCTCGATCTGAACATCCCGAAGAAGGACGGGTTCGAGGTCCTGAGGGAAATCAAAGATCATCCGTCGGTGAGCAGCGTTCCGGTCGTGATCCTGACCAGTTCGCAGGCTGACCGCGATGTTGTGAAAAGCTACAACCTCGGTGCTAACTGTTTCATTTCAAAGCCGGTTGACGTGGATGAGTTTTTAGCTATAGTTCGCTCCACTGGCGAATTCTGGCTCTCGATTGTTAAGTTGCCACTGGGCATATAAGAATAATCTGGTCTGAAAGTAGGAATTAGGTGTATGATATATAGGCCTTATAATCTCTGCCTGGTAGGGGCCGAAGGAGATCGGTTCAAACGCAGGGCAGGGTATCTGGTTGTAGAGGTTCCAGATGTGCGAGCGAGACACCAGCGCTTCAGCTCCGACGGAGATGGCCGACGACCCATTACAAACTCGGAATTCCCCTAAGTTCAAACACGCCACGTCTACCGCACCATGGGCGGCTTGCCCGAAAGGCACCGAATGAAGGGACTCCAGGACTTCACCGGACGATCGACGCCATTGCGGTACGGCGCCGCGGTCTTCAGCGTAGCGTTGGCGTTGCTGGTGCGAATGGCGCTCCACCCCCAACTTGGGGACCAACTGCCCTTCGTCACATTTTTCGCGGGGATAGCCGTGGCCGCCTGGTTTGGCGGTGTGGGGCCATCGCTGCTGAGTGCGGCGCTGGGTTTTGCGCTCGCCGAGTTGTTCTTCGTCCACCACGCTCACGCGTGGTGGATCCTGACCCCTCTCGACCTTGCGATAGCCGCCAGCTACTTGGTAGTTGCTGTGACGATCGTGATCTTAACCCACGCCATGCACAGCGCCAGCGAGTGCGCGATCGCCCGGCAAATCGAATTGGAGCGGGAAATTGGAGAGCGCATTCAGGCAGAAAAGGCATTGAGCAAGGCCCATGACGAATTGAAATCCCAGGTCCGGCAGCGGACTGCCGAACTGAGCCGCGCCATGAAAGCCGGGCACTCCGGGGCCTTCGAGTGGGACATTCAAAACAACATCGACGTATGGTCGCCGGAAATCGAGGAGTTATACGGCGTCGCTCCCGGAGAGTTCGGTGGCAGGCACGAGAGTTGGGAATCCCTGCTCTTGCCGGAGGATCTGAAAACCGCCAGAGCCGCCATTCAGGAGTCCCTTCACGCGGGAGAACTCCGGTCGGAATGGCGCGTTCGCCGTCACAGCGATGGCCAGATTCGCTGGTTGGCGGCGCACGCCACGGTCATCTACGATGATACCGGCCGGCCCTTGCGGATGCTCGGCATCAATATTGACATCACGGAGCGGAAGAGGGCCGAAGAAGCCCTTCGGCAGAGCGAAGAACGATACCGCGCCCTGGTTATGGCCACGTCCCAGATCGTATGGACGACCGATTCGAACGGTTTGGTGATAGACAACCCTTCCTGGCGGGCATTCACCGGCCAGAGCCAAGACCAGGTGAAGGGGTGGGGGTGGGCGGACGCGATTCACCCTGACGACCGCGAACGGATCTCGGCTCTCTGGTCCGCGGCGGTCCGGACCCAGACGATTTATGAGACGGAATATCGGATACGCCGGCGGGATGGAGAATTCCTGGACGTGTCCGCGCGCGGCGTCCCGGTGGCGCGGGCGGATGGCAGCGTGCGCGAATGGGTCGGAATTTGCACCGATAGCACGGCGCGCAAGCGGGCCGAGGAGGCTCTGATCCAGAGGACCAGGGAGTTGGAGCGTTCCAACGCAGAGTTGCAGCAGTTCGCCTACGTTGCTTCCCACGACCTCCAAGAGCCGCTGCGGGTGGTTGCCAACTTCACCCAGCTCCTGGCGGAGCGTTATGCGTCTCAACTGGACGACGATGCCCGGGAGTTCATCGCCTTTGCCGTTGGCGGCGCCGTCCGGATGCAGCAGCTCATCCAGGATCTGCTGGCTTACTCGCGGGTGGGGACCCAGGGCAGGGTTCTTGAGCCGGTCGACTGCAATGAAGCGCTGGGGCGCGCCGTGTCGAATCTCCGCATCGCAGTTGCCGAAAACGCTGCGCTGGTCAGTCACGAGGAATTGCCGGTAATCCAGGCGGATGCCACCCAACTGGTGCAACTCTTCCAAAACCTGATCGGCAATGGCATCAAATTCAGGGGTGCGAACCCGCCCCGGGTGCACATTTCCGCAGTCCGGAAAGGAGACGACTGGATCTTCTCGGTGCGTGATAACGGCATTGGCATCGAGCCGCAGTACGCCGAGCGCATTTTCGCCCTCTTCCAGCGCTTGCACCGTCCCGAAGAGTTTTCCGGCACTGGCATCGGGCTCACCATCTGCAAGAAAATTGTAGAGCGCCACGGAGGCAAGATCCGGGTGGAGTCCGAACCGGGACATGGATCGACATTTTTTTTCAGTATTCCGGCTGCCGGCAAGAAGGCCGGAGTCGTGGCCGAGGAAGCTGGGGTGAAGCATCATGGGTGACGTCATAGCGGGACCAGTGGAGATCCTTTTGGTGGAGGACAACGCCGGGGACGCGCGCTTGACCAAAGAAGCCCTGAAATCCGGCCGCGTCTGGAACCACTTGAACGTGGTCCGCGATGGCGTCGAGGCCCTGTCGTATCTCCGCAGAGAAGGCGAATTCAGCGGAGCCGTGCGCCCGGACCTGATCCTGCTCGATCTCAATCTCCCGAGAAAAGATGGCCGGGAGGTGCTGGCTGAGATCAAGGCCGACGAGGAACTGAAGCTCATTCCGGTCGTGGTCCTGACGACCTCGCAGGCGGACGAGGACATCCTCAATGCCTATGGGTCGCACGCCAACTGCTACATTACCAAACCCGTCGATCTACCCAAGTTCATGACGGTGGTGAAGTCGATCGAGCATTTCTGGTTCGCCATCGTGAGGCTGCCACCCAAATGACCGGCCGATGCATTAGCGTCCTGACCATCGAGGATAACCCGGGCGACGCGCGGTTGGTTCAGGAAGCCCTAAAAGGGGCCTCGGACCCAGCCTATCGGGTCGAGTGGGTGCAAAGTCTCTCGAGCGGCCTGGCCCGTCTAAACCATGGCGGCGTCGACGTACTCCTGCTGGACCTCGGCCTTCCCGACAGCCGGGGGTTGGCGGCGCTGTCGCGGGTCCAGGCCTTGGCGCCAACCGTCCCGGTGGTGGTGCTGAGCGGCGCCGACGACGAGCAACTGGCGGCGCAAGCGGTGCGCGAGGGAGCGCAGGATTACCTCGTGAAGACCCATGCCGACTACAAACTGCTGACGCGCTCCTTGCGCTATGCCATCCAGCGCAAGCGGGCCGCCGATGCGCTCCGGGAAAGCGAAGAGCGCCTGCGCTTGGCGGTGACCGCCGCCAATGAAGCCATCTGGGAATACGACCCCGTCAACGGATTGCGATGGAATAAGGCATATGACGAACCTTCCAGCGGCGCAACGGAGACCGGGTCGTTCACCGAACTGTGCGTCTGGCGCATTCATCCCGAAGACCGCGAAAAGGTGTCCAGGAACTTTGTCGAGGCGCTGGAAGGACAGGCCACCTGGTGGGACGCGGAGTACAGGCTTGAGCGCGCCGGCGGCGAATGGTCCCACGTCCATGACCGGGCCGTCATCACCCGCGATAGCTCGGGGAAGGTGACTCGGGTCGTCGGAGCGATGCTCGACGTCACCGACCTCAAGCGCGCCGAGGAAGCGCTTCAGGAGTCCAATCAAAGGCTTCATCAGCTTTCCAGAGACCTGCTGCGCGCCCAGGATTACGAGAGGCGGAGAATCGCGCGGGAGCTGCACGACAGCACGGCACAGCTCCTGGCTGCCTTGAGCATCAACCTCAGCCGTCTGCAGGAACCCGGACTGGAACGGGACCGCCGCAGGCAAGCGCTCTCCGAGGCCAGCGAGTTGGCGGCTGCCTGCTCCGCGGAGATTCGAACCGTCACCTGTCTGCTGCATCCGCCCCTGCTCGAGGAAGTCGGGCTCGCGACCGCGTTGCAGAGCTACGCCCAGGGCTTCAACCAGCGGACCGGGATCCAGGTCGAGATCAAGATCCCACCCGAGTTCGGCCGGCTCGGCAGCGAACTGGAAGCCACTCTTTTCCGCATTGTCCAGGAAGGGCTGGCGAATGTTCACAAGCATTCGGGCAGCCAGTTGGCAGTTGTCTGGCTGGAACGGGATCCACATGAAGTCCGGCTGGTGTTGCAAGACCGGGGCCACGGCTTTCCAAAGGCGCTGCGCAATCAGGCAAACGGATTCGTGCGCTTTGGCATAGGCATCATTGGCATGCGCGAGCGCGCGGAGCAGCTTGGCGGCCGGCTGGAACTTACCTCGAACGATATAGGCGCAAGGTTGATCGTAACCCTGCCGTTGGTTCAATCATATGAAGAAAACGCGAGTCTTGTTGGTGGATGATCACCAGGTGGTAAGGCGCGGCGTCGCCGGGCTGATAGTCGACGCCCGCTCCGACTGGGAGGTGTGCGGCGAAGCATCCACGGGCCGCGAAGCCATAGCCGCCGCCGCCAGTCTCAGGCCGGACATCGTGGTGATGGACATCTCCATGCCCGATATGAACGGCCTGGAGGCCACCCGCGAGATTCTGAAAAGCAACCCTGGTATCGAGGTCCTGATTCTATCCATGCATGAGTCGGAACAAATGGTGCACGATGTGCTAGGCGCGGGCGCCCGAGGCTATATTTTCAAGCGCGATGCGGGCAATGACCTGATCGCGGCCCTGGAAGCACTCCGCCACCACAAGCTCTTCTTCACTTCCGGGGTGTCTGAGGTGGTGCTGGGCGGATATCTTGGCCGCACCGCCGCTGAAGCGCCCGCGGAAGGGGCTTCCAGCCGGCTCAGTCCGCGGGAGCGGCAGATCGTCAAACTGGTGGCCGAAAGCAAGTCCAACAAAGAGGTCGCCAACATTCTCCAGATCAGTGTCAAAACCGTGGAATCCCACAGGGCTAACATCATGGAGAAACTCGGCCTTCATTCCGTCACCGAACTGGTCCGCTATGCGATCCGCAATAACATTGTGGAGTGCTGACGGGAATTCGGAAAATGATTCCGGGGTCTCCTTTGAATTAGCGATGGTTGTACCGAGAGTCCTTCCCTCCTGTCGACAATCTCCGTCACATTTTGTTTCATTCCGAAGGGTTCCACTTTAGGCGGCGGTCCGCGGCGCCCGACGCGAGCATCCGTGTGGGGGGCCGGACCAGCGCGCGCTGATAGCATTCCAGCGCCCGGATCACTGACACAACGCGCTCCCGGCGCCGGCACAAAGCCGCCAGGTCGGTCTCGGAATTGGGCTGTCGACGTGTAACTTGCATGTGATGGCTTGGCTCCTGAGGTAAGCTTGCATCAGAAGAGTTGCTCAACGGTATCCCGGCAAACCCCGATTTCACGGAATGTGAGGCCGCAGTCTCCCTGAGCTGCGTTCCTGCCAAAGAGGGGGCGGTACCCCCGTGGCCTGAAGTGAACCCCTGGAGTGAGACACGAAGTTAAGGGGGTAAACGCCGTTCGATGAGAAATCATTGCACGGCGAGGTTGATGTTGTCCACTCTGGAAGAACCTGAGCGGAGGATAGGGCAAC